>OLRL01000262.1_pt1 | contig 45417 bp, 46 predicted proteins | sample 1643201 | NCBI WGS metagenome assembly OLRL01 (sample SAMEA3136649, study PRJEB25190) | human gut metagenome | biome: human gut; feature: human-associated habitat; material: faeces | place: Austria | collected 2013
CCAAGGTCGGGGTCGCGGGTTCGAACCCCGTCTATCGCTCTTAAGACCGTAATTCCGGTAGGGATTACGGTCTTTTTGTATCTGTATATACCTAAAGCGAATACTTTCCATACACATAAAATCTTCCATATAAACATTTCTTACCCGGCGCTTCCAAGTCCCCCTTGTATATTAACGTTACGAAAACGAAAACTCCTGTCAGCAATTTCTTCTGCCGCAGGAGTTCTCGTTCTCTTTTATCAATTTCTTATATTATTCTTTCGTTTTTATTCTTCGGTATTGTCTTTCTCTTCCGGTCTGAGTTCCAGTCCGAGTTCCGCAAGCTGTTTGTCATCTGCCATACTCGGCGCTTCCGTCATCAGACAGGAGGCGTCTTTTACTTTCGGGAATGCCATCACGTCACGGATGCTGTCCACTTTCGCCATCAGCATCACAAGACGATCCAGTCCGTATGCAAGACCGGCGTGCGGCGGAACACCATATTTAAACGCGTTCAAAAGGAACGCAAACTGTTCATATGCCTGTTCTTTTGTAAATCCAAGCACCTCAAACATCTTCTCCTGAATGTCATTCTGGTGGATTCGGATACTTCCTCCGCCGATCTCATTACCGTTCAGAGTGATGTCGTAAGCTTTTGCGCGCACTCTGCCCGGATCGCTGTCCAGATACTGTAGATCCTCTTCCATCGGCATCGTGAACGGATGGTGCATTGCCGTAAAGCGGTTCTGCTCCTCGCTCCACTCAAGAAGCGGGAACTCTGTGATCCAGAGGAATTTATATTCATTCTTATCGAGAAGTTCCATCTGACGCGCCAGTTCCAGACGCAGGTTTCCGAGCACATCCCAAACCACTTTATTCCGATCCGCAGCGAACAGAAGTAAATCTCCGTTCTCTCCGTCCATTGCCTGGATCAGATTCTGCATCTCTTCCTCCGTCATAAATTTCGCGAAAGAAGATTTCACCGTTCCATCTTCCTGAACTGCGATATATGCCAGCCCTTTCGCCCCGAAATCTTTTGCGAAGCTGACCAGTTTGTCGATTTTCTTTCTCGGCATGCCGCCCTGTCCTTTCGCATTGATACCACGGACAGTTCCGCCAGCTTCGATCGCGCCTTTAAACACAACAAATTCACTGTCTTTGACAACCTCTGTCACATCGACCAGTTCCATTCCAAACCGGGTATCCGGCTTATCGGAACCATAACGATCCATCGCTTCCTGCCATGTCATCCGCGGGATCGGGAGCTGTACGTCAATATCGAGAACTTCTTTGAATAACTTCGCAAGAAGACGCTCGTTGATCTCCATCACATCATTCTCATCTACAAAAGAAAGCTCCATATCGATCTGTGTAAATTCCGGCTGTCTGTCGGCACGCAGATCCTCGTCGCGGAAACATTTTGCGATCTGGAAATAACGGTCGTAACCGGAACACATCAAAAGCTGTTTGTAAAGCTGTGGAGACTGCGGAAGTCCGTAAAAACTTCCCGGATGGATCCGGCTCGGAACAAGATAATCTCTCGCCCCCTCCGGCGTTGTCTTTCCGAGGATCGGAGTCTCGATCTCCAAAAATCCCTCATCTGCCAGAAACTGTCTCGTCAATGTTGCAATTTTACTCCGCATGATCAGATTTTTCTGCAGATCCGGTCTGCGCAGATCCAGATAACGGTATTTCAGACGAAGTTCTTCTTTTGTCTTGGAATTTTCCTCGATCGGGAACGGCGGTGTCTCCGATTCGGAAAGGATCCGCAGGGAATCCGGGATCACCTCGATCTCTCCGGTCGCAAGATTCTCATTGACCGCACCGGAACGTGCTGCAACCGTACCTGTGATCGCCACCACATATTCCGCGCGCAGCCCTGCCGCTTTCTCGATCAGCGCAACGTCTGATTTTCCCTCTTCAAATACAACCTGGATCAGCCCGGAACGGTCCCGGACGTCCACAAATACAAGTCCGCCTTTATTGCGGTTCTTCTGTACCCATCCCATGATGGTTACCTGTTCTCCGATATTTGCTTTTGAAAGTTCGGCGCACCGTTGTGTACGATGCAGTCCTTTCATTGATTCTGACATACTCTACTTCCTCTTTTCTTCCTTTTCTTCTCTGTCAAACAGACAGTTTCCGTTATTTATCTGCTGAAAATTTCTTCGATCTCCGTATATCCCTGCTGTGCCAGCTGTTCTTTCTGAAATTTCTTATTTTTCTTCATATTTACGATCATAATCTGCATTCCGTCTGCGCGGTCTGCTTTCGCCTGTTCCAGAACCGAAAGCATCTTCTCCTGGGGCAGATTCTTATCCAACAGGTATGCTTTTTTCTGTTTTCCGGTCGGAACCTGATAACCACGCTCTAACAGGAGCATAACGATCCGCTCGAACCCGATCGAGAAACCGACTGCCGGTGTATTCTGTCCGGTGAACTTGCCGATCATTTCATCGTAACGACCGCCGCCGCCGACAGAACCGCCGAACTCATCCATGGAAATCTCGAAGATCGTTCCTGTATAATAAGACATGCCACGTACAAGCGTCGGGTCGAAACTGATCTTAAAGTCCGCTTCCTTTGCACGTTCTACGCTGGTGATGATCGTCTCCAGAGACTCGGCTGCATCCGCCGGAAGAAATCCCTCCAGTTTCTCTTTGCACCAGCGGACGCCTGCCACGTCATTGGTGATCTCTTCAAAAATCTGTAGATATTTTTCTACGGATTCGGCTGCGTAACCGCACTCTTCCAGTTCTCTCTTTACACCGTCCAAACCGATCTTGTCCATCTTGTCCAGAATGATAAAGACATTGTCATATTCACTTTCCGCAAATCCGCTGTATGCCGCCATCGCTTTTAAGAAACGACGGTCATTGATCCGGATCGTAAAATGATTAAAATCCAGTTTGCCGAGCAGCGTCGTCGTCGCAAGGATCAGTTCGATCTCCGCAAGATTGGACGGTTCTCCGAGAATATCGATATCACACTGCATAAACTGACGAAAACGCCCCCTCTGCGGACGGTCTGCACGCCATACATTTCCCATCTGCAGCGCTTTGAACGGCACCGGAAGTTCATTTGCATGATTGGAATAATACCGGGAAAGCGGCACGGTCAGGTCATAGCGTAGTCCGCCGTCCACCAGATCGATCTCCTCTTTCGCCTGATCGAGCTTCAGTTTCTCGCCTCTTTTTAAAATCTTAAAGATCAGCTTCTCATTGTCTCCGCCCTGTTTGCTGCACAGATTCTCAATATGTTCCACACATGGAGTTTCAATAGAAGAAAATCCAAATGCCTTATATGTCTCTTTGATCAGTGCGATCACATAATCCCGGATCTCCATCTCCTCCGGCATCATGTCTTTCATCCCGGTTACCGGTTTCTTCTTTAATGCCATAACCATTCTCCTTTTCTCTCTATCATCTCATCAATACGACTGATGTATTCTGTGATATTCTTTACGTTTTCAATCCGGATCAGATTCGTTGTCTTTCCGTTCTCAAGCGTCATCTTTTCCGGCAGAACGATCTTTGTGCCTGCGCCTGCTCCGCATGCCAGTATCGTCTGCTTTTCTTCCATAATAAGTATATTGTAAATTCCCGCTTTGTCAACCTTTGCATAACCTACATTTTCAAAATTTCCGGCGATGTTTTTCTGCCGGTACAGATAATAAGGAAGTAACCCCATCCTCCTTGCCGCGGCTGCGCCGTCCTCTACCATCTGTCCGATTTCACTTGAAAACGTCTTTTCTGATTTCGACGTCCGATTTACTTTTGCATCCTGCCCCATCTTTGCCGCCCGTTTGATCGCCAGAGAATGGATCGTCAGACTGTCCGGTCCGAGCTGTTCGATCTGCGCAAGCGTATCCCGCATATCTTCCGCACTCTCGCCGGGAAGTCCGGCGATCAGATCCATATTGATGTTGTCGAATCCAAGCGTTCTCGCCAAATGAAAGACCGTTTTCACATCCTGAACCGTATGCTTTCTTCCGACAAGATCAAGCGTCTTCTGCTGCATCGTCTGCGGATTGATCGAAATCCGGGTCACCGGATATTTCCGGATCACTTTCAGTTTCTCTTTTGTGATACTGTCCGGTCGTCCCGCTTCCACCGTAAATTCCTGCACCGTCTCCATCGAAAAACTCTGCTCGATACATGAGAGCAGACGATCCAACTGCCCGGCGGACAATGTCGTCGGCGTTCCCCCGCCGATATAAACCGTATCCAATATCTTTCCTTTTGCCATCTTGGCTGTCGCCCGGATCTCCCTGCACAGTGCATCCAGATAGGCATCCATCTGACCCCTCCACTGATCTGCCGGCGAAGAACTAAAGGAACAATAGGAACAAATACTCGGGCAAAATGGGATTCCCACATAAAGACTGAATCCCTCCGGCGTGTGCAGGCATTCCAGCTGCCGTTTCTCGCGCTCTGCGATTTCGATCGCAAGTTTTGCCTTACTATCAGATACACTATATTCTTCTTTTAGAAACTCAATAATTTCCTTTTCACTTTTTCCACTTTCTATTTTTTGCATGACAAGCTTTGTAGGGCGAACCCCCGTCAGCATTCCCCAAGCAAGCCTCCTGCCTGTCCTCTCCGACAGATACCCGTACACTTTATGCGTCACAAAACGTTTGCGCATCTGGCGGAACACTTCCGGCTGTACATCTTCCCCGATCTGAGGTTCTTCGGCAACGGAAAAGCAAGAGCCTCCGTCCACTGTCAGTTTCACCAGAGGTTCTTGCTCCCCGTCTACACACTGCCTGATTTCCTCCTCCGGAAAAAAAGCTTTCGTAATATGGTATAAATTGTAGGTGAATAACGTTTCTTTACTTATGATCTCAATCATACTTTACTCCTTATCAAAGAAACGGATTATATTTTTTCTCATGTCCGATCGTCGTCTCGCTCATATGTCCCGGACAGACAACCGTCTCTTCCGGCAGCCCGAGAAGTTTTTCCCGGATCGAACGTACAAGCTGACTCTGGCTTCCCGTCGGAAAATCCGTTCTTCCAACAGAATCATGGAACAATGTATCTCCGCTGAACAACACATTTTCCGATTCTATATAATAACAGCATCCGCCGATCGTATGCCCCGGCGTATGGATCACACGGATTTTCATCCCTGCAAGCTCCAAAACCTGTCCGTCTTTTATATGAGACGCACCGGAAAATGTATATGCCGGTCCGTAAGAAACCGATGCATTGTAAGACGCATCTTTCAAAAGGATCTCTTCCTCTTCCTGTACATACACCGGAACAAAAAATTGCGCTAAAACTTCGTCCAGTCCCATGATATGATCAAAATGCCCGTGCGTCAGCAGGATCGCCCGCGGTTTCAGCGCATTCTCCCGGATATATGTTATCATCTTGTCCGAATAAGCGCCCGGATCAATGAGAAAACATTCCAAAGTCTCCTCATTGGATACCACATAACAATTTGTGCCTACCATCCCCACTATAAATCGTTCAATCCGCATCTTCTTCCTCCCTGGCTCTTTTTTATCCCGCAGTTCTTTCGATATCCATCACGCCCTCGATCTGACGCAGTTTCTCGATCAGCCGGTTTAATTCTTCCCGACCGCGCACGATAAATCCCATCTCCAATGTTGCCGTTCCTTTTTTGCTCGTCCGCACGTTCATGGATTTCACATCAATCTTCGCTTCCGTAAATACTTTGGAAACATCCATCAAAAGTCCCTGACGGTCGCCGGAATAAATCTTTAATTCCGCCAGATACTGTCCGCCGCCGTCGCTTTCCTCCGTGCTCTCCCATTCCGCATCGATGAGACGTTCCCGCTCTGCCGCGGAAAGATGCAGCATATTGACACAGTCCGTCCGATGGATCGACATACCGCGCCCTCTCGTAACAAATCCGACGATCTCATCTCCCGGCACCGGTGAGCAGCATTTTGAAAAACGCACCGCCATATCGTCGATTCCTTTGACGATGATCCCACTCTTGGATTTCCCGATATGGACTTTCTGATTGCCGTTCCCTGAAAGCTTTTCAAGGATCGTCTCATCAGTCACTTCTTTCTTGTGTTCTTTCTCGTACTCTTCCTGAAGCCGGTTGACAACCTGCCCCTCTTTGAGTCCGCCATGTCCGATCGCTGCCAGCACGGAATCCCAGTCGCGGAATCCATATTTCTGCTGCACGATCTGCTGATATTTCGGCTTCATGACATTGGCAAGGTTCACCGATTTGGCACGGCAGCATGCCGCCACCATCTCACGCCCGCGGATGATATTTTCCTCTTTGAACTCTTTCTTAAACCAGGAATTGATCTTGGATTTCGCCTGCGTACTCTTTACGATATTCAGCCAGTCACGGCTCGGTCCTCTCGAATTCTGGGACGTCAATATCTCGATACGATCACCGTTTTGGATCTTGTAATCGATATTGACCAATTTGCCGTTCACTCTTGCGCCGACCATCTTATTTCCGACGGCGCTGTGGATCGCATAGGCAAAATCAACCGGCGTCGAACCATTCGGCAGGTTCTTGACATCTCCGTTCGGTGTAAAACAGTAGACGTCCTCCGCAAACAGATCCAGATCTCCTTTTAAGAGACTTAAGAATTCCCGGTTGTCGGACATATCCCGCTGCCATTCCAGGATCTGACGCAGCCAGTTTAATTTCTCTTCCTGCGCCTGCACCACTTTCGCCGCATCCCCGCCCTCTTTATATTTCCAATGGGCTGCGATACCGTACTCCGCAGTCTTATGCATCTCCTCTGTACGGATCTGGATCTCAAACGGCTGTCCGGACGGTCCCATCAACGTTGTGTGCAGGGACTGATACATATTCGGCTTCGGCATCGCGATATAATCTTTAAAACGTCCCGGGATCGGCGTATACATCTCATGGATCACGCCAAGCGCCGCATAACAGTCTTTCACGGAATCCACAATGATCCGAACCGCAAACAGATCGTACACCTGATCCAGAGTTTTATTCTGATTGACCATTTTCTTGTAGATGCTGAAAAAATGCTTCACTCTTCCATATACTTTCGCCTGAATATGCGCGTTCTTCATATGTGTCGATACTTCCGAGACAATCTGCTGGACAAATTCTTCCCGCTTCGTCTTGCGCTCGTTCAGATCGTGGACAAGCTGCTGATACACTTCCGGCTGGGAGTATTTTAAAGACAGATCGTCCAGCTCGATCTTGATCTTGGAAATACCGAGCCGTTGGGCGATCGGCGCATAAATATCCATCGTCTCTTTTGCTTTTTCTTTCTGCTTTTCCGGACGCATAAATTCAAGCGTCCGCATATTATGCAGCCGGTCAGCCAGTTTGATGATGATCACACGGATGTCTTTTGCCATTGCAAGGAACATCTTCCGAAGATTTTCCGCCTGGATCTCCAGCTTATCCTGAGAATACGACAACTGTCCCAGCTTTGTAACGCCGTCCACAAGAAGAGCCACCTCTTCTCCGAATTCCAGTCCGACTTCATCCAATGTCATGTCCGTATCTTCCACGGCGTCATGCAGCATCCCCGCCACGATCGTCTCTTTATCCATCTCCAGATCCGCAAGGATGATCCCCACCCAGAGCGGATGGATGATATACGGTTCGCCCGATTTTCTCGCCTGCCCGTTGTGCGCTTCCGACGCTGTCTTATATGCTTTTTCGATCATGGAAATATCCGCAGACGGATGATATTTCCTGACACGTTCGATCAATGCCTGATATAACTGTTCAGGATCCTGATAATCCTCCGGCGCTTTCACGGCATGCCCGTCAACCATCGCAAAATTCCGATTCAATAATTCATATTCCGGTGTTCCTGCCATATCAGTGTCCCCTTTTCTTCCTGTATTTGCTTTTTCTAGTATAGCATTATTTTCACAATTTTCAAACGTTTTTATCTCCGGTAGTTTACCACGGTGATCTGCAGCGTCCGCCGCCCCATATATTCGTTGACCGACGGATAATAAGTAAACGACATCTCGCCGCCTTTTTCGATTTCTTCCAGACATGTGTTCACGTCTCCGAAATAAACGGCTTCCATACGGTTTTTGTTTCGATCTTCCACTTGAAACTTCAATACATTCCGATTTTTTCCGATGATCCGCGGTCGGATCACCCGGAGATTTTTCTCCGCAAAGAGTGGCTTCGTATTGCCTTTGCCAAACGGTTCCAGCAGTTCCAGCTCTTCCACCAGATTTTCCGTAATATACGGAAGCGGAAGCTGCATGTCGATCGATACTTTCTCCATCAGGTCTTCCTCGCTCAGTTCCGCCAGTTCATTGATCACCTGCCGGAAGCGCGGTACGTTTTCTTCCGGAAGAGACAGCCCTGCCGCCAGCTTATGTCCTCCGAACTTCGTAAACAGTGCGCGGCACTTGCACATTTCTTCAAACATATTGTAACTTTCAATCGAACGCCCGGATCCTTTCACCCCGTCTTCCGCACGCGTCAGCACAAATACCGGTCGGTAATACCGCTCCCGAAGCCGCCCTGCAATAATGCCTGCAATACTTTCATGACAATCCGGCAGATAAACGACAAGCACCGGATCTTCCTGCATGGATGTCGATTCGATCTGTTCCACCGCCTGTTCCACACCTTTTTCCGTCATCTCTTTCCGGCTGTCATTCAACGCTTTCAGGTCTTCCGCCAGCATCACCGCATCTCTCCGGTTTTTCGCACAGAGCAGTTCCAGCGCACGCTTTGCGGTATCCAGCCGCCCCCCTGCATTGATACAAGGTCCGATGACAAATCCGATATGATACGCGTTCAGCCGGTCCACCGGCACATTGGTGCACTCCATCAACGCTTTCAGCCCCTCATTGCGGGTCCGTTTCAGCATCTCCAGTCCCTGTTTGACAAAAATCCGATTTTCTCCACACAGGTCCATCACATCCCCCACTGTCGCGATCGCCACATTTTCCATCAGATAATCTACATCCTCCGCATCGCGCTGCATCACTTCATACAATGCTTCCACCAGTTTATATGCCACCGCCGCTCCACAAAGACCTTTAAACGGATATTCACAATCCGGGCGGTGCGGGTCTACGACTGCATCTGCCTGTGGGAGCAGATATTCTTTCTCGCCTCCCGCATCCAAAAACGGAATCTCATGGTGATCTGTCACGATCACAGTCAGCCCCCGTTCTTTTCCGTAAAGAATTTCCTCTCCCGCCGCGATCCCATTGTCACAAGTAATGATCGTATCGATTCCATCCTCCAACGCACGGTCGATCAGATTACGGTTCAGTCCGTATCCGTCCCGGATCCGGTCCGGAATATCCGTATCCACATCGGCGCCGAGTCCGGCAAGCCCCTCCTGTAAAATATACGTTGCATTGACCCCGTCTATATCATAATCCCCGATGATCCGGATCGCCGCCCTCTCCCGTATCTTCTCCGACAGGATTTCCACCGCCTTGTCCATATCTTTCATCAACATGCCGTCATACAGATCCGCGATCGTTCCATTCAGATAAAAATCAATCGCCGCCTCCCCGATGACCTCCCGATTCCGGATCAGACGTGCCAGGATCGGAGAAATGTGGTACTTCTCGGAAATAGACTGAAAATCGGCTTTTTTCATTGTAACGAACCATTTTTCCATCGCCGTTCCTCCTTTAGAAAAAGAGCAGGGATATCCCCTGCCCTTTTTATCGTAAATAAACAAAAAATTTTCTTACGCTTTCTTTGCCGCTTTTTTCTCAGATGCTTTTTTCATCACATACCAGAGCGCGCCTGTGATGCATACGGAAGAGTATGCTCCGCAGATGATACCTACCATCAACGGAAGTGCAAATTCTTTGATCGAACTTACGCCCATCACATAAAGAACGGCAACCATGATAAATGTTGTCAAAGAGGTATAAATACTCCTTGTCAATGTCTTGGTGATACATCCGTTTACCAGATCCTGAAGATCGGTTCCGCGCTTCTGTGTTTTCAGTTCCTCACGGATCCGATCAAAGATCACGATCGTCGCGTTGATCGAATATCCGACGATCGTCAGCATACACGCGATAAATGTATTTCCGACAGATACACGGGAAAGCACATAAAATCCAAGTACGATCAGCACGTCATGGAGCAGCGCCACAACCGCGCTTGTCGCAAAGCGGATGTCTTTAAATCGCAGCCAGATATACAAAAGCATAAAGACTGTCGCAATCGCAACCGCTACCACTGCGTCCTGACGCATCTCGGAACTTACCGTTGAGCTGATATTTTCACTTGTGATCTCTTTTTCGGAAGCGCCGAACTGCTCTGTCATCACTTTATTAAACGCTTCTCGTTTTTCCAGATCCAATGTCTGTGTCTTAAAGACAACCTGCTTGCTTCCCTCTACTTTTTGAACCTGTACATTTTTGTCGCCGGTCACGTCCTCGATCAACGGCACGATCTTATCATCAATCTCTTCCAATGTATACTCTTCTGCAAATGTCACATTGGTCGCCGTACCGCCTTTAAACTCCAGACTGTAATTCAGCGCTCCGACGCCGCGCGCGGAATTGACTCCCATCAGTACGAATCCCGCCAGGATCAATGCCGCAGAAACACCAAAGAACAGTTTCTTCTTTCCGAGGAAATTGATCGCTTTTCTTTCCTTTTTCGGACGTCCGTATAATTTTTCACTCCGAATTCCAACCGCATAGAATGAGTAGATGATCACCCGTGTGATCACAAGCGCCGTAAACATGGATACGACGATACCAAGCGCCAGTGTCTGCGCAAATCCCTTGACTGTGCCGCTTCCGCGAAGCCAAAGAACTGCCGCCGCGATCAGCGTCGTAATATTTCCGTCCAGAATTGCCGACATTGCCTTTTTAAATCCGGCATTCAGCGAACTGCGCACAGATTTGCCTGCCGCCAATTCTTCTCCCACACGGGCGAAAATAATCACGTTTGCATCCACCGCCATACCGATGCCGAGGATGATACCCGCAATTCCCGGAAGCGTCAGCGTAATGTCAAACGCATTCAGAGAAACCAGCACCAGTCCTGTATAGATCAAAAGCGCCAGTCCGGAAGCAAGTCCCGGAAGCAGATATACAACGCACATGAATACAAATACGATCGCCAGTCCGATCGCACCTGCGATCAAACTTGTCTTGATCGCATCCTGCCCCAGCTGTGCTCCGACCACATTGGATCGAAGTTCTTCCAGCTCCAGATTCAGCGCTCCGCTCCGGATCGTCGTTGCCAGCGCATTTGCTTTTGTGTAGTCCATCGCTCCGCTGATCTCCGCACGTCCGTCTTTGATCTCACTGTTGACATTCGGAACCGTTACAAATGCATCGTCGTAATAGATACCGATGCTCTCCTTGGATTCGAGCGCTTTTTTCGTCGCCTCGGCAAACTTAGCCGCGCCGTCTTTGTTCATCTCCAAAGCCACGGCATATTCCGCCGCATCGCTGACCTGATTCGATCTCGCAACCGCCTCCGCATTTTTCACATCCGTACCTGTCAGCACGATGGAGCCGTCTTTCTGCAGCTCCTCGATCGATTTTGTCAGTTTATAATCTTCCGGATTTCCCGTCTGCTTCTCATTTTTATAATTTAAGTTGCCCTCACTGTCTGTCTGGGCAATAAAATACAGACTTCCCGGTCGTCCGAGTTCATCCAGGATCGCATTCGCATCGCTGACGCCCGGGATCTCGATACTGATCCGGTCATCGCCCTCCTGATAAACCGTCGCTTCTGTACTGTATCCCTCGACACGTTTCTGCAGTTTGTAGATCGTGTCCGCCATATCTTCTTCCGACGGGGTATCGCCTTTTACCTGATAGGTGATGCTGACTCCACCCTCCAGATCCAAACCAAGGTTGATATTTTTTGCCGCGCCTGTTTCGCCCTTGCCCCAGCCATGAATGGTTGTAAACCCAAGCAGACCGGTCAGAACGGCGATCAGGATCAGGCTGATGACTCCTTTACTCTTCTTCACGTTCCTCATCCTTTCCATTATCTGCCAGAGCGGCTTTGATCATGATCGCACACTCCACACGTTTACGTTCCATTTCACAACTCACATCATACGTATCGTGGATGGTGTTGTGGAATTTATAAGAATTCGCCATACATCCGCCGCTGCAGTAGAATCTTGCAAAACAACTTCTGCATTTTTCTTTGGAGTACACGCTGCAGCTTCTGAAATCATCAGCGATCTCCGGTCTTACGATGCCATCATCCACATTTCCCATAAGGAATGTCTCTTCTCCGACAAACTGATGACATGGATAAAGATCTCCCCATGGAGTCACTGCCAGATACTCCGTACCGGAACCACAGCCGGATAACCGCTTCGCCACACACGGACCGCCCTCCAGATCGATCATGAAATGGAAGAAATTAAATCCTCTGCCCTCCCGTTCACGTTCCACCATCATTTTCGCCAGCTTGTCGTATTCGGAGAATATCTGAGGAAGATCGCTTTCCCGGATCGCATACGGATCGGTATCCTCTCCCACGACCGGTTCGATGGAAATCTGCTCAAATCCCAATTCCGCAAAATGCTCTACATCTTTTGAGAAATCCAGATTCTCCCGCGTAAACGTTCCGCGGATATAATATTTCTCCTGATTCCGGCTCTCGGCAAGTTTCCGGAATTTCGGAACGATCAGGTCATAACTTCCTTTTCCGTTCCGGAACGGACGCATCCGGTCGTTGACCTCTTTTCTTCCGTCCAGGCTCAGAACAACGTTATCCATCTCACGATTCACAAATTCCTGTACTTCATCATTTAAAAGTACACCGTTTGTGGTCAATGTGAAACGGAAATGCTTATCATGAAGCTTTTCCTGTTCTCTTCCATATGCAACCAGATCTTTGACAACCTGCCAGTTCATCAGCGGTTCTCCACCGAAGAAATCCACTTCCAGATTGCGTCTGCTTCCGGAATTGGCGATCAGAAAGTCAAGTGCTTTCTTTCCGACTTCATAAGACATCAGCGCACGTCTTCCGTGATACTCCCCCTCCTCGGCAAAACAATAGCGACACGCCAGATTACAGTCATGGGCAATATGCAGACAGAGTGCTTTCACAACCGTCTTGCGCTGTTTGACTTCGTCTATGTAATCTTCATAAATATCTTCCGTAAAAAGCTGTCCTGCTTCTGTCAGCTCCGTTACCGCTTCCAGAATCTCCTTTACTTCTTCCGCATCCGCTTCTTTTCCGGAAGATTTGAGCTCCGAAAGCACCATCTCCAACGTCTCCGGTTTCTTTAATGATTCCGCCGTCTGGGATGGATTCTGCTTCTCCAAACATGCGATGATGTCATAGGCAAGCGGATCTACTACATGAACCGAACCACTGTTGACATCCAGCACGATGTTATATCCATTATTCTGGTACTGATGTATCACAACAGATACCTCTCTTTCTAATTAATATGTTTCTTTACTGAGTTCGTCTTTCTTTTACATATTTCCTGATAAACAAGGATAAGGCAGCGGCCGAGGTCGCTGCCCTTTTAATTTCCTTATTCATTTCCCTTTGCGCCTGCCGGCAGATCTGCCGCGCTTCCAACGTGCAAAAGGATTATTTTCTGTTCTCGCAAGTCTGATTTCCTACGGTACAGGATGTCTTGCATGCAGACTGACATGATGTCTGGCACTCGCCGCATCCGCCTTTTTTCACTGTATGATTTAATGTCTGAGTATTCAGTGTTTTAATGTGTTTCATCTTGATCTCCTCCTACTTTTCATACTCTTGTATTTCTACTTCATTGTATTATATCATACTGTGCCATGATTTAAAAGAGTTTTTTCTCACGAAATCTGTCACTGAAATCTATCACGAAATCATTCCGCCAACCATTCCCCCGCCGGCACATACAAGAAACGTTGTCACCAGTTCCGATACGCTGCCCTGAATCGACCGATATAGTCCAAATGACACGAGTACAAGAAGCACCGCATAAAAAATCCCTACAAGCAGTCCCCAGAAAAATTTCTTTGTTCCGGTGATCTTTCCGATCACAAACCCGCCCGCAAAAGCTGACAGTACATAGATGATCAAAATCCCCGCCGTCACTTTCGCCTCATCTAAATTAAACTTATAAAGGATTCCTGCCAGGATCAACAGTAAGATCCCTGTAACCACGTACGAACAAAGCAATGATTTCAACATCCAAAATATCGTCTTATCTAATCCTGTCTTGTTTTTTATATTCTGTTCCATATCCACGCCCCCCTTTTCTTCTTCGGATCATCGTCTGATCTCCACAGCTTCTATATTATGTTTATGGTTCCATTGACATGGATATGCACAGAAATCAGAACTTCCCTTTACTGCTCCATCTGTTTTCCTAAAAATGCCGCCGCACATTGTGCTGCTTTTTGTTCTGACTCATCAAATTTCTTCTTTGCTTCCCGATTCAATAATATAACGCTGCCGATCACATCTCCCTCACACAAAATGGGGCAGATCACCTCTTCACACACGTTTTCATCCTCCTGCACAATAGGAATATAGAAAGAATCCCTTTCCTTACCGCACTTCATTTCTCGTTTCTTTAGAAAGTTTTCCATTTCTTTACTTATATTTTTATTATTAAAGTCCTTTTTTCCATTCCCATTCACTGCAATCACTTGATCGCAGTCTGTTATACATACCGTACAATTTAGTGTCTGTGCCAGACTCTCGCAATACTGTGCAGCAAACATTCCCAATTCCCCGATCGGAGAATATTTTTTCAGGATGATCTCCCCCTCCCGGTCTGTGAAGATCTCAAGCGGATCGCCCTCCCGGATCCGCAGTGTCCGTCTGATTTCCTTTGGGATCACAACACGGCCAAGATCATCGATTCTTCTTACGATTCCTGTTGCTTTCATATAAAAACCTCCGCTTCCTGTACTTTTTTCCATTTCTGGAAATAGTATCTGTAAGCAGATGTTTTTTATACCTTTACCGATGAATTTTTATTTTTGCGATCAGTCGGTTCACAAAAAAATCAATGTGGCAGACAACAAATCATTTCCAACATTGAAAAACCGAGTGCGGTCTGTTAAAATATTTTTATATTTTGATGTAAAAAGCGATATGTTCATGGAAACGAGGTATGGTCGGATGAGTTTAAAAATCCCTATTGAAACATCTGCAAGGCACATTCACCTTTCAAAAGAAGATTTTGAGATACTTTTTGGCACAGGCTCTCACATGACCTATGTGAAAGAATTGAGTCAGCCCGGACAATATGCCTGTAAAGAACGACTTCGTGTTGTCGGTCCAAAAGGGCAATTGGAAAAAGTAGTTGTGCTAGGTCCATACCGAAAAGAGACACAGGTTGAAATTTCCGTAACTGACACAAGAAGACTCGGTATTCCGAGCGTGATCCGTCAGTCCGGTGATCTGGAGGGAACGCCCGGCTGTACGCTGATCGGTCCATACGGAACGATTACACTGGAGAGAGGTTTGATCGTTGCCAAACGGCATATCCATATGACACCCATTGACGCTCTGCGTGCTCATGTCAAAGACAATGACATTGTATTTGTCATCACAACCAGTTATGAACGTTCACTGATCTTTTCCGATGTAGTTGTCCGTGTCAGTCCGTCTTTTTCACTTGCCATGCATGTAGATACGGATGAAGCAAATGCATTTGCAAACGATGACCATCCGACCGGCGTCATACTAAAGCTCTTTGACGGGCATACTTACAATCTCCAAACCTGGGCAGACGAGATCCAGGAGGGAATCCATCGATAGGAGTTTCTGTTTATGTTTACTTTAATCTTTAACCAACTGCTCAAAATGCTTTTCATCATGCTTCTTGCCTATTTTTGTTATAAAATCGGATTGATCACTCAGGAGGGAAACCGGACGCTGTCTAATCTTCTTTTGATGGTTGTCAATCCCTGCCTGATCATTACCGTTTACCAGACACCTTATGATCCGGCTCTGATCCGCGGACTTATGATCTCGTTTGCAGCTGCGGCTGCAGCCCATATTCTCGGGATCCTCATGGCACATTTTCTGATCCCTGCCGGCAAAAATCCGGAATATGCGATTGAACGGATCGCCGCAGTCTATTCCAACTGCGGATTTATCGGAATCCCTTTGATTAACAGTGTATTGGGAAGCGACGGCGTCTTTTATTTAACCGCTTATATGACTGTTTTTAATATCCTCACATGGACACACAGCCTGATTCTGCTCAATGGGAGTTTTTCTTTCAGACGTCTGCGTCAGGGGCTACTCTCGCCCATGATGATCGGTGTCGTGATCGCAGTTGTACTCTATTTTGCCCGGATCCAGCTTCCCTCTGTCCTGCTGGATTCGATGAACTACATTGCCGATATGAATACGCCTCTGGCTATGATCATCGCAGGAGTATCTGTCGCACAGACTGATCTGAAAAAGATTTTTACCAAACTGCATATTTACTGGACCACGATTTTAAAGCTGATCCTCATTCCATTTGCGGTTCTTCTGCTTTTGGCTGCGTTCCGGGTCGAACACGATATCGCATATACAACGCTGATCGCAGCGGCATGCCCGACCGGCGCAACTTTGACGATGATGGCGATCCAGTTTAACAAAAACTATCAATACGCTTCCGAAATTTTTGCGTTTACAACGGTTTGTTCTATTGCCACGATCCCATTCATGACATTTCTGGCAGGATTTTTCTTCTGAATTTACTGTTACAGAATCGCTGCAGTACAAAACCAAAGCAATTTATCACGAAGCTCACGCTTCCAATATTCGTTTCTTATCAATCACCGGAAGTGCCAAAAGGCACATTCCGGGATTGTAAGCAGTCGCCAAGGTCTCGGGCAAGCCCGGACTTTGGCTCGTTGCCTATACAAAAATGACCGGGAAATCATTCCCAGCCATTTTTCTATTCTCTTTCGTTCCATTTCCTGTAAATACCCTCCAGGGCATCTACCACGCCATCGATCCCCATCAGACTTGCATTAAACAACATCTGATGCGCTTCAATACTTCCCCAATCCCGATCCGTATGTTCTTCATAATATGCTTTTCTCGTCTTATCTATCTTCTTGATCTTATCCCAAGCCTGCCGTTCCGTCAGATCGTACAGTTTCATGATCCGACGGATCCGGTCTTCTTTGTATGCATATACAAATGCATTGATGCAGTTCGAATAATCTCCCAGCACATAATCCGCACATCTTCCCACAAAAATGCAGGAGCTTCTGTTTGCCAGTTTTTGGATGATCTGTGTCTGCATTACATAGACTTTGTCACTCAGCGGCTCTTCAAATTCTGATTCATTCATAAACATCAGATAGTCTCCGGATCCGAGAATCGCGGAGGACATATATCTGCCCAAAATAGATTCATCCACTTTCTCTGCTTCTTCCGGAGTAATCTTAAGTTCTTTTGCCGCCATCCGAATCAGATTGTGATCATAGAGCGGAATGGAAAGCCGCTCTGCAAGACGGTTTCCGATCTCATGTCCGCCGCTTCCAAACTGTCGCCCGATCGTGATAATAATGTTTTCTGTCATCCAAATCACTCCTCTCAATCTATGGATCCGTTTTTATATACCGATTATACCGTATTTTACAGAAAACAAAAAGGTTTTTCTTCTAATTATCGGAAAATTCTTTCCCGAAATTTCTCGTAAAGAGCGTTTCGTCTTCCAAAAGCGCTTCAACGGTATCAAATCCCAATTCTTTCATCAACTGCATCACATATGGATTCTCAAGCGGCGTCTTCACCTTTGCCGCATTTCCATACTCATTCACATACTCTGTCCCCTGCTTTGCCGAAAGCATCGCTTTCGGTCCGCCCACACATCCTCCTTTACATCCCATGCCCTCAAGAAAGTTCGCATCGGAATCTCCCTTTCGAAATCGTTCGAGAAGTTTTCTGCAGTCGGAAACACCGTCTGCCTGCTCCGCTTTCACCTGAATGCTTTTCCCATCGCTTCTCAACTGACGTACCGTTTTGGTAACTGCTTCACTCACCCCGCCCGTCCTCGCATAGATTCTTCCTGCTCTTGAAGAATGGTCGCGTCCCCTTTCGGGAAGTGTTTTCGGATCGATCTTTGCCGCTTCAAACAGGTCGTTCACTTCCTGAAATGTCAGCACATAATCCACCGCATCAGCAACATCTGCTTCTCTTGCCTCCGCCTTTTTCGCCAGACACGGACCTATAAAGACAGTCAGAGCTTCCGGATGCAGCCGCTTCACGACACGACCGGCAGCGATCATCGGAGAAACCGCGCCCGGTACATGATCCATCCATTTCTCTTTCCTCAACATAGAGATCCAGATCGGACAGCAGCAGCTTGTCATTTGAAAATCCCCTGCTTTTCTGACATGCTTGTCAAACTCCAATGCTTCTTTCATCGTCAGTATGTCCGCAAAAAGTGCAACTTCCACCATCCCGTCAAATCCGAGGATCCGAAATGCACTCCGCAATTTTCCCGGAGTGACCTCTTTTCCGAACTGCCCCATAAACGCAGGCGCCGCCAATATATACGCTTCCCCCTTTTTCTTCCGCAGCGCCATCATCACCGCCAGCAGATCGCGGCTTCCCTGCAATTTTTCCGGTTTGCAGGAATGAATGCATCCACCGCACCCGGTACATTTTTCTGTATCAATAGAAACTTTTCCATTTTCTTCTTCCTTTATCGCTTCAAACAAACAACTTTGAATGCATTTTCTTTTTATCTCTTCCTCACAATTTTGAAATTGAGTCGTTTGAAAAACCGGTGCATAATTTTTCGGATGAAGAAGACAATCCAGATGGAGCGGATCATATTCCGGCGGAAGCGGTTCCCGCAGATCTATTTTCTGCTGCAAAATATCCCGATACAGTTCGTCAAAACTTTTTCTTTCCATAAAAAATCCCTCATTTCGCCGATACATTTTTTTCAAAAGTATTGACAAAATGAGAGATTCTTATTCCGTGCTCCGAATCTCACAGACAAAAAGACTATTTTTTTCTACTCTGAATTTCACTTCCCATTTTCCGTACCGCATCCCATAAGTCCGGGCAGGATCCTTTTGATAAGATGGACGCGGGTCCTGTTCCAACACTTCACAAAGCTCGCGATAAGTAGTTTCGGAAATCATTGCTCTCAAATGTTCCGGAACGATCACCTCCAACCGGTACTCTTTTGTGGATTCTGTAAAACCTCCCAACGCCTCCGGATGGCTGTCCACATAAGGAAGATACGGTTTGACGTCATAGATCGGAGTTCCGTCCATCAGATCCGCCCCGCTTACATACAAAGCCGGAGCATCCTCCCCGTCCAGATCTATATGGTCCAGCCTGACACAGGAAAGCCCGATGGAGTTGGGACGGAACGGAGAGCGTGTCGCAAACACACCCATCCGTATATTTCCACCAAGCCTAGGCGGACGTACTGTCGGAGACCAGCTGCCCCTCACTGATTCCGAGAACTGCCATAACAACCAGAAATGAGAGTACATTTCCATTCCACGCACAGCTTCGCGGCTTCGGTATTCTGGCTCAAATACGATCTTTGCCATCGTATCCGCCAGACCGCTCTGCCGTGGGATTCCAAATTTTTCTTTAAAATCATTTTGTATATATGCGATCGGTCGTATCGTATGTTCAAATTCCATTTTGTTTTCTCGCATTTCTAAAGATTTATTTTTATTTCTTTTAATATTTATTTATTTTAAAATCAACTATTTCCCGTCTGTTTATTATATAAGAACATGATCACTGCCATGGAACAGATGATCACATAACCGATCCAGCTGAACAGATCCGGCATCTGTCCGAACACAACGATCGCAAGGATCGCGGAGAAAATGATCTGTGAGTAATCATAGACGGAAATCTCTTTTGCCGGTGCGTGGAAATATGCCGCTGTGATACTGAACTGTCCGCCTGCTGCCGACAAGCCCGCAAGCAACAGATATAAAAGCTGCATCCCTGTCATCGGATGATAATCGAAGATCAAAAACGGCAAGGTTACGATACAGGAAAAAGCGGAGAATACAAAGACGACAAACGGTCCTTTCTCACCTTTCTGTCCGAGTACGCGCACATAAGTGTAAGCGATCCCGGCTCCCAGACCGCCCAACAATCCGACGAGTGCCGCCGGAGAGGAAAAGATACCAACCGTCGGTTTGATGATCAACAGACTTCCGAGAAACGCCCCTGCAACGATCAGCGCCTGTGGCAGCCGTACTTTTTCTTTCAGGATCAGATAACTGAAGATGATCGCAAAAAACGGAGACATTTTGTTGAGCATCGACGCATCCGACAGGATCATATGATCTACCGCGTAAAAATTGCACAGCACACCAAGTGTTCCTGCTGTCGCTCGTGCCAGAAGATATTTGACATTCTCTTTCTTTCCGGAAAACCATACCTTTTCTTTTGCAAGAATGATCCCTGCAAATACAAGCGCCACCAGATTTCTGAAAAAACTTTTCTGGATTGCCGGCAGATCTCCGGAAAGTCTTACAAACATCGACATCAGCGCAAAGCAAAATGCTGACAGGATAATGTATATGATTCCGATATATTTCTGTTTCTTTTTCATGATAGTCTTGATATCCTCCTCCAAAATATATCAAATTCCGTGTATTCCGGCAAATAAATCTCCGCCAGTTTCCATATTTTTGCCAGATCACGGTCATTTGCCTTGTCGTATACCGCCACGGTTCGAAATCCCGCCCTCTTTGCAGTCTGAATCGCATACAGCGCGTCTTCAAACACCAGAATTTCCGACGGATCCAGATCCATCTGCAGTGCAGCTGCCAAAAACACATCGGGATGATTTTTATCGGTTCCCATTTCCAGACAAGTCAGGATTCCCTCAAACCAGCTTAAAATCCCCAGACGGCTAAGTGCCGACCTCACATTCGTTTTATCTCCGGAAGTCGCAAGCATCATCGGAAGAGATAATTCCCGAAATCTTTCCAAATATTCCCGGACGCCCTCTTTCAGCGGAACTTTCTTTTCGTAAAATCCCCGCACCTCCCGATTTAACCCCTCTATCACTTCTTCTATCGTCTGATCCAGCCCGTATTGTGTCTTCAGATACGCTGCCCCCTGACGGACTCCCATCGTATACAATATATCCCTCAGCCCTTTTTCCGCAGATTTCCCCTGTGCCCGAAGATATAGTTCCCCAAGGTTCTCCCATACCGGCATCGAATTCAAAAGCGTGCCGTCCACATCAAAAATGATTCCCTTTATCATTCCTCTATCCTCTTATTTTTTTCAATAAATCCGCCAGCTCCATGATTTCCTCTTTTGTCGTCGCCCAGCTCGTCGCAAAACGCACGACCGTATGTTTCTCATCTAATTTCTCCCAAAAACTAAATGCCACATGTGGTTTCAGCGCCTCCATCTGTTCATTTTCCAATACAACAAACTGCTGGTTAGTCGGTGATTCCAGATAGAACGGCAGTTCATTTTCCCGCAGGACTTCTTTTAACAACTCTGCCGTTTCGATCGCACGGCGGCTGATCTTCCAATAAAGCTCATCGGTAAACAATGTATCAAACTGCAGACCTAACAGCCACCCTTTCGCCAGAAGCGCGCCCTTCTGTTTGACCAGCGTCAGAAAATGTCTCGGCGCATTTTGTTTTGTAAATACAACCGCCTCTCCGAACATTGCGCCTACCTTTGTTCCGCCGATATAAAAAACGTCGCAGAGTTTTGCCAATACCGGAAGCGTCACATCCGTCTGCTTCGCTGCCAATCCATAGCCAAGCCGTGCTCCGTCCGCATATAAGACCATATCGTACTCGCGGCAGATCTCCGAGAGTTCTTCTAATTCCGATTTTGTATACAATGTACCGTATTCTGTCGGATGGGAAATATAGACCATCCCCGGATACACCATATGCTCCCGGTTCTGATCTGCATAGAACTGTTCTGCATAGGCCCGTACTTCCCCCGGATCCAATTTTCCGTTATGAGACGGGCAAGTCAGCACCTTGTGTCCGGTGCACTCGATCGCTCCCGCTTCGTGTGTATTTACATGACCGCTCTGTGCTGCGATCACTCCGGCATATGCGGGAAGCATTGTGCCGATCACCGCAGCATTCGTCTGGGTACCGCCGACAAGAAAATAAATCTCTGCCTCCGGACATGCGCACGCTGTTCTTATCTTTTCTTTTGCCTGTTCACAATAAAGATCACTTCCATATCCGGGCATCGTTTCTCCATTGGCGGCAAGAATCCGTTCTAAGATCCGCACATGTGCGCCTTTTGTATAATCACTTTCAAATGACAACATTTTTCTCACTCCTTATCTGTCCAAAGCGAACACTTTTAAACCAGTATTAAAAGTGTTCGCTTTTGGTATCCACTGTCTTTCAAAAATTCCCCTTGTCCGCCGGATCGCTTTTCCGGTCCAAACAAGGGGATTCTTGAATATCATACATTTATTTCAGGAAATTCTCTATGATCACAGACTCTGCTTCCTCCTCGGAAAGCCCAAACGTCCGCAGCTTGATCAGCTGTTCGTCATTGATCCGTCCGATTGCCGCTTCATGCACGATCTGGGCATCTACATGCTTCGCGTTGATCTCCGGAATGGAACTGATCTCTGCCTGATCCATGATGATCGAATCACACTGTACATGCGCATGACACGGATTCTCACCGATCGCTCTCGGGTGAAATACCTGCACAGACGTTCCTTTTGCGACCGAACGGGAAATAATACGCGCAGAACTATTCTCACCTTTCAGCACGACATCCATATTAGAAACGGCGCTCTGTGCTTCATGAGTCATAAGCTTCTCTGTCACATTTAATTTCGCATTCTCCGCCAGCTCGATATAATTCTCCCGCTTTGTAGAATCGACACCTTTGATCTGCGTTGTCTCCAGCGTAAACACAGAACCCTCTCCGACGTAAATCTTTGTCACGGGATTCAATACTTTTTTCCCTGTTCCGTTTCCGTCTGCATAGTGATTTTCCACATATTTTACATTTGCATTCTTTCCAACGTGAAACGTATGGATTCCGTCGTGTCTCGTCTCACTGCATCCCTCTCCGTGGATACCGCATCCTGCCACGATCGTCACGTCTGCGCCGTCCTCGATATAAAAATCATTGTATACGACGTCCACTCCTGCTTCCGTCATCACGACCGGAATGTGTACCTGTTCGTTCTTCGCTTCTCCGCTGATATGGATGTCGATCCCCGGCTGATCCTCTTTCTTTACGATCTGGATATGCCGACTGTCTCCATGACAGACTGCCATGCCGTTCAGCCGCAGATTATAAGCGCCCTCCTGTTTAAATCCATAGGAGTCGATCACATTCAGCACATCATTCGTCACATTATTCAGCTCCACAAAGATCGCCCCCTTTCTGCTGTCTGCATACACAGCTTTCCGCTTCCGTACCAAAAAGCTGCGGCATGATCTCTTCTGCTTTTCCGATCGATTCGATCTGTCCGTCTGAGATCACCATGATCCGATCCGCCATCCGAATGATCCTCTCCTGATGGGAGATCAGAATCAGACTCTCTTTCTTTTCCTTATGGATCTGCTCAAATCTCTTTACAAGCATCGAAAAACTCCAAAGATCGATCCCTGCCTCCGGCTCGTCAAAAATACAGATCGCATGATGTGCAGCCAATACGGTTGCGATCTCGATCCGTTTCATCTCTCCGCCGGAAAGTGTCGCATCCGCTTCACGGTCGATATATTCTCTCGCACAAAGTCCGACGCTGCTTAAAAGATTACAGCACTCGTCCTCCGAAAGCGTCCGACCGGCCGCCAGATGCAGAAGCCGTCTGACTGTCATTCCTTTAAAACGAGGCGGCTGCTGGAATGCAAATCCCATCCCCGCTTTGGCGCGCTCGTCGATCGAAAATCCGGTAATATCTTTTCCGTCCAGCTTGATCGTTCCGCCTGTCTGCGTATAAATTCCCATCAGAAGTTTGGCGAGTGTCGATTTTCCGCCGCCGTTCGGTCCGGTGATGACAAGCATCTCTCCATCCTCAACCGAAAAGCTGATATCCGAAAGAATCTCCGACTGCCGTCCCTCTTCGTGGATGTCATATGATAAATGTTCAACCTCTAACATCATTCGTTCCTTCCTTTTCCCGGCATCAGACCGTCCGGTTTTCATGCCGTCATTGTGCAATGGCCGCGGCAACAGTATACAGGGGACAACACATCGTATTGTCCCCTGTCCGCCAACCATACTATATAAAACTGTAATACCAGAGCCGGATTTTGTCAACCGTCAGAGAAGATTTTTCTCTCCTATCCACTTTTTCTTCTATTCTTATACCAGCTCCGCGATCCGCGACACCCCGACATAGATCTCCGATATTTTATACCACGTCCGGAAATCAACCGTCCCTGTCTGCGGCAGTCCGAACACCTCCTGAAATGTCCGGACTGCCTCCGCCGTCGCCGGTCCGTAAATTCCGTCCGCCTGGATCTTCGGGATCGCCGGGTAAGCTCCAGCGATCACATTGAGCTGTTCCTGCATCTGAAGCACTTTCTGACCGCTGGAACCATTTTCCAGTGTATATCCCGGCCACGAAGACGGAATCCCCGAGATTTCCGGCGCAGTGTTGATGTACATATTGTCCCCGTAAAAGTACCGCAGGATCTCGATCGCCGAATATCCCTGATCGCCGAGGCTCTTCGCCCCCCATTGCGTCATCCTTTATGTAACAACATACAATAATTTTCGCATCCCTACTTTGCACCCTAATAGGGATACAAATCAGTACTTTCTACCTATTTATATGTATACGAAGATGATGCAATATTTTTACTGGAATCCGGAACAAATAATAATTCCCGGATTCCTTTTCATTTTTTATACTTTCAACGCGCCCGATCCGTCAAACCGGTACTCTTTCCCATCGATCACGACAATCTCATTTGCCGCCATCACACCGTCCTCTTTCAGATAATACCGCTTACCGTTTTCTGTAATCCAATGGCAACGCATCATCGATCCAACCGGCTGACAGTTCTTATCCTTGTTGAAGTAGTACCACGCTTTTTCGGAATCCACCCACTGGAAGCCAGTGACCATCGTACCCTCTGCATATTTCCCCTCTTTTTTTGGCCGGCAGTAATATTTGTAATCGCCATCCTTAAATAGTCCAGTCACCATCGATCCGAGAGGATGTCCATCATTGGAGCGCCGGAAGAAGTACCACTCTGTACCATCCAGAACGAATCCAGTCAGCATTGCCCCCTCTGGCTTTGCTCCGGCTTTGCGGTTGAGGAAGTACCAATAGTTTCCGTCTTTTAGGAATCCGCGGACCATCTTACATTTATCGTTAAAGTAGTACCACAAGCCTTTCAGGCATTTCCATTCGTTCTGAGCTGCGTATCCATAAGAATCAAAGTAGTACCATTCCCCTGCAAGTTTAAGCCACTGATTTTTCGGATAGCTTCCATCAGCATAACGATACCACCAGCCTTTAGCATCTTGAATCCATTTATCTGTACTGTTCATAAGCTCACCAATCCTCCTGATAAAATATGCCTTTGTTGCATCAAATCCGCCGTGGATCTCTACGGATCTGTGCGGACAGGACGTTGCGAAAAACTCCTGATGTAAACGAACTGTATCGTTGTTCGGCGTGATCCCCCACGCTTTGAATTTAGACGCCACAAGAGCCAGCGCACGCTCTTCATTGGCTTTAAACACGTTCACGTCCCCCATGCTCTGGCAGACCTCGACAGAATAGAATTCACTGTTTCCCCATCCATCGCCGCAATGCCAGGCACAGTTCCAGTCATCCTCGGCATGGACCGTTCCATCTGAACATACATAGTCATGTGCGAATCCATTTTCCGGATTAATTCCCGGCAGCCAGTTCTGATAATGCGCTGCATTCGCGCTCTGGCTTCCTGCATCGTTGTGGATGACTGCTCCGATCGGGTTGTGTCCTCGGTTTCCTGCACTTCCGTTAAAAATGCTCATATGCACTCCTTTCTTCCGGTATTTGCACCGGTGCAAATTTAATTTTTATTCCATTCTATCGATTCCATATTCTACTGCGCATAAACGCTCAATCTTACATCCTCTTGCCTCTTTCCATCCCGGAGCAAAATACGCAATATCCGCGGTAGATAACAGTTCCAACGATTTTCCAAGAAACCATAATGGTCTCGCATCTGCTGGCGCACTCTGAAAAAATGAATCGATTAATTCAACTTCTTCGCCACATAAACGTTGTACCTCTCTAACTGCTTCTTCTCTTTCTTTTAAAATTTGCTCATCTGATTTACCGTTCATTGGTTGACTGATAAATAATTTTTTCATACTGTCCTATCCTCCGTAAAAAGAGAACGATCACTCGCCTTCTGGTTTATCTTCATTTTCTGTTTTTTCTGGATCAACATCTGTTACAGTTTCAATTTTCTTCTTTATATATTTAAGTACCGGGGCAAGGACTGGAATCGTCACACCGATCACTTCACAATTTTCCGTTATACTAATCAACTCATTAATCACGAGCCAGCTCGCTACGATCGCCGCAAATAGTAGCGGAAACTTCATTTCAATGTGTAGTGTTCCGGTCACATAAGAAATCATACAATCAATGCCAAAGCCAACAAATATAAGAATATACATCGTTACTTTCTTATATATCCCGTTGATGGATATTTCACTTGTTATTTTCTCACCTCGGATTTTCGCAGCCCGCAGACCAGTGAAATAATCAATCAGATTACATGGGATCAACAATGCCAGCGGTACCGCAAGAATCCCGAAGAAACTAAAAAAAGCGCCTATAATTGCGCTGATCACATACTTCACATTTTCCATTTTTCTCATAAACCTCACTTTCCTTCCTCTTTCAGTGCTTCCTCAACTTTTGCTCTCCATCTCTCCAGCACATCATCAATCGTGATCACGCCGTCTTTGATTTTCATAATGTAAAATTTTACCATTATGCTTCACCTCCAACCATTCCGGCAAGTTCCATAATCGCGCCGTCCTGAATCTCTTGACTTGCATTCATCTCCGCCTGCTGCCGCTGAAGCTGCTCGATTGCCAGTTCCATTTCTGTTTTCTGTCGGATTCCAAATGCGGCATGAATCTTTCCATCCTCAGCGATATCCACCGTAGAGAACAGCGGAGATTCCAGCTTCATGTTCTGGTACTCTCCGGTCACGGTTTCATCCGTTTTGAACTGCACTTCATCCAGATTCCCGGATTTTCTCAGTGCTTCAGCAACAACACCTAATGCCGCCCAGTCACTAGCAATCGCAGTGATCGAATTCAATGCTGCTCCTTCCATGATCTCCAATTCTGTTTTGTCCTTTAAAATCATTTTTTCCATTCTGTTTCTCCTCCTTTTATTTTACAAATGTAATTACTCCAAACATTGCACATTTTCCAAAACTGATTGTCGTATTTTTTTCATTTCGCATCGAAACAATTCCGTTCGTATCTATTGTGAAATATAATCCATCTACCGCAGAAACTGGAACCTGGACTTTCGTTTTTGGACGATGCCCTGCCGGAAGCGTTCCGAAATTGCGTTGTGTATATGCTGCCAAACTATCTCCGACATTGGTTCCGTTGAAATAAACAGATTCCATATATATACTGCTGTACGCCGTGGCTGTAACCCCATACGCACTTCCAATCCCAATGGGATCATTCTGTAAGTTCGTCTTTAATGTATTTGCTGTATTTTGTGCTGCTACCGCTTTATCATTCAGCGTCTTACCCATACGACCATCGAGCACTGTTCCTGCACCTGTCGTAGTAGCGTTATTTACAACGGTCATTTTATCCATCTTCTTGCTGACTTCCTCAACGGTTGCAACCACACCGCCCGCTCTGTCGTACTTAAATGTATAATCTACATACTTGTTACTGCTTCCGAATGAATATACACGAAGATGATTTGCATTGGCGTCAATTTCCCACTTGATACCATCTTTTGATGTAATTTCAATATTTCCGCCCTCTGCATTTTCATAAACCCTTACTTTCCCGTTTGTCCGGCTTTCAATTAAATCAAACAGTGTTTTCCCATACCTACCATCCAGCAAGGTATTGGCTGCGGTCGTCGTTCCATTGTTGACAACCTTATAAAAGGCGACTCCTGATGAAATCACATCTGCAATAAATTTCATGATCTTTCCCAGAGATACCGATAATTTTTCACCAGACGTCAGGTTTACCCGTGAAGATGCCTGCGTAAACTTTGTGGTTGTATTACTTGCATCTCCAGTCTTATCCAACTTTGCTTCTGCCAGTGCTTTGAAATTGCTGTTCACCTGAAACAGCTTGTCCACTCCCACAACACTTAAGTTCTCAATCCGTACCCGGTACAGCGGATAATCCCTCTGCTTTCCTCCGGCATACAGGTCTTCCTGTACGATCGCCGGATCTTTTGCCGTGGCTCCCGGTGTTCCTTTCACAACAACCAAACTGTAAGTGTCTGTCCCGCCAGTTCCGCCACTTTGAAACCGAGCAACGATCAGATCGTTTCGCTTCTGGTCGGCTGTTCCATTGTCAATCATCATGTCCTCGTAGTCGCCTTTGATGATCCGCCCCACATGACCGCCGACCACCACTACACCGTCCATGATACGGATCACGTTATTGCTGATGGTCTTGGATGCAAACTGCTCCCCAAGCTTCAACACACAATCTTCCCCAAATATCCCATCGTAGAGCGCAGCATCATCTTCCGCAAGGATGTGCGCTTTTTCTCCGACCGGCGTATTCACTGTAAGTGGTTTAAACATTCTACTCTTCTCCTTTCAGTTTATATTCCACCGATGGGATCCCATTGTTCATCCGCAGGATCTTATTGACGATCGGTTTCTGCAGCGACATGCCGGTGATCCGGTCACGTCCGCCCACAATGTCCCCGATCTCCACATCCACATCGGAAATGGTCGCATCCATCTGTTTATAGTTCATCAATTCCCGGAGCCGCTCCGTCCCCTCTTCCAAAAGCTTTGCATCATCTTCTACGGAAGTGTAGGAATAAAGCGCTTCCCGTTCGTCCAGACCGTTGTAATACTGTGCCTGTCCGATACTACCGTCTTTCTGGACGTACAGGTGCAGGATCTTCCGGTCGATCCCCTCGCCCTCTCCGGCACAGACCAGATGGTTGATCCCCATCCGGCTGTCTTTCGTCGTGAAATGCATCTTGCCATCCTGGCTGCACTCCAGTTCCTCCGACCAGTCCGTCACCGGAACGGCGCCGACCACGACCTGTCCGCCGTACTCGCCCGGATTCCCCTGCCGATAAATGATCTGCAGTCTGGCGTTCTTTGCCGCCAGCATCTTCCCCAGTCCAGAAAGAACGCTGCAGTACCGGTCAAACTGGAAGTTCTTGATCTGGATCCCGCTTTCCTTTGTCTCCGCACAAAAAAGAGAACCGAACCGGTTCCCCAAAATGTCCTGTATGATCGTATTGGCATCTCCTGATACGGTGAGATGGGTCTGTCCCTCCGGCGGATAGATCAGTTTTTGACTGAGCAGCCCTCGCCAGGTATACCCTCTCCATGTAATACGGTTGTCTTTAGTAGAGGTTTGCTGTTCCTCCAACAGTCCGCCGTATTCCGTCCCCGGAATGTAAATCCGGTTTCTCCAACTGTACCGCTCCGGCGACCAGATGGAAGCGTCGATCTGCAGTTCAAAGTCGTTGGTATCGCCCAGATCCAGATCGATGCTGTCCACATCTCTCACGAATCCCAACTCCCAGCCTTTCGGATCCGACACAATAAAGGTCAGTTCTTCTGGAACTGCTTTCAGGTCTTTCATCGCCATCTCGGCTCACTCCTTTCTTCATAGATCACCAGATCAAATGCAAACCGACCGCTCCACCCGATGTCCTGTCCTCCGGGATGGATGGGTTCAAACACCGAGATTTCAAAACTTCGGTTGTGAAACGCATTGACCCGTTCGCCGGAGACTTTCACCTTTACCACCGTTTCGGCAGCGCTGTCAATTTCCAGATATTCGCCCTCCTCCAACACAATGGTAACGGAATACTCATGCCCGCCGATATACAGCACCGGATCCACGATCGGACCGTAGATCGTCAAAAGGAAGTTGCTGTCCGCGTAATGATCATTTACGATCCGGGAGTTCGTCAGACCATTGGCATACCGATATGGATAACGGTTTGCATACCGCTTGGATCCCTCCGGATCGGTTTCATTTTTTCTGAAGCTGTAACGGTGTTCCCTGACCCAGTAAGGATGATCGGAAACGATGGTTACTTCCGTGTCCAAAAGTTCGATATCATTTTCCCATTCACTCTTTTGGGATGCCGTCACATAACAGGTAAAATAGCTGTCTCCAAAATATAATCTGCCCGGTGTCTTATGGATCAGATCTTCTTCTGTGACTTCTGCAAAATGGTCGATTGCTTCGTAATATTCCTGCTTCCCATAGTTCAGAATACTAAGTACCAGTGATTTTTCCTCGATGTCTTTAAAAAAGCGGGCAATCTTCCCTCCGTTACTCTCATACTCCCAGATATGGTCAAAAATATCGCCTGTCTGCAGCATATAAGGTGGTTTCAGAAGATCCAGTATTTCTCCTGTATTGCTTACATACCGGATACTCTTCACGGTCTCACCTCCCTTACCATCCTCGCAAATTCTCTATCAAAAACTTTCATGGACATTCCCTCCATGTTATCCGCCACCTCTTCTCCTGTCCGTTCACCAATGCGTCTCGCCAGTTTCTCGATGTCCTGGTCGGACAACCGGAACGTCTGCTCAAAGTTCTGTTGATTCAAAAAGCTGTTTCCAGATTCCAAACGGAAGCTCTTTGCCACACGGTTTTTATTCAACGCTAAGGTTTCCTGCATTCTTCGGGAAATGTCATCCATATTCATAGATTCCAAAGCTACATTTCCAAGATTTTCTGACGCTTGTCTGACTTGCTTTTCTTCACCTTTAATACCAAGCCGGAATCCTTGTCCGAAATATTTTCCGGACTGTCTGGTAAGCCGGGATGGTGATCCCTCTTTAATGGATGAACTTAACGCTGAAAGTGCTTCCTTTCCAATATTCCATGCTGCTGACCATACATCCGCAAAACCAAATCCATTGATAAAGCCTTGGATAAAGTTTCCACCAGAGCCGCTCGCATCCACAGAGCTTAGACCACTTTCCGCCTCTCGTGCTTTTTCAGCTCCTGGTCCATAGGTATCTACTGACCGCATTCCGCCATTGTACTCTTCTGTTCTTCCTCGCCCCGTGCGTCTTGTATCTGCTGACCCCATTCCGGAATCTGCTGTATTGGACAGTTCAACCGCCGTCGAAAGAACCGCCCTGCTTTGGCTTGCGATTCCTAAATTATACTCGCCGCCTTTCCGCTGTCCGGTGCCGGAAGTATTTGCTGATCCCAACATCATATCCGAAGAATCCGCAATACCTTTGGATGTTGCGTCAATATTGCCTTTCTGACTTCCTACCCCCGCATTGTATTCCCCGGTCTTCCGGCTTCCAGTTCCTTTTGTGTCCGCACTGCCAAGCTTCTGATTCGATGAGTTTGCAATATTTTTGGATGTTGCATCGATATTCCCTTTTTGGCTTTTTACTCCGGTATCATATTCCGATGCTTTCTTAGATCCTGTCCCCTTTGTATCGGCGCTACCAAGTTTCTCATTGGAAGAATCTGCGATTTCTTTGGAGGTCGCATCAATAGCGGGCTTCTGGCTTTTAATTCCAACGCCAAAAAAGTTCAAAATTTTCGTACCGGCTTCCTGGCATTTCTGTTGCAGCCCGCCCCCACCGATTATCTCTAGAAATGACTGTATTACTCCGTTTCCTTTTTCGTTAAGTTCCTCTTTTCCACTGTCAAGCCCTGCGCTTGCTCCTGGCCATACATTCTGAAAGATTCGCTCAACTGCCCGGGATGGCGAATGCACTTCAAGAGCGTTTCTCAACGCTTCTAAAAATACATCTGCCCCCTCTTTTGCCGGATCCGGTAAGCTTTCGAATCCCTCCAAGCCTTTCAATGCACCATAACATGCATTTGCCCATACTTCCTGTGTTTCAGAGTCAAGCCCGCTAAACCCGTCCAAAAATCCAGCTACCGCTTCTTTTGATTCCTCAGTTAATGAACCCGAAAGACCGATCAAAGCTGCAATTGCTTCGGGTTCTATCTCTCCAAAATGCTCGGCTGCACCTCCGGGAAGCTTACTGAACTCCTCTAAACTCCTTGCAGTCATATTGGCAAATTCTACAACCGCACTGTCTGTTGCCCCTACTGCGCCCTCTTTTATTTGCTCTCCTAAAAGAACCATGTTAGAAGATGCTTCCGTCACAGTTTTTTGTAGCTCGCTGTTACTCACCTCTCCAAACTTCACAAAGCCGCCAGTGGCTTCTTCTAACGCTTGTTCAATTTGATTTGTATCTTTTGATATAATTGCTGCTGAAAGTCCCTCATACTGTGCAATCGTATCTTGATAAAATTGATAATTATTTTTTGCATTGGCAGTTTTTTCCGATAATTCTTCATAATTAGCCGACAGCTGTTCCACTTCTGCTCGTGCGTTAATTTCAGCTTCATTCGTTGCCATTGTGGCAGATCCATACAGTTCAGCTTCTTTTTTTGCCTGTTCTGTTATTTCCGTCAATTCTTGCCTCGCAGCTGCTAATTGGCTTTCAACGTCCATACTTTGTCGTTGTAAACTTAATTGATTTTGTAGAGCTTCTGTCTTCTTCTGAACTGCCTCCTGATAATCCGACTCCATTGAATCCAGGACTGCCTGTGCCCTCTGGATTTCTATCAAATCTTCTATTACATTGATCTGCTCTTCATATCCTTGAATGATTCCATCTTGTAAAGATAATTCCACTCCAAGAGCTTCTGACAATTGCTTTGTGATATACTCTGCTCTAGCTTCATATCCCTCTTTGACTTTGCCATTTACATCTACAATATTCTGAAGTTCTGACCATAAAGCTGCATTAACGTCTGATTCTTTTGTCGCCGACTGAATGTTTTCTTCCCGGGCTTCTCTCATCTGTTTAATCTTATTAGAAGATTTCTCAACACTTTCGCACAATTCCTTTTGTTCATCAGTAAGTTTTGCAGTAATCTCCCTTTGCTTATCAGATAAAGCGTATAACGTTCCAAGCCCAGCCACCAGTGCTCCGATCGCCGTCACTAGTAAGCCAATCGGGTTTGCATTCATCACCGCATTCCACGCTGTCTGTGCCGCCGTTGCAAGTGAAATCTTGCCTGTCAGAAGACCAACAACTGCCTGTCCGGTTGTAAGGGTAGCGTTTGAAATAACTCCCTGTGCCGTACAAGCCATTTGAACGACGTTATAAGCATCTACCGCCGCCGAAGCTGTTTTCCATACGGATGCGCCTTTACTGAGAACATCGTTTGCTTCCGTAACAACCTTATATCCCTTGAATGCTGCAAAAGCTGTTGTCGCCGAAGCAGCGATCAATTCCAAATGCTCTCCTGCAAAATCCACAGCCTTTGTCAATGGTGGCAGCGCTACATCTGCCAGCTCTCCTACTACTTTGATCACGTTATCAAACGTCTTGACAACGGTTTCACCCGCGTCTTCCAATCCTCCGGATTCCAGTGATTCCGTAATGGAATCAATTGCTTCCTCCACCGGTTCTCCCAATTCCTCCGGGAGTAAATCAGCCAAACCTCCGCCCAGCGTCTTTGCCATGTCAACTGCAGCGCCGACCAGTTTCTTTTTATTTTTTCCGATCCCGTCTACGAAAGATTCTATAAAATCAACTGCGGTGTCCACCATGTCCGGAGCATGGGACGCTGCTTCCACAGCAAGATTTGCAAATTCATCCCCCGCAGCTTCGATCGCGTCATCCAGTCCGCCATCCCGGAACGCTTCTGTTATATTGTTAATGCTGTCAGTCGCGCTTTTTGCTGTCTCTTTCAGGCTCTCCGAAACGCTTTCATAAAAAACAATCCCAAGTGTCTCCGCGGAACCGCCGAGCTGATCCAGCGCTCCGGCAAGATTATCCTGCATGGTTTCCGCCGCCGCTTTTGCACTGCCGTCGCAAGTCTCATAGGCATGAGTCAATTCCGTTAAAGCACCATCACCCTCATTCATCAATGCAAGCATTCCAGACAGTGCCTCTTGTCCATACAATGTGACAAGAACATTATTTTTCTGCTCATCAGTCATTCCTGCCGTCGCATCTTTCATTATTCGGATCTGCTCTGACAGGGATTTCATTTTTCCTTCCGAATCGTAAAAGGAAATACCGAGGCTATCCATACATTCCGACATTTCCTTGGTCGGACTTGATAATCTTGAAATTGATCCACGAAGCGTCGTTCCCGCCTGTGCCCCCTGAATTCCTGCATTCGCCATGATACCGATCGCTGCTGCCGTTTCTTCCAACGACAATCCTGCCGCCCTTGCAAGAGGAGCTACATACTTCATAGCTTCTCCGGTATCTGCTACGGATGAATTAGTCTTATTTGCATTGGCAGCCAATACATCTGCCACATGTGCTGCATCTGCCGCTTCCAGACCAAATCCACGCAATGTCGAAGCCGCAATATCCGAACTGGATGCCAGATCTTCTCCCGAAGCTGCCGCCAGATCGAGCAGTCCCGGCATCGCATCCATGATCTCGGATGTAGTAAATCCTGCCGCCGCCAGATTTTCCATCCCCTCTGCCGCCTGACTGGATGAAAAAGCGGTGTCTGCACCTAACTGGATCGCCTGCTCTTTTAGCTTGTTAAATTCGCTCCCTGTCGCCCCAGAAATCGCTTGCACCCGTGACATCTGTGATTCGAAATCCGATCCTGCCTTGATCGCGGCTATCGACACGCCGCCAAGCGCTGTTGCGGTTCCGGTGATCGCGCCGGTAGCTACGCTCAACCCTTTGACTGCAAGTCCTCCGATTTTTGAGAGTCCTTTCTCTATCCCGGAAGAATCCAGATCGGTTTCGATTACAACCTTTCCGTCTGCCACATTCTCCACCTGCCTTTCTTTTTCAGCTTACTCCAACAGACTGCTCACATCTTCCCCTCTCATCAGTGCCGCTTCGATCTGCTTCACACGTTCGCTGACATGCTGCTGCGCTTTTACATCCAAGCCATAATAACGCTGCATTGCCCGGTAAAATTCCCGTTCCTGCTTGGAAAGGTTCCGGTTCGCCGTGTCAATTGTCCGGTACTCGATCACCCGGTTCAGTCTGGTATCGCTACCCAGATTTTCCAATAAGATCATAAATTTCCACCAGTGCATATTTTCTGTCTGCAAGTCAATCCCGTACTGCTGGACAAATCCTGCATAGATCAGTTCCGCATCCTTTTCAAAATCAAACGGCTGCTTATCATTCACGCCTGCAATCTTCCGCGGGAAACGTTTTGTTTCCTTTTCGCGCCCGCAGGAGAAGAACCAGAACATCTTTTCCACATGCTCTTCCGAAAAGATTTTTTGTTTCCGATAAAATAAGAGCAGGATCTTCAGAAGTTCCCCTTGAGAAAGTTCTGTTTTCCCGCTCTGTATCTCATAGCATTTTAATATCGTCCGGAAATCAAAAGCGACAGGGCACTCTGTACCGTTCACAGTCACACTTTTCGGAAAAGGGTCTGTCAGGACGCTCATGCCTGCCTCCGTACAGATTTCATCCGTTCTACGACTTGCGCATACTGTTCATTCTGCCGGATCTGCTCCTCGATCAGCTGCGCATATGCAGACAAATGCCGCAGCCGGTCATTCCCGGAACCACAGACACGGCTTCCGGTTCCCTCTCCGAAAATATGGTCAAACATCCCTTTGATCGCATCACAAAGATACTGATTTTTTTCTTTTTCCGTTCCATCCGGCTGATGATCCGAAAGATGCTTCATCTTTTCCAATTCCTGCAGATATGCTTCCCTTTTCTCTGCCTGATCTTCATCATACATCGAGAATTCCAATGTCACTCCGTAAATTTCCATCTTCAATCTCCTTATCTCTTCCCTGTTTTCGCCTTACCAATCTTCCCTCTACCAATTAAGGCATTATCGCCAGAGGGGATTATTCCCCCGGCGTAAATGTCTTTGTAGTCGTATCAAACGTTCCGTTGATCCAATCCGTCTTTCCAAGCAGGTTTCCGGATCCCTGAATCTCGCCATCATTATCCGAAAATTCAGCCACTTCTACCGCAACACGTCTCTGCTTTGCTTCAAATTTATTTGCCTGTTCTGGAATCGGTTTGTTCAGATACACCTTAACGTAAAGTGTTTCCGCATCCGCTCCGGTCTTCTCATTCTCACCGATGTCTGCAATAAACTGGATCGCTTTCTCGGAACGGATCAGATCGAATTCCAGCGGTGCCGTCCACTCATAGCTTCCAATGCTCTGGGTTGCGGACTTCTGGTTCACATACCGCTTGGACGTGGTCTGCGCGGATGGAGAGTTGTCCAACTGCGTCACACCAAAGCCGAGCAGTTCATACTGCGCCGATTCTTTCCCGCCAGACACATCGATGTAATCCGGCTGTTGGTATCTCTGTTCTACGCTTGTGTTTGCGCTCTCTGCAAAAAACTGTAACTTCATTTCCATATGTTTCTACCTCCGTTTATAATATACAAATTGACACTGGATCCGGTACTGACAGGATGTCCCCTGGTTATCATACAGATATCCGTTTGTCGTTGCCCGGATCGCCTTGCTTTCCACATTCCCACTCAAAGCAGGAAGCCTCCCGTCCCGGCTGCATTCTTCCAGCCAGTCCGAAAACTTCTCGTAAAATTCCGCCGTTTCCTCATTTTCCGCCGGTCCGTACAGTTCCCGGGAACACAGGGAAAACACATACTGCCTGACGCTGTCCCCATTTGCAAATCGTTTTACAATGGGATCCGCCGGAGTTTCCTCGATACTGTACATAGTCGGATCTTCCTCCAGAAGATTCAGATTCACAACCGGAAACGTTGCTTTTTCAAACTCTTCCAGAAACGGACAGGTTTCAATAAATTCTTTGACTTTACTGGCTACACTCACTTTGTTTTCCCTCCGCAATAAGCCGCTACTGACTGGATGATCTCTTTCCCGCGGTCTGCCCACATGCGCTCTGTCCAGTGCGATCCGCGCAATCCATTTCCGCGGTTTTCATAATACTGCCGCCTTGCGTACGGCTGCACATATTCGATCCGGTTGGTCAGTTCCTGTGCGGTATCTTTCAGCGTACCGCTTAGAAACGGTACATAAGGATCCGACAGCCGCCTTACTTCATGTGTAAAGAACTGCTGCCCTTTTCCGTTCCTGTTCAAATTCCGTTTTAACAGGATCTTATCCGCAGGATCGATTTTCAGTTTGATATTCGTTCCCACTAAGCACCGCCTCCAATCCGGATATGCTTCGAGCCGCCGAAGAAATTCTCCGAGTGGCTCAATACCTCTCCGACGATTCCATCAGCCTGTTTCTTCAATTCCGCGATTCCACTGACCGTTCCACCGGTCCATTTTCCAATAAGGAACAGATCCCCATTCTGCACCGTCCAGTTTTCCGAAGTGGGCTCCTGTACCTTGAATTCATTTTCCGGCATCCACTTTCCACATTTCTCATAGGGAATCCGGATCTTATGCACATCCTTACTGGTCAGTCCGCCATCGACGATGTCGGTTTTCTGGTCTGTATGAAACCAGACCGCATCGATATAGTGGGGAACATACACCATCTTCTTTGACTGCCTGTCTGGAAACTGATTGAAAATCGTAAGATCTGTATTGGTAAGCATTATCTCACCCCCTGATACAAAAGCCCTGTGTGTGACAAATGTCTCCGGATGACTGCATAGACCTTTTCCTGCATCAAATCCCTCGCTGTTCCTTTTACGGCATAGTTCACGGAATATCCGTCTGTACTTTCTGACTGCACCTCTCTGCCGCCATGCTCCCGCCGATTGATATCGTCCTGATAGATCAGTTCGGCAGCTTCGCACAAGCAGAACTGGATCTGTTCCGTCTCTTCTCCCTGTGGCTTCCGGCGCAGCACCTGATTCAGATAAGTGTTTGCTTTCAAAACAGGTAATTTCAGCGATTCCTCATCGTCGATCAACGTACCGTGATATTTTTCTACATAGAAGATATAGTCTACCCAGATCATCCAGTTCCTCCTTTACTTGCTTGCCATTTGCCCGGATGCTTTCAATGCATCCAGCAGGGCTTTAAACTCTGCTTTTGTTACATTCTCGCCAGCCGCTTCCGCTACCAGTGCCGCCTGTTTCACACCACCAAGCGTCGTTTTATTCGCCGCAGGGAGTGTATAACTCGGTCCCGCAGGACCAGCAGGTCCCGGATCACCTTTTTCCCCCTTTGCTCCTGCTGCTCCGGGATCTCCTTTCTCACCCTTGGGACCCACATTGTCCTTAACACCCTTCTCCAACTTGTTCATTTTCTCCGCGGTGATCACATCGCCATCATTCCATGTTGTCGGTGTATAAGCCATCTGTTTTTACCTCCTTATTTCTTTCCTGTTTTTGCCTTTCCGATCTTCCCTCTGCCAATCAAGGCGCTGTCGCCAGAGGGTGTCATTCCCCCGATTTCAAAACCGCAAACGGACATCTCTTCTCTTTATCTGTCTCCACAGAATTGATCGGATTCGGGATTTCCCATCCAAGGCGCATAACCGCACGGAGCGCCACCATATCCTGCTGCATCAGGTTGTAAGCAATGGATCCATCCGTGTTCTGTACAACACCCTCTGTAAACAGCTTAAATGTAATATCCTGCCGGATCGAATAGACCAGCTGCGAGAAGTCTCCGGAGATCATAAGCGCTTTTGACTTGTCAAAGGAACCATTGTTCGGAAATGTCATCTGTGATCCGTCCAGAGAATATCTGGTGTCACTCTGCATATCCGATTTGAACAACGGCTGTCCAGTCGTGTCTTTCAGACCTCTTAATTTTGCTCGCATGGAAATATCCGCCATATGACCGGTCACAAAGAATCCGGATCCCTCCACTTTTGCGATCACTCCGTCTTCTGCCATGATCTTATCGTACAGATTGTCCTGCGCCCCAAACGTCACAACACTCTCTGCGTTTGTGGCGGTTGTCACGATTCCATCTCTCCAGGAATCCGGCTTGTTCACATCAAAGAGAACTGCGCCGTCAATCACCTTTCCAAATGCTTCTTGGATTCTCGGTCGAACCTCTCCCCAGATGTCATAGTCCGAATCGTCCAATACCGCTTCCGGAATCGGAACGATCACTGCGATCTCTTCTGCAGTGATAAATTTCTTATCCCACATCATTTTAGTTGTCTTTTTCTGTCCGGTATCACCATTTACGAAATATGCCAGCGGAAGCATATCCAATACCGGCATTTTAAAGGTGCGACTGGACATATTCGGAAGTCTGCGTCCCTGACTTAAAACAGCAGACTGTGTCACAACGCCCTGGATGATCTCTCTCGCCCGCTCTTCCGGGATCAACGATTCTGCTCCGGAACGGTCAATCAGATTTGCATCATTTTCAAATACTCTCAAATTCATTCTGTTTCTGTTCATATTCTACCTACTTTCCTGCTGCTCTTCTGATCGCAGCATTAATATCATTGTTTGGGTTTCCTGCGCCCTGGCTTCCTCCTGCCTGCGTACTGGTACTGATCCGGTACGTTCCGCCGGATGTGCTTCCGACAAAACGTGGATTCTCTTTCAGGAATTTGTCTGTCGCTTTCGCAAAATCCGTTTTTTCATCTACCATTTTAGAAACCTTAAACGCTACATAATCCAGATCGTCTGCTTTCACGCCTTTCTGTGTGAGCAGCTTTTCATTCTTCAATCTTTCATTCTCACGGTTTGCCGCTTCCAGATCGCTTTGTAACTGCGACACATTCGGCTGGTTTGCCGCTTTCTGTGCCTTAAAATCTGCGATTGCCTGCGTCACCTCTGTCTCTGTCATACCCTGGTTCCGGAAGAAATTCGCAAGGGCTGTCCTTTCTGATCGTTCTACCCTCGCATTGGCGATTTCTTCTAACTGCTCATAGGTATATGTTCCGGTTCCATGCGCTCCGGATGCGCCCCCGGCATTTCCTCCCTGGCTGCCGTTACCAGTCCCGGTGCTTCCACCCTGTACGCCAGAGCCAGCTCCCGCACCGTCTTCAAAAAGCTGTAAATACATTTTGTTTTTCATTTTCCTTTACCTCCGTTTTGCCTCGACAGGCTCCCGAGCTTTTTACGCCATCACGTTTTGGGCATAATAAAAACACCCTCCCGGATGTCTTCTATTGAAATAATATGCAATGATATTCGTCATTCACTGCAGTGATCCCGATCATCCAGGAATCAACCAGCAGCTTCCCTTGTTCTGAAAGCTCCCTCCACCGGATCTCCGTAAATCCGCTGTCCATATCCGATTCGATCCGATCTTCGGTCAGGCTTTCTATGGCATTGATCAGATTGCAGGTCAACGCTGAGACCGCAGTACACGCCCGATCGATCCCGTCAGATCCCAGTCTTCCGGCATGTCCTTTCATCCGAATACCTTGGTTTGTAATTTTAACTTCAATCAAGCGCATCACTCCTTAAAAATGAGTACAAAAATACCACTCACTCCGAAGAATGGGTGGCATCAGTTACTTCTTATTCTGTTCACGGGCTTCTTGAGCCCATTCATCATCTTCTTCTCTTTCTGACCAAACAAAAATAGTATCATCTGGATAATCTTCAAACTTCATTCCATCAGGAATATCTTCAATTTTAACTTCATTTCCCATTAAAAAAATTCCTTTCCATAATCAAGACCATATTTCTTCGCAAATTTCATTGCAAACGCTTCTTGGCTTAATAAAAACCTGTCTACTTTATTAATTTTACCATCTTCATACAATTTTTGATACTGCTTTCGTGCTTCTTTTCTCATTTTTTCTAGCTCACCCATAAAATCTTCTTTTCTGGAAATAGCCTTTTCCCACTTCTGCGGTTGCCTCATATAATAGACACCATCATCTACAACAACTCGTATTTCCGAAGCTTCAGAGATTTTCAAAAAATAAATATCCGCCATAGAGAATGAGCCGCCAGACGGATGATTATGTGAAACAACACTGTCTTTTAACCGTAGGGCTTCTAATCTGGTGAATTTAACTTCATTTTTTGACCCCGCTTTTTGAAATAAAAATCTTCCGTTTTTATCATATACAACTGTAATTTCATTTTTTCTTATCGAATATGATTTTTCGTGCTTCAGAAGTTCCTCTTTTGCTTCCTTTGCCCATTTATCCGTTGAATCAGCTAACCTTATTTGCGGCACTCTTGGCATCGCTTTTCCCGGTACAATCCGCCCAAGCCCATCCATATAAACGCGCTGCATCTGCTCCGGAATCCCCATCTTCTTTGAAAATCCCTGATACTGATGCAGTGTGTTGAGATACCGCGCCCGCGCCGCAATGACATCTTCCTCGGACGCACCGCCCTGCTGTAATTGTTTCACATACGCCCTTTGGCTCCGCATCTTTGTTTCCAGTTTTCTCTGCATCTGGGAGGCTTCATACGCATTGTACTCTTTCCCTTGATAATTTCTTGTCTGCTGCTCCTTTTCTTCCAGACTTCTCAATTGTTCCGGCGTATAAGTCCTGACAGACACTCCGGGAATAAATGCGAGATAAGAATGCCGGCAGTTCGCTCCGCACAATCCCTCCACATCTCCTAGTCTGCAAACGGAAATCAATTCCGCCTTTGTGTAGATATTTCCTCCCCACCAATGGGATGGTCGATGTCCTGCATGCCATGTCACCTCATAAGTATCGGCTCCCAAATCCTTTGCAACCTGCTCGTTGATCTGTGCAGTCAGCTGTGACACTCCTGTCATGATCGCCCGCCGGACTGCAACCGGCGCCCGGCAAGTATATCCGGATGCATAATCCACATATTTCAATCCGGAAGCCGTCATCTCTTTCACTACGCGGCGAAGCACCGTATTATAATCAAACGCTCCTGTTACGATATCCATGCAAGCCCGGTCAAGATACTTTTGATAATAATGGGATAACGGTGTAAATGCTTTTTTTCCACCGCCCATATCCACCGTAAATCCAAGTGACTGCGTAATGTTCTTGATGTCCCCTTTCGTCTGTTCGATCACTGCATCTGACCACTGGCGGATCTGTTGGTTCTCTTCCAACGTAACAAAATGTTCGTTTATCTGCTGATAAGCATCTTTGTATCGAACATACTCCCAATTTGATACCTTATCATACAATTCCCATAGTTCCTGGTCTGACTTTTGGCTGAGCTGTTTGATCTCCTGCTCTATAAATTCGGTACTATTTCCAAGAATCAGAAGCTTATTGATCTGATAATCGGCTGTACTTGTGATCTCTCCGGTCTTCTTGACCCTACGGACCACATCCGCATAAATCCGGTCCTGAAGATCATAGAAAAGTTTTTCCATCTGCAGCGGGAGACTTCCTTTCTGATCAGGTGTCATATGCTATCACTCCTCTTCCGGATCTGGCACGTCAATCTCTTGGACAACTTTCTTTGCCGCCTCTTCTTCTGTTTCCCCATACCATTTTGCCCGATATTCTGCAAGAGACATAACCCCCATACTCACATCCTGCCGATCCGACTGTCGCTCTGCCTGTTTATCTTCAATGATGGAATCATCAAAATCCACCACAATCTCTGTCTCCGGGTCGGTTGCCATCCCGATCACATTTCCGAGCCTTGCGATAATCCGGATCAGCTCTTTCAAAACCGGTTCGAGAATCAGTTCATGCTTGTTTACACTCCGGAAAAGATCACTGTTCTCGGATATCACCTGCGTTGCGGTTTGAATGCTCCCATTCTCAAAGCGATAATGATTTTGTCCAAATCCACATTTCATCGATAAAATATTCAGATTATCATTGATCGCTTTCTCATGTTCTTCCGCCCGAATATTCATATCAACTGTTTCAAGCGGCTTTCCTCCATCTCTCAAGTATCCCTCAGGCAGCTGATAAAAGACGACATCATCCGGATCAAAAACCGGATTTCCAAGTATATCGGATCCGAACATTTCCGGCGCTGCAAAAATCCGTTTCTTACCAAGCTGAAACTCATTGATATAAGAATCATAAATAAGATCGATCCCCTGCAAAACATCGATGCTGTTCGCAAAAATAGAAATTCCCATCGGATTATCTTGATCCGAATTATTTACAATGTTCAGCCGGTCGATCACAAACTGCCGTTCAGATGATCCCGTAAATATCTTTCCAGCCAGCGTTTCAAATCCTTTCAGGTTTTTCCATTCTTCTTCTGGAACTTCCTTACCCTCTCCGCGCGTGCATTCCACTACATGGTTTATGATCACATATTCCCCCTGCTCCAATACATGTAGCTGGATCAATGCGTATTTTTTCGTCCCGATTATCTTCGGGAATACAAATGCACATTCGGAAATATAACCATTTTCCCAGGACAAGGGATAAATATTGCCTGCCGACACATAATTGATCTTCACCGTACCGACCTCTCCTGGAAGAACCTCTCCCGCTTCATCTATCTGCGCCTTGTCCAGATACGGCACATACGCCACGGTTCCGGTATAGGCTTTCCGCTCCTGATAATCATTCCCGATGACAAAAAAATTATTGTCTTCCAGAACCTGCATGACGTATCTGCTTGTAGCTTCATCCTGGATCGTGATCTGCACCCGTTCATTCAGCAAAAGATCTGCGATATCTTCTGACAGCTTCTTCGCCATACCAAGACTCAATCTCCTACAAGACACATGCTCTTTTCCGTTGTACATTCGGTAACGGTGCACCTTATTTACATTTCCGATATACCAGCTCTTCCATGTATTGATCCTCGTATAAAAACCGGACTCCACAGTATCATATCCGGCTTTATTCAAGTATTTGATGATGTTCACGTCCTACTCCTCTCTTTCTCCCGCCGGGAGAAAATATTTCAATTTATTCCACAATCCCATGACCAGGTATCTCAAAGCATCCATACAGTGATCGTTCATCTTCACCGGCTGTTCCTTGCCCCGATCCAGCGCATCCTTGTCGTACTCATACAGCCCAAATTCATCCACCAGGTTCCCCTGCTCCGGAGATACGGATAAAATGCCGTATGTCAGGCATTTTTGTACCCGTGCAATGCCAAGCACAACCGTATTTTCCGCGTCTTTCAGAGAGATCCCATACATCCTGCCTGCCGACGCCCTTTTGATTTCCTCGGAAAGACCTTTCGCTGACGGATCGATGAATACATAAAACGCATTACAGGAATACATTTCGTGCAGCCTGTCTGTCATCTGAATAAAAGCTTTTGCATACTCAGACGGAGAATGCTGCTTTCCGGAATCCCTCCCGGAATGATAATACTCCATCAGCCCCTCCAATTGCTTATGGTAAATGTCCAGACCAAATGCCTGATAAGTCGTTGCATTCTGCTGCCCGTAATCCACACCGATCCCGATCAGAGAATATTTTTTCTGTGTAGGTCTCGCCTTATTGCGTTCAGAAAACATGTAGTATATCAATTCATCCACACCAATGCTTTCCCCGCCCCATACCCAGCGATACTGCTTTGCGTCCAGTTCACGCATCATTTCAGCCGACTCGATCAAATCTTTCCCGAGCCACGCCTTTGGCACATCCCGGTAATCGGTATGGATATGGACGCAGTCCGGACGTTTTTCCATCTTCTTGCACCATTTGACGATCGGCGCATTCGGATTTTTGGGTGGATTGTAGAGATAAATCATCTGGAATCCGGATGCATTCCCACGAATAAACGTGGCTTCTATGTTCTGCAGCTCATCTTCTCCCTCCCCATCATCGAAAAACTCTGTCAGCTCATCCAAAATGACTAGCTTAATCGGCTTGTCCTCATCAATGATACCTTTCGTATCATCAATGCCGTCTGATCCGGAAAAGTAGATGGTGGATCCGGTCTTTTTATAAGTGATCTCCATCGGAGATTTTGTGATCGCAAACTTTTGCTTCGGTACCCCCAGCCGGCTGATCCCACGCAGCATTTCTTTGTATACTGTTTTCCGTAGTTTGTTGTGATGCTTGCGCAGCACGACGACGGAACCGTGTGGATCTGAAACGATCTGATAGTCTGCCCTGATCGCGGCAAAACTGGATTTTGTCCCGGCTCTCCCTGATGTCAGGATAATATGCCGGATCGTTTTATCGTTAAATATCGGCAGATACTTCGGAATGATGATCTCCGAGATCTTCACTTGCCGGCGCATCGTTGACAATTACCACACCATCCTCTCCGCTGTCTTCACTGTACAGATTCCGGATCCGCTCTGTGTTCGCCCTCATCTGTTCGATCCTTGTTTTCTGCTCTTCGGTTGCAAGCTCCCAGTTCTTGTGCAGTAACTCATCGTACCGGTGAATCAACTGACCAAGTTCCTTTTGTGCTCTTGCCTGTGCGCTTAGGAAGTTCGCCTGCTTATCCCAAGCCTGCTGCACCTCCCACTTTTCCCCGATCACGTTGCCGTCTTTTCGTTCGACTTTCTCGACTGTCTTATCCTCTGCATCCCGAACATACATGATCTGCTGTGCCCGGATAATGGCAGCATAGGCAATCTGGATCTGATCCC
>OLRL01000265.1_pt1 | contig 44603 bp, 51 predicted proteins | sample 1643201 | NCBI WGS metagenome assembly OLRL01 (sample SAMEA3136649, study PRJEB25190) | human gut metagenome | biome: human gut; feature: human-associated habitat; material: faeces | place: Austria | collected 2013
TGGTGCTTTAGGAGAAGTCATTTATATTTAAATTACATTTTGCGGAAACTCAAGAAACAATCACTTTCGTTCCTCGTATTTTAAGATTTCTTCCAACCTCTCATCGGACTCTTTTCCTACAACAATACAGCAATATAATAGAAAGAGAATAAAAAGAATCCCTGCAGTTATCGCGATCATCCATACCGTTTTCATAAGAACCTCCTAAAACAGAAAAAGAATGTTCCACGTAAGGTCTTGAAACATTCTTTACATATTTTATTCTAGGATTCCCTATGATTCCAAAATAATACATTGGAAGATTTACAAACTTGCCAAAGCGACTGTATACCCCAAACAACCAGGATTCCAATGCATCCGCTAACGACATTCAATCCCACTTCCTCAAGTTGAAAATGCCTTCCCGCAATAAATCGCTTATGCCACTCATCAAAATATCCATAACCGGAAGTAAGTACAAATGCTACAAAAAAACTAAAGCCTCTTCTGTAACACAACCGATTCAAAAATACACCATACATCATTAACAGATAGGAAATAGCTCCCAATCCGAAAAACAATACAATATGCGCCAATTTACGAATCACCAGATGCAGATGAACAGCTTCCTTGCTTGTCCTTTCTCCCATAATTTCAGAAAGAAATTCTGAAATCGCCAAACTTAATTTCGTCGTCTGATTTCCATTCTGTGCTGATAAAAAGTAGATTACCAGCATCCACAGTATCGTAATTATTCCAAGTATCCATAGTTTTTTATTCTTAAATAACTTCAATTCTTATCTGTCCTCATACATTTTTTCGTAATAATTCTGATATTCTCCAGATATAATCGTTTTCCACCAGTCTTGATTATCTAAATACCATTGAATCGTCTTCTTAATTCCATCTTCAAATTTTGTCTCTGGTAACCATCCTAACTCATTATGAATCTTAGTTGGATCAATAGCATCCAAAAACACCTCTAGATTCTCAATAGAACGATCCACATGTGACTCTGCAGCAAAATTCACTACCATATCCGGATGTTCTTCTTCGAACAAAGTATATATAGCTTCTCTATCACAAATATCTATTTTGCAAAAACGAAAATTCGAATTGTCCATGACAGATGCTAACGTAGACAAATTTCCTGCATATGTCAATTTGTCAACGCACACGATTCTATAATCTGGGTATTTATCCAACATATAAAAAATAAAGTTGCTACCAATGAATCCGGCACCACCGGTTACAATAATTGTCATATGCCCTACTTCCCTTCAAACAAAAGCCTGTCTTGTGCTACTCGCAATAAATGTTCTCCATACGGTGAATTCTCATATAAGTTTGCTGAGCAAAGCAATTCGTCCTTTGTAATCCATTTCTCATAATAAGCAATCTCTTCCGGCGCTGAGATAATAGATCCTTGTTGCTTCTGTACAGTCTGAACAAATGTTGACGCTTCCATAAGACTATCCATCGTACCTGCATCAATCCATACAAATCCTCTCCCTAAAATCTGTAGCTTTAATTTATCTTGAGTCAAATACAAATTATTCAATGTTGTAATCTCTAATTCTTCTCTAGAAGAAGGTTCTAATTCCACCACCATATCTGCAACACCAGATGGATAAAAATACAATCCAGTAACACAATAGTTTGACTTTGGCTTACTTGGCTTTTCTTCTATCGAAAGAACGTTTTTATTCTGATCGAATTCTACAATGCCAAAACGCTCCGGACCTTTGACATAATATCCAAAAATGGTAGCAAGCCCATGTTCCGCATTGGATGCAGCCTCTTGAAGATTCTTCCGAAACCATCCTCCGTAAAAGATATTATCTCCAAGAATCATGGCACATGATTCACCACCAATAAACTCCCGCCCAATCAAAAAAGCTTGCGCTAGACCACCCGGACTTTCTTGCATTGCGTAAGACAAATTAATACCAAATTTCCTTCCATCACCTAACAATTCTTGGAATCTAGATGTATCTATAGGAGTGGATATAATCAATATATCTTTAATGCCTGCAAGCATTAAGGTAGATAATGGATAATAAATCATCGGCTTGTCATACACCGGTAATAACTGTTTCGATGTTACTCTAGTCAACGGATAAAGACGTGTCCCCGAACCACCTGCAAGGATAATCCCCTTCACACTATCACCTTCCTTAGTTTACTTTATAATATTTCGATTTACCAAGAAATCCTGTATCGTATAATTCACTCTCTTCCAGACAGAGCAATAAAGTTTTCTTTCGTTTTTTATATACTGCTTCTCAATATAATCATAAATGTCATCGAAATATCGATCAACAAAATCTTTTTCTTCCTGCAACATCTCAGTGCCTTGTTCAATGTCCTGGGAATATCCTGAAAAGCATTGATCCAATTCAAATATTTTTAATCTTAGCTTTGCAGGAACAATTTCCACATTGTCCAGCAAAAGTTTTATAAGCTCCTCCTGTACTTCATAATCTATATCTACAAAATTCAATGCGTATGCGTGATGAGCATTCTTATACTGCGCTGCCATTCCAACATGCCAAGCTGAACCACATGCAACAATATATATCTGTTCAAATTTCTGAATTTCCTCTTCTGTAATTTCAACTGATGATAAATCAATGCAATTATTTTTTATAACAGAACTCAAAGTATCCTGAACTGCTTTCGGCTGTTCATGGATCTCTTTCATCATAAAGTGTTCAAATCCTGCTTTTTCTGCTGCCTCAGCATCCCACTTAATTTCTGTTGTCTGCTTTTCACTCTCATCCCCATCAAGGTTAAAGAAATGAGCTTCTCCAGGTGTCAATCTAGCAAATTCCAGATTACCAATATAATAAACATTTCTGGTATATTTCAGAATAGCCGGAACATCAGAAGCTACATAGGTTTCGCCGTCTGTCACTCCAATAATCATTGGACTGTCTTTTCTTGCTACCCAAATTTCTCCCGGATAATCTTTGAACATAAGTTCCAAGGCATAAGAACCACGCACACGAACCATCGTTTTGGCAATCGCATCAATCGGTCCGAGATTATACTTCTTATAATAATAGTCCACTAATTTAATTACTACCTCTGTATCAGTCTGACTGTAAAAAGTATATCCATGCTTTAATAATTTTTCTTTAAGTTCCGTATAATTTTCAATAATACCATTGTGTACTCCAACTACTTCTGATTCTACTTCTCCAGAACCTGATCTTGTACAATTTCCAGATACATGCGGATGTGCATTAATCTGGCTTGGCTCGCCATGTGTTGCCCAACGTGTATGTCCGATTCCACATGTTCCTATCAACGCTTTTCCTTCATCTGTTTTTTCAATCAGATTGCTTAATCTTCCCTTTGCTTTAACCACCTGTGCCAGATGCTCCCCATCTCGCACAGCGATTCCCGCCGAATCGTACCCTCGATACTCTAATTTAGACAGACCATTTAACAAAATAGGTGCTGCCTGCTATGTCCCAGTAAAACCAACTATTCCACACATAAAACTGTATTCTCCTTTATTTGAGAATATCTTTATCAATATTCTCCCCTTATTACATTTTTAATCTCTTTTAAAAATATCCCTTGTATATACTTTATCCTGTACATCATCCAAACAACTATCATATCTATTTGCGATAATTGCCTGACTCTGTTCTTTAAATTTTTTCAGATCATTCACAACCTTGCTTCCAAAGAAAGTGCTTCCATCTTCCAACGTTGGCTCATAAATAATAACCGATGCCCCTTTAGCCTTAATTCTCTTCATAACTCCCTGTATAGAAGACTGACGAAAATTATCTGAATTTGATTTCATAGTAAGTCTGTATACGCCTACCACAACCTCATGCTCTTTACTTGCATCATAATCATCGTTCGCACCATATGCTCCCGTTAATTCAAGAACACGATCAGCAATGTAATCTTTACGAGTTCTATTTGACTCCACAATCGCACTCATCATATTCTGAGGAACGTTCTCATAATTGGCCAAAAGCTGTTTCGTATCCTTTGGCAAACAATACCCGCCATATCCGAAAGACGGATTATTATAATGCGAACCAATTCTTGGATCAAGACACACACCATTAATGATCTGCTGTGTATTTAGTCCTTTCATTTCGGCATAAGTATCAAGTTCATTAAAGTATGAAACTCTAAGTGCCAGATATGTATTAGCAAATAACTTTACCGCTTCTGCTTCTGTGAAGCCCATAATCAAAGTATCAATATTTTCTTTAATAGCACCTTCTTGTAATAATCCAGCAAATGTATTCGCTGCTTTTACAAGTCTGGCATTTTCAACATCTGTTCCTACAATAATTCGTGATGGATACAGATTATCATACAGTGCCTTAGACTCACGTAGAAACTCTGGACTAAAAATAATGTTATCACAATGAAATTTTTCTCTAATACTTGCTGTATATCCCACTGGAATTGTAGATTTAATTACCATAATCGCATCTGAATTATATTCTATTACTAATTTTATAACTGCTTCTACTGCAGATGTATCAAAAAAATTTTTCTTACTGTCATAATTTGTCGGTGCAGCAATCACTACAAAGTCTGCATCCTGATACGCAAGTTTTGCATCTAATGTCGCTGTTAAGTTCAATTCCTTTTCTTTTAAATATTTTTCAATGTATTCATCCTGAATTGGACTGATTCTCTTATTAATTTTTTCTACTTTTTCCGGAATAATATCTACTGCCATTACCTCATTTTTTTGTGATAATAGTGTTGCAATGGACAATCCCACATACCCAGTTCCCGCTACTGCGATTTTCATAATCTATTACCTCCTACAAAAGCACTTGCTTCCTAATAATATTTATTTGCTATACTTGGTAAAAATTTTTATACCATTCTGCAAATTTTCTCAGTCCCTCTCTCAGACTTGTACCAGGTTTAAATCCAAAATCTTTTTCTAAAGCAGTTGTATCTGCATAAGTAATAGGCACATCTCCTGGTTGCATTGGGACTAATTTTTTATGCGCTTCAAAATCATAGTTTTCCGGTAAAACATTAGCTCTGATCAACTCTTGCTGTAATATATCCACAAAATCAAGCAAATTTTCCGGCTGATTATTTCCGATATTATAGACAGCATAAGGTGGAATTGGAAGTCCATCCTCTCCAACTCTTTTCTCTGGTGCTACTTCCATAACACGCTTTACCCCTTCTACAATATCATCCACATATGTAAAATCTCGTTTGCAATTTCCATAATTAAAGATTTGAATTGTATCTCCCTTTAATAACTTGTCTGTAAAGCCAAAGTATGCCATGTCTGGACGTCCAGCAGGACCATATACTGTAAAAAATCTTAAGCCAGTCGATGGAATATTATACAATTTAGAATAGGCATGAGCCATAAGTTCATTTGATTTCTTTGTTGCTGCATATAATGATACTGGATTGTCAACTTTATCATCCGTAGAATATGGAATCTTTTTATTAGTGCCATATACAGAAGAGGACGACGCATAAACCAAATGTTCTACACCACGCTCGCCATTATCATAAGAATGTCTGCATGCCTCTAAAATATTGTAGAATCCAATTAAATTTGATTCTATGTAAACATCTGGATTGGTAATAGAATAACGTACTCCTGCCTGTGCAGCCAAATTAACAACTATAGACGGCTTATAATTTTCAAAAATATCTTTTATTGCTTGGCTATCTGCAATATTCCCCTTTATAAATGTCCAAATAGATTCCTGATGTTCCAGAGCCACTTTTTCAATCTGTTTTAAACGCCATTCTTTAATCGAAACATCATAATAATCATTTAGATTATCAATTCCTATAATATTTATCGGAGATTGCGTCTTCAAAAGTTCCAAAACAAGATTACTCCCAATAAATCCTGCTGCTCCTGTAACCAAAATTGTTTTATTTTTTATTTGCACATTTACTTGTTTCATAATCTAAAAATCACTCCATTCGCTGTTGTATATTCCTTCTACGCCTCAGCTTTATTCAACCTTTTTAATTTTCTTTCAGCATATCTTTGCCTTTCCTTGCAATCTTCTCCATTAATAAATTTTATTAAATCTATAAATTCTCTAAATAATATCGTATCATTAGGAATATCTCCTTTTATGCATACCCCCCCCCACAAAATTTGAGACTTTGCATGATAATCCTTAGTTGTAAACATAATTTTTCTATCATAAGGCAATTCATCAAACTCTACTATTTCCTTCATACTGCAATAATTTTGTTCAGAAAATTTAAACACAATATTATTCCAATTAATTCTTTTACTTCTTCTATTCCATTTTTCTAATGCTTCTTGTTCAGATTTATAATGCAAAAAAACCACCTCAATATCGTCCAAAACTCCAATTGGACATTTGGTATTTCGTTCTATTAAATTGTCTTTATGTTTACTTTTGTCAACAGAAATGAATTGTAATTCTTGACCAATATAATATTTCAAATTTCTACAAAATTTCACATAATCATCTGCAAAAAAATATAATCCTATCGTTGGAGATAAGTATTCTATTCCTAAATAGCGATATACATGTCCTCCCCAACAGTTATTTGAAATAATTGTCACATTTTCATCCAATAATTTTTTCTTTCTATACTGACCTAAATATAAATTCATTCTTTCTCGAATTTTTACTCGAGCAGCATTGATAAATTCTTTATACGTCAAAACAATTCACTCCTCCTACAACGCTTTTTTATATCCTCCTTGCCCATTATTATTTTTTATCGTTCAAATCTTTTTTTATCTGTGTTGTACTTATTTCTGGGGTTCTTGGTAAATAAACCACTTCGCAACCTTCGTCTTTTAAAAAATCAAATTTTCCCTTCCAATCATCACCAATAACAAAAGTGTCTATATGGTATTCATGAACATCTGTTTTCTTTTGCTCCCATTTTTCTTCCGGTATTACAAGATCCACATATCTAATAGCCTCTAATAATGCTTTTCTTTGTTCGTATGAAAAATAACACTTTTTCTGTTTCTCATTCCAATTAAACTCATCAGTTGAAAGACAAACAATTAAATAATCGCCCAATGCCTTCGCTCTTTTTAATAAGTTGATATGTCCATAATGTAACAAATCAAATGTGCCATACGTTATTACTCTTTTCATTTTATCTATTCTCCTTTTATTTTATTTCTAATGTTTCAACACACCTTTTAGCATCACTAATGTTTCTCTAAGGTATTCGCTTTTTAATGAAAATACTATTATTAAAATTCCCGAAATGATTACTGAAACAATTCCTTTTAAAAGCATTGCCACTATCGGATTACAAGCCGGGAAACAATTGCAAATAAACGAAACAACTCCAATAATCACTATTCCTTTTACTAGGTCGCTTCCCATATCTTTTAAATATTTATATGCAGTAATCTCAAATGCTACTTTACTTATAACAATCCCCTTATGAATAAGTGTAAAAATCACTGTTGGTATAGTAAGTCCCAATAAGATTCCTTCCATTCCCCAAATCGTTCCAGCTCCATAACCACACGCTATTGCTAAAATAGCTTGCATAATCATTACCCCTGCGTCACATCCATGAAGTCCCATCGCATTTTGAACTGAAATAATTGGAATATCCAACAAATATATCAACATGTTAAAAATTAAAATCAATACACATGTAAAACTTAATACAAAATTTGAACCAAAAACTATGTATATAAAATCTTGAATACAAGCAATAAATCCGGCACAGCAAATAAATGCTAATGAATTCATAACAAAACAACTTTTTCTATACGCACTGTACATTCTTTTTTTATCGTTTTCTGTCGCCAAATTACCAAAACTAGACGTAAATGCACTTCCCATCTGGCTAAATAATAATTGTACCGTACTAATAACAAGTTGATAATTTCCATAGTATCCAACAATAGATATATTTCCTAATAACATACTAATCAAAATACTATTTGCAGAGTTTTGTACCGTCAATGCTGTTTGATTTACAAAAAGCGGCTTTATTGTTTTAAATATTGCCTGTTTCTTTTCTTTTTCCAGTTTTATGCCATTTATTTTCTTTAAATACGGATGCTGTTTATTTACATATATATTGCAGATTGCATTGCTACATATTTTTTCTCCGATAAGAAATAATAAAAAATATAAATACTCATGCGTTAAAACAGCAGATACAATCGCCATTCCTCTAAAAATCACTTGGCTAATAGTTGTAGACATTATACTAATGCGGTTATTTTGTTCAGCGTATAAAATACTTCTCTTATAATAAGCCAAATAATTTGCAAAAAAAGATAATGCAAAAAATAAGAAATAAATATGCACTGCTTTCATATCAATCGTTGTTGATACAATACTACTTAAAAAGAAAATATCTACAATTAACCCCACAGCCAAAAAGGCAAATGCTATTCCTAAATATAATTGTCGATAAAAAGATATTAATTTTTTTATGGTATTACGATCTTTATTTTTTACGGGTTCATATAGATGAATGACCATTGCTGAGCTAACACCGGTTTCCATAAGTGCCATAACATTTATTGTGTTTTGAAAGAGATTATGCAAACCATTAATTTCTTCTCCTAAAGCGCGCACAATAAAAATACGCACAGCAAAGTTGAGAACCACTGTAATAAGAGCTGACAGCATTCCCCAAATACTATTTGTAATTGAATTATACGTTCTTGACTTTTCTTTCATTAACAAACCTCTGTTTCTTATTCTTCTATTTGCTTAGGACTTATTTTCTCAATAAACCAAAATGTAGCGAACATTGGCAATATTCTAATATATAACCAACTCAAATTAATCGTCATATTCAATATCGTTTCAAGGCCAAACCATACAGCAACAAATCCCCATATATATTTCATATAACTTGTAGTTTCCACATACTTTTTATCCGTTGCCCGTATCAAAAATACTGAAAAACAACTAAGTAATGGTGCCAATACCCAACTGAAGAAAATCCCAGACTGCCCAACTAAAGGAATAATTTGATCTCCTCCCGATCCATTAAATATTCTTCCTAAATAGGCATTATATAGATACACAGTTGAATTTCTCGGCTTAATAAAATGATTTACTACTGGCATATTATTAAAAATATCATATATGATATTATGAAGTCCCACTTTATTAGTTTGGCTCAATCCAATTGCATTATTAACTGAAACCGGTCCCGCAAAATAAGCATCTCCGGTTGTAGGAGTTATTAATTTTGATATTAATGAATATACATTCCCGTTCCCTCCTTGTGTATAAAGACCTGCTTTCAATACGGATGCAATCAAAATCAATATAATCACAGGTATTATTGTTGTTCTAGCTATTGTCTTCTTCTCAGCAGGAAATAGAGAAATCAAAACAAATATTGCTGCAATTGCACTCACCAACGTATACCACCTTGAAATTCTTGCTTGTCCTATATATGTTACTAGCATATATATCAGCATAAATATTATAGATATGCCTACATGTATTCGCCTTCTATCAACCGCATACTTATCTTTTTGTCTATTAATTCCATAAACAAACACCCAAGCTGTTATACATTGCCAAACTATCTTTACCAAACTAGATACATCTTGAATTGACTCATCAACTTCATTAGCCACATCATTTACAAGAAAAATATTTCCATTTAATATACTTTGATTTGTCAAATATATTCCAGCCAAAGCACAAAAAATAATAAGTACTACTAAAAATGGTGGCTTCACTACTACATTTTTCTTACCCTGATCATACCGTCTAGCATATATTTTCCATGCTTTAATTGCAGTTAATTCAAGCACCATAAATATTGCAAACATTTCATATAACATAATTACTACAGCTTGCACCATATATCTGTAATCATTTGCATATTTTGATAACTCGCCAGAACTACAAAGCACTACCGGCAAAACTACATAACGACAGAACATTACACCCATAATCACTGTTGCCCCAGGTGTCTTACCAATTAATCTTCTACTTCTATAACATACAGCAAACAAAATGCTATACGCCAATGGAAGCAAGAACAATCCATATTCCGTCTGTCTATTCATTGAAGCAAAAACACAATAAAAAAAAGCTATAAAATTACATATTTCCCATAAAACAATTTTTCTTCTCATGCCACGCCCCCCTGTGCAATTATGTGTCTGTCTTTTACACTTACGCCTGTGGTAGTGGCATAAAAAGAAACTATATCAAATTTTTCAAAAACAAATTTCCTACTTGGGGAGATTACCCCCCCCCACTCAAATTTGCGTGTAAACATCAAAATTACAAGTGAAACTATCACTATACAATAAAAAGGATGATTAATTACATAATAAAAGTTTCTTCTTGGAAGAGAAAAAAATTCAAACATTAAAATAGTTGCTGTATATTTTGAAAAAGAATTATCTTGCGTTGCTGCCAATAATTTAATCACTATAATTCCAATAACGAACAAGGCTAAAAATCCAAAATATCCAAAATTCGCATACGCTTCTGCACATAATGAGTAACCTGTTCCAAACGTATAATCATACTCCGTACTAATCCAGTTTAATGGTTCTATAGCTTTGGAATTCCACATACTAATTGTCCCAGTTGGATCAAGACTTGCAGGAATAAATCCTGCTAATATCGAATACAGATATGATCCCCCATATAAAAATGAATGTCTTTGCGGGCATACACGCATAATCAATGTTAAAGGAAAGAAACTACTTCCCAATTCTCCCAATACATCAGAAAAAATCGAAAACAACCCTGATGCTGAAAAAGCTGAGCCTTCACGGAATGCCTTGATAAAAACAATTAAAAAAGCTGTTAAAATAATAGTCGCAATACTAATCAAATACTTTTTTATCGAATTTTTATTCTCGCCTTTGTAACGAAAATTAACTATCATAATTATTAAGATACCAGCTATACCACTCGTTCTATCTCCACACATCGCTGTCGCCAGTGACCAAATAATAACTAGCATTTCTGTAATTTTATCCATTTGGCGATTTTCTGAATATATAAGAGTTAATACCGAAAATGGGACAAAAAAATATTCAACTAACCCCAGTATAGACGGTACGCTAGCATCAAATCTTCTCGCACCTTCATAATATCCTGTTGCAAATGCCATCATTTTCATAGCAAGTAGAGCAAATGCTACAATCCCGGTTATATACATAAACATTTTTGCAACTTTAAAGATTGTACGTTTAGAGAACATATTAATATTATTGAATCTAAAAGGAGTTATTCTATTTATCCAAGCTCCTGCAAGAAAAAAAGCTCCTGCACATCCAAATTCATATTGTATAGTTTTCAAAACCGTCCCTACTTCATATTGCTTTAGGTAGAAAAAATTGTATTCTCCCCCTAAACTAAATACCAAAAAGAGTCCAAAATTAAATACAATAAACGCCACTAAAAAAATCGCATAATTTGATACATAGCTACCAGAATATCTTGCAAAATTGATATACTCAATAATCATTATGCTTATTGCGAGCAATGTGCAAACCCGAACCATATCATACGATACATCTTTAGCACTTAAATACCCCATCAAAAAATATCCTACTACTGTCATCAGTAATGTTAGTATAAAATATTTAAACCCTTTTACTGAAACAGTAAAAGGCGATCTATATATGTGTATATCTCTAATCTCTCCATCTCTATACATTGTTCATACCAGCCTTTAATATTGAATCAGCTTGTTTTATTCGTTCTTCTTTATAAAATAATTTTTTAGAAGTATTTGCCTGTTCCTTCCATTTTTTCAACAATGCTTCATCACTTAACACTTTTTCCAATTCATCACAAATGCTCTCTTTGTCATTTCTAATAACACATCCGCAACCGGCTAATTCTTTTAACTCGACAGCTCCTCCTACCTCAACAGAAGCAACAGGAATGCCCAATAATGCAGCTTCCTGACAAGATGTACTGAATCCCTCTCTATAAGATGCACAAAAATACAAATCCGCTTCTTTTAAATATTTATACGGGTTTGTCTGTTTACCAGTCATAACAACATATTCCTCAAGGTCATTGTCCTTTATATACTGCCGCATCTTGCTTTCTTCACTGCCACCACCAATAATCCAAAATTCCACATTTGGGTTATTTTTTACGATTTCCTTTATGCACTCTAAATAACGCATAAAACCTTTTTCCGGTGTAAGCCTAGATACATTAATCACACAATACTTATGTTTTTTTGTTATTGGACATTTTTCTTTTGCCAATTCTAAAATTGGTGTTTCATCAATAATGTTATAACAATAATCACATTTTTCAGGTTCAAACCCATCTTCAATCATTCTATCTCTACCTGACTTTGCAACATTAATTACTTTCGGAAACATTTTGTAATATTCTCTTAAAACCATTTTCGTATCATATCCATGCATCCAGCATAATTTATTAGGGTTAGGACTTACTGCTATACACTTAGTTGGTATTCCAAACTGAAACGCAACTTCCAAATCATACTTCTCTTTTACAAATTTTTTATATATTCTCTCTGGTGGTATCAAATTTATAAGTTTATCAAACCCTCTAAAATAAAAATTGTATCCTGGTATAACCTTTATTTTTTTCATTATTGGTGCTGCAAATTCTTGATTAAATTCATATATTGCAAGTAATGAAATATCGTATTCATTTTCATCAAGATTAGCAATTAAATTTCTCAATACTGTTGCTACACCATTTGAAAATCGAAAATGGTTCGTAACAAATAAAATCTTTTTTTTCATACTTTTATTCCTCGGTTTTTATATTTTTACTTTGCCCATTGAATCATCTGCAAACATTTTTTCTCTTTCCGGTTTTCTATCATAAGGAAATTTATACAGTAAATCCGGAACCAGATTTGCAATAGTTTCCACTTCCTTTTCCCATTCTTCGTGTACTCTAAATACCTGCGTATTTTCAATGGAATCTTTTGAATTAAAATGTTCTTTTTTATGTATATGTTGTTCTTTCTTTAGTCCCAAAAATGTTTCAATACTATTTACGGTATTTTCATAATCATATATCAAATCTTCAAAGTGAACTCTCATTGCATTAGGATTCTTGAATTCCTCTACTAACGTATTTTTCCACTCTTCCGAAAAAGCTACCGTATCTGTTGGAAAATGAACTTTACTTTTTCTAAAGGCATTATTTGACCATATATGTTGATCCAAAATATATAAATCTCTCGGATCTCTATCGACAATTATCATCTTAAAATTATTGTCAAAACATTTTTGAAAATCATCTATCTGTCCTGGCCAAATTATATGATCAAAGATTTTCACTTCATTCTCTGTTCCATTATCAAACAGCGAAAAATAACCAGACGTAAATTTTTTAGCCGCATCATATAATTCTCTTTCACTTGGCAATGCACAATACGCCTCTTCATTATCATATATATATTTCACTCCATAATTTGAAAATCGTCTTTTTTGCGTTATATGGAGAGCAACTTGTGCTGCCGCTTTCAATATTGAAAATCGTGTTTTAACGATGTGATTTGTGGTTTTATCCTCCCTTTTTTCTGCTATGCTTTCAACAAATTCATATACTAAATCCATAAATTTATTACCAAACATTTTCTGATAAGATCCAAACCACACATAATTGTAATCATTCAATCGTTTCATTTCTGTTATGAATGTACTAATCACTTTATCAGATGTGTACAACGTATTCCCTCTGGATAACAACGTACACACATCATACAGTCCGCCATGATGATATAGAACATTATGTTCGTAAGACTGATTTTCATAAGGAACAACCCGTACATTTCCATATTCCTTTAACAAATCAACAACCGCTGACGAACCTGTTCCAAAATATCCTGTGACTGCAACATTTATTTTAGATTCCATATCTGTATCCTTCCTATTTTCCCTGGCGCATTTTCTTATACTTAACAAGTAACTTTTGTGGGACAATTATAGCTACAAGTTCTTTATAAGCATACAAATCATATTTTCTTGACAGTCCCATTTTTTTTCGCCAAATCATGTGTGTTCGATAGTTATTTAACCTATACTTTGCTTTTATTTCTTTTATTTTGTTTCGCTCCTCATAATAGTCAAACAAAACGTCTGGTAAAACATATCCCTTGTATCCACAAGCATACATCTTACACCAAAGATCAAAATCTTGACCTCGCATTGTTCGTTCACAAACAGTGTACATTCCTGCGGAAACCAATGCTTCTCTACGCATCATTACTGTCGGGTGTGTAAAAATATTACATTTAATAATATCTTCCTTTGTCAATTCTCCACCCTGACCATATGTATTCCAAATTCCTGCCTTATCAAAAGTATTTCTACACGTCCCTACAATTGCATACTCCCGATGTCCATCTAAAAAGTTGTTTTGCTTTTCGAAGCGATCTACATGAGAAATATCATCATCATCCATTCGTGCAATATACTCTCCCTTTGAAATATTTATACAATTATTCAAAGATGCTGCCAAACCAGAATTTGACTCATTTCTTATTAAAATAACTCTATTATCCTTTTCTATATAATCTTTTATCACTTGAATCGTTGCATCTGTTGAGCAATCATCACATATAATCAATTCAAAGTCTGTAAAAGTTTGATTTAATATAGAATCAATTGCTCTTGGCAATGTCTTCTCTCCATTATGTACACCCATTATCACAGAAATCTTTGGCATTCTTCTAACCTCACCCATTTACTTTCCTGCTTTACATAAACTATCTCTATGTTCAGTCAGCCTTTTAAATAATTCATTTTGCTCATATTTTTCTTCTACATGTCGTCTTGCATTGCAACCGTATTTTCTTACTTCTTCTGGATTATCAATGCAATGTTCTATCGTATTAATAACTTTATCAACATTTTTTGCCGGTACAGACCATCCATCTACATTCGGTTCAATAGTATCTACCTGACCTGGTACGTCTGTAACTATTCCCGGTAATCCCATTGCCGCTGCTTCAATAACAACCAAGCCAAATCCTTCTCTATAACTTAAAGAGCAAAATACATCCATTGCACTATAATATTTTTCGACTTTATCTGTCCAATCAACAAAAATTACATTTTTTGACTCTTCAGCCCATTTACGCAAATCAGCCTCAATGGTATTAGCATCATCAAACATACCGATCATCAATAAATATGCATTCTTTTTCTTAACAACCTCTCTAAAAGCTGTCAATAACTCATTAGCACCTTTATCCCTTGTTATTCTTCCAACATATCCAAATACTGGTGCGTTTTCTGCAATTTTTAGCTCTGATCTTATTTCTTCTCTCCATTTGGCTTTTTTATCTATGCAGTATTTATTTAAATCAACACCACAGGCACTCCCATTCCATATAACCGAAGCTTTTGATGCTGGATACAATTTTTCACTTATACTAAATCTATAAATCGAATAACTTTCACACTCGATTACTGATGACTTGTTGCAAACTATTTTTTCAATTTCTTTAAATATCACACGCTTAATGCCACCATCAAATCCCATATACCTAATTCCCCACTGGCAGTATAAACGATTTGCACATCCTGCTCTTTTTGCCGCTATCGATGCATACAATGCAGCATTGGGCGTTGAATATTGAATAATATCAAATTTATTTTCTCTAAATATTTTGGTCAATTTATTAATTACCGATAACCCATCCAGTCCCACTCCTCTTTTCATAGGAACCGGAATATAATGTACTTGATCATTGCATAACTCATACATACTCTCATCTGTATTGCAGATAAAGGTCACATCATAATCCTTATTAACTAAGTAATCTTTAAACTGTAATAAAAATGACTTTATCGTTATGGAAACAGTCGTTACAAAACATATTTTTTTCATTCTCTTACTCCTTCATCAAACGCTTTGCTGGTACACCAATATATGTTCCTTTTTCATCTATATTTTCAATCACAACTGCTCCTGCTCCCACCATACAGTTATTGCAAATACTTAAATTGTTCAGAACAATTGCCCCTGCTCCTATCCAGGTTCTCAAACCAATATGTACATTGCCAGCAACATGTGCGCCTACTGATATATGTACAAAATCATCTACTATCCCATCATGATCAACAGATGCCCCCGTATTCACAATACAGCCTTTACCTATTTTTGTATCCGAATTAATCACAGCGCCTGCCATAACTACAGTTCCCTTTTTAATTTCTACCCTCCTACTAACTACAGCTTTTGGGTGAATTAGCGAAACTATATTGCATGGTATATTTTCCAATTTTTCAAAAATATTCTGCCTAGCAAGCGCATCTCCTATTGCGACAATAAAATCCCAAGATAAATATTCTTCAATATTTTCTGTTGTCCCTTTTACCTCAAATCCAGCACACTCTGTTATCGTTTTATCATCATCCAAAAAAACAATCTCATCATACTGATTTTTCAGAGCTATGTCTGCAATGACCTTTCCATGCCCACTTGCACCTATTATTACTAATTTTTTCAATAGGGAACCTCCCATTTTGCCGTTACACCTTTCGGAGTACCCATAAATTCTTCCATAGTTGCTGATGATTCAGAACTAATACCCTCATGCTTCAAAACAGTATTTATTGTCGATAAGATAATCTTAATATCTTCCTTAAAAGTAATATGCGTTGTGTACCATACATCCATTGCAAACTTATCTTCCCATGAAACTGCATTTCTTCCATGCGCTTGAGCATATCCTGTTAATCCCGGTCTTACATCATGCCTATGACGCTGAAATTCGTTATATCTCGGCAAATAGGCAACGAGCAAAGGCCTTGGTCCTATAAGACTCATATCGCCTTTTAGGATATTAGCCAATTCAGGTAATTCATCAAGAGATGATGCTCGTAAAAAACGTCCATATTTATTTAATCTAACTTCATCTGGCAATAAGTTTCCTTTTTTATCTTTTCGATTATCCATTGTCCGAAACTTTATTAACTTGAAAATCTTTTCATTTTTTCCCGGACGCTCTTGTGTAAAAAATGGATTTCCTCTCATAAACACAGTCCCTAGTATTATTAGAAGCACCAAAAGAGGCGAAAGAGTAATTAACGCTATTAAGCTCAATGAAAAATCTATTAATCGCTTAAAGTACTTTGCATACATATTACTTCTCCATATATTTGTTTCAATTAATTATTCAAAGCAGGCTTTTATTACTTCAATAATTCTATCCTGCTGCTCTGTTGTCATTTTATTGTCACTTGGCAGGCATAATCCTCTTGTAAAAATGTCCATTCCTACATCAGCCACTCCACCTGCAATATAAGCATTTGATCTTGCACGTCCGTTTCCATCTCTGACAACAAATGGATTCAAACGATAAATCGGCTGCATATGCATTGGTTTCCAAATCGGACGTCCTTCAGCATTAATAGATGCAATCGCTTCCAGAATCTCTGTTGGGCAAGACTTTCCTGTTTCTTTTACATAACACACATCCTGCTCACCACGAACCTGTTTGCACATTGCTTCTGAATCAATAATCAAACAGGACAGCCAGTAATTTGGTTGTGTGTTTTCCAGATCCATCGGATTCATAGAAACTGGAAGACCTTTTAAGCCCTCTTTATATCTCTCATAAATCGCTTTCTTCTGTGCAATGTGTTCATCCAGATACGGGAACTGTCCACGGACTACTCCTGCTATTACATTACTCATGCGATAATTGTATCCAAGCTCTTCATGCTGATACCAAGCTGCATTTTCTCTCGCCTGTGTAGACCATTTGCGTACTTTATTTGCCGCTTCTTCATCATCTGTCAGGAAACACCCTCCGGCACTTCCGGTAATAATCTTATTACCGTTGAAAGAAATTGTATTATATTTTCCAAATGTACCGGTCTGTACCCCTTTATATGTAGCCCCCATAGATTCTGCGGCATCTTCTACAAGGATAGCTCCATGCTTTTTGATAATTGCATTTAATTCGTCAATTTTTCCTGGTGTTCCATATAAGTGTGCGATCACTACAACTCTCGTATCTGGATAAATTTCAAATGCCTTTTCCAATGCCACCGGGTCCATATTCCATGTGTCATACTCTGCATCAATAAATACAGGTTCTCCACCTTCATATACAACTGGATTTACCGTTGCATCGAAAGTCATATCAGAGCAGAATACTTTCTTTCCTTCTAGTGTCCCATGCCCCACCTTTGGCATACCATATGCTTCAATTCCTGCCAGTTTCATTGCCAGATGCAAGGACGCTGTTCCTGCTGATAATGCAACTGCGTATTTGCAGCCGATATATTCACATGCCATTCTTTCTACTTCATTGATATTCTTACCAACTGTGGACATCCAGTTTGTTTCATACGCTTCTTTCACATATTCAATTTCCGGACCATGCATGGTTGGGCTGCTCAACCATACTTTAGACTCAAATTTTTCAAATTTATTATTTACTTTAAACATAACTTTCTACCTCTTTTCGCCTAATCTCATTTTTTCAGAATGTATTAACTTGTTATTAAGCAATCTCTTTATTTACGTCTTCCGGTCTTTTAAATGTTGGAACAACACTTCGGAGAGCTTCTTTTGCAATCAGATCATCACCTGTATCACATGCATCTCTAAGTACATTAATCTTTTTATAGATTTCTTCTTTACTCAGTGCATTATCTCTTTCAATGAAAATCATACTGTTGTCTGTTTTATCGAGTTCTTCTGTCTTAACTAACAGTTCCTCATACAACTTTTCTCCTGGCCTTAATCCAGTTTCAACAATTTCTATTCCCTGTACACCGGACAGACGAATCATATTTTCTGCCAGATCCATAATCTTTACCGGCTGTCCCATATCCAGAACGAACAGCTCTCCATTATTGGCAATTGCACCGCTCTGAAGTACAAGCTGTGATGCTTCCGGAATTGTCATAAAATATCTGATGATTCGTTTATCTGTAACTGTAACCGGTCCGCCATTAGCGATCTGGCGTTTAAATAACGGAATAACTGATCCGGCACTGCCAAGTACATTTCCAAAACGTGTTGCACTATATTTTACTTTTCCGTGTGTACTTGCACTCTGGACAATCATCTCGCACATTCTCTTAGTTGCGCCCATAACATTTGTAGGATTAACTGCTTTATCTGTTGATACCATCATAAAGCGTTCTGCACCATACTCCTCACAAAGCTCCACCAGATTCTGTGTACCAAATACATTGTTGTAAATAGCTTCTACACAGTTATGCTCCATCAAAGGAACATGCTTATGAGCGGCTGCATTGATAATGATCTGCGGATGATATTTTTCAAATACTTTTTCCAGTGCTTTTCTATGAGTAATAGAGCAAATTTCAATCTGTAAATCCAGTTTATTTCCATAGGCAATCTTCAATTCCTGCTGAACATCATATGCACCATTCTCATAAATATCTAAGATAATGATTTTCTTCGGATTCATCTTTGCCAACTGTCTGCAAAGTTCTGATCCAATGGAACCGCCACCGCCAGTAATAAGTACTATCTTGTCTTTGTAGTAAGCATTTGTTCTTTCATCAGAAACCACTAATGGTTTTCTAAACAAAAGTTCTTCAATATCAAATTCTCTAAGATGCCTCTTTCCGCCTGCAGTATACATGGTCGGATAATCATAAACTTTCAACTTATATCCTGCATTTTTGTAATATTCATAAAGAGCTTTTTTCTTATCTGCATCCATTGATGGGATTGCAAAAATAATCTCTTGTACTTCAAATTCGCCTAACTTCTGAAGTGTTGCCTCATCTTCTGACCAAACTGGAATGTCATGAATTTCACGCCCAACTTTCTCTTTGTTTACATCAATGAATCCCCTTGGAATATAGGCTGCTTCTGAATTATTCAAAAGTTCTTCAGCTAAACTAACTCCTACTCGACCAGCGCCAATAATTGCAACTTTGATTTTCTGAACTTCTTTATCATTTCCTGCTTCTATTCCAGAAAACAAACGTAATAATATAGAAAGTAGCTTCCCTCCAACTGTTTTCTGATTTCCGCATTTATACGCATAGCGATACAGAATACGTAACGCTAACGCACCTAACAAGTTCATACTGGCTAATGACAACATTCTGGCAAATGTTATTTTTTGCACTGGAAGCAGAAGTTCCAGACACAGATACACAATAAAAGCGATAGAATCAGTAAAAAGCAAACGAATATAGCACTGAATTCCACCATATCTCCATACCTGTCCATAGATTTTACCCAAAAGACGTGCTGCAAAAATGCATCCAGCTGACAAGCATACTTGTTGAAGTATTCCTGTAGATGATAATTTGTCCATACCACCATAAATAACTAAAAGTATAACTGCAACGATTGCGTATACAATCAAATCATACCCAACTAACATCCATCTTATATTTGGAGAATTTTTTTGTTGAGTATAATTCAAATTCTTATTTTTTTCATTTGTTGTATTCATCGCTTACCCCCCCCCACGAAAATTGAGGAGGTTTATCCTTCCTATAATTATTAATCCTTATCATTCCTTTGTTAATGATGTAAACAAAACACTTCCTTGTTCTGTGCTTGTGTTCATTGCAACCATACTTGTTGATTTCACAATTGTTCCTGATTTTAATGTGCAACTATCTCCAACAAGGCAATATGGCTCTACTACACTATTGGCACCAATGACCGTTGCCTGCCCAATAGTACTTCCACAGCCGACAACAGCTCTTGGTTCAACAATACAGCCAGGCATTAAATTAGCTGATGGAGAAATAGTAGAATCCATATGAAATAAAACTGGAATATTGTAAAGTGCCTCCAACTTTTTATTCCACTCAAGTCTTTCTGTTCCATCGTCACATGCAGCTATTGCACAGTTATATTCCGGATAAAAACTTTCCACATCCTCCAGTTTTCCAATAGCTCCTTCTCTTTCATTATCTACAAAAGCGATTTTCTCAAAGCATCCCATTGACTCTGCTATCTCTTTTACATAATCTCCATATCTTTTAGAGGCTACAATTAATAATTTTCTTCCCATTTTCAATACACTCCTCATAATTATTTATTTTTATTAGGTAAGTTCTTCAACACGACGACTAGCCTGTGAATGTTCTTATTAAAAAGATCATTCGCAGGCTAGGTCAAACCTCCTTATCATAATTTTTCAGCTTATAGTGTGGGTCAAAATAAGCATCCAAGAAACCATTCACTTTTCGCAGTTTCGCAACTTACTCGACACAACCATACAGAAAAATTATCATAACAAAATTCGACTAAGCCAGCGAAACCCTTGTAAAATCAAGGTTTTTCTTGGTTGTCCCTATTATACCGCTATCTCCCAAAAAAACATTCAATAATTGTGGTAATTCATCTAATTTTGTATCTCTCATGAATTTTCCCCATTTAAAAATACGATTCGTATCTGCACGGAGACTTTTTTCATTTGCATTTCGATCCACTCGCATACTTCTAAACTTAAACATCTTGAAATGCTTGTTGTTTTTTCCCACCCGATTTGCCATATACAAAATCGGTCCAGGATCTGAGATTAAAATTCCTATAATCGCTACCCCCCACAAAGGGCTTAACACAATTAGAGCTATTCCCGATGCACATATGTCAAACATTCTTTTAATTATCTTATACATTATTACTTCCTCTTAAATACACACTCAAACGCTTCCGCATAATTACACCCTGCTTGAACCCCTCTATAGGCCGCCAAACCTTCTATAGCTTCTTTTGATCGTGGATGCGGATACATCCTCATAACACCTTTATATTTTGAAAGTGCTCGTAACTTAGTCTCTACCCCCTCCGTCCCAATTTCAACAAAATAATTAGGTATAAACCGATTTGAAGAAGAATCCAAGGACCATTCTGTACTCGAAAGCACCTCCATATATAATACTTCTTTCAACGGTGGCAAATCATTTCTAGCACCATCTCCGCTGAAATAGCCTACTTGCAGCTTGTACAGCATACGTTGTCTGTACATGATCATTATTCGTATCCGTCGGATGATGAGTTATAATACACTCCGGGTTCCAATCCTCGATACATTTTTCAACAAATTGAACTAACTCCAGATGGGGCGTTATATTCATTTTTATATTAGGAAAATTTGCATGATACACTTTATCAACACCAATACATGCTAATGCCTCTTTTTCATCATCAGTTAAGGTAGAAGATAAGTTTTTTCTTGCAGCGGCCTGTGAAACCATAACCGCTACAGCCACTCGATGTCCTTCTTTAATCAATTTTTCTATTGTTGCTCCTGCACCTAGCACCTCATCATCTGGATGAGCCACTACTACTAAATAATTCATAATCTATCCTTTCCTTTTTTCTATTTCCTACTTATATTTTATATAACTATATGGGTTCCTTACCCTTCTGTCGGATGATATGTCGATACCATCTTTTCTACCAACTCTCTAATATTTCCTACATTTGCATATGCTTTATTCGTCAGTTCATCAAGATTCACAAAGAACTCGTTGATATCGAACGGAATCGGCATACCGATATGAATCAATTCATTTTCTGTTCTCTTCAGTCCCTCTTCTGCCATCAGCTTCTCTTCATATAGCTTCTCACCTGGACGAAGTCCTGTATACTCGATCTTGATATCTTCATCCGGTTTATATCCAGACAAGCAAATCAAGTTTCTTGCTAATGTATCGATCTTTACCGGTTCTCCCATATCTAAGACAAAGATTTCTCCGCCTTCAGCATATGTTCCCGCCTGCATCACAAGGCTTACCGCCTCCGGGATTGTCATGAAGTAACGGATAATCTCCGGATCTGTAACCGTTACAGGTCCACCTGCTGCAATCTGCTTCTTAAAAAGCGGAATAACAGAACCATTGCTTCCAAGTACGTTTCCGAATCGAACTGCTACGAATTCTGTCTTTGCATTACGTAGCTCTTTCTCAAGTTCTATATTTTCCAAATCCTTATCCATCTTATGAGTGAAAAGCTGTGGAATCTCTTCTGCTTTTCCTTCTTTTACCTTGTGATCGAAAGCCTGAATAATCATCTCACAGAGACGTTTGCTCGCTCCCATGATATTAGTTGGATTAACCGCTTTATCTGTGCTGATCAATACAAACTTCTTCGTTCCATGCACAAGAGCCGCAAATGCAGTCTTATACGTTCCGATTGCATTATTTTTAATCGATTCACATGGACTGTCTTCCATGAGCGGTACGTGCTTATGCGCTGCCGCATGATAGACGATATCTGGACGATATGTTCCGAACACTTTGAATATCTTACGGCTGTCACGAACAGAGCCAATGATGACTTTCAAATTTAAGTCCGGATATTTTTTTCGTAATTCCATTTGGATATCATAGGCATTGTTCTCGTAGATATCCAGGATAATCAGTTGCTTTGGATCTCTTGCCGCAACCTGACGACAAAGTTCTGAACCAATACTTCCGCCTCCTCCGGTGACAAGAACAACTTTTCCTTTAATATATTCACTGATTTCATCCATATTGACAAGAATCTGTTTTCTGCCTAATAAGTCCGAGATTTCGATTTCACGAAGCTTTGTCATACTGACTTCTTCGTTGACAATCTGGCTAACACTCGGAACTGTTTGCATTCGACAACCTGTCTCTTTACATAAATTTAAGATATCTTTTCGATTCTGTCCTGTTGTAGAAGGAATTGCATAAATGATACGATCCACATCATATTTTTTTACCATATCTACAATATCATAGCGATTTCCCACAATTGGAATTCCTTCCAAGATACGTCCTATTTTCTCTGGATTATCATCGATGGCACAGACTACTTTTCCCTGAATAGAGTCTGCTTTTCGAATTTCTCGCATCAATGTCTGACCGACCATGCCTGCACCGATGATCATGATACGATCTTGTTTTCTCTCAGCTTTTCCCTCTCCATGCAGAGAACGAATATAGAAACGAATGTAACGATATGAGAATCTCACACCGGCACAGCATACGCAACTTAGAATATATCCCATAAAATAATATGACTTTGGCATATGTAGTTCCATGAACCATGTTCCTATCATATATACCGGAATCAGCACAAGATCAGCTATTGTAATTCTTTTTAATTCTGTAATGCTAACAAATGCCCATATACTATGATACAGTTTATAAATATAATATACAACAATCGTAGACACGATCCAAAACGGCATCGACCACAAATATCCCGCCATATATTCTTCCGGTATCCTATCGATTCTAAAGTCAAATCGCATAAATAACGCCATGAAGTAAGATCCCATGACAATCAAAACATCTGCAAAGCATAGTAATAACGCTTTATATATCCATTGTAATTTCCATTTTTTAGTTTTCTGTTCCATATTCTCAGTTTCTTCTCCCATTCTTATCCGTAATCTCAACTACCTTTATATACGAAAAAAGACCGTCTCAATGATGTAGTCAGTCTTTTTCCATGCCGTCATTATCTTCTTCGATTTCTAGTAATATAAACAGTCACCCCGATTACCACCATGATTGCCGTCGCAATTACAGTGTGTGCCGGATTGATCGCCGTTGCTTTCCAGTCCCACCATCTCATATCTACATATGCAAAAAGCAGAACAAATGCTGCCACTAACGCAAAAAGACCAATACTCAGTACCCGGAACAATATCTTTCTTTCATTCATTTTTCTACCCTCATTTATATTTTTATAAATTTTTAATTTTATTTTTATACATTTTAAATACATTGTACCAAATCCGACAAGATTCTACAATATTTTCTTACATGAAATTTTCACCAATTATTTTCACCCTCACTTCATTTTTTGCAAATGTTTCGACGAAAAAAAGTGAAGTTTTTCACATGAACTGTAAGAATTGTGCTATAATGTATTTGCATTGATGCAATGCAGTACAAATAGAGTATTGGAGGTAAAAAATAATGAAGAAATATGTATGTGAACCATGCGGATATGTATATGATCCTGAACTCGGCGATCCAGACAACGGAATCGCACCAGGAACTGCTTTTGAAGATGTTGCGGAAGATTGGGTATGCCCGATCTGTGGAATGGGAAAAGAAGTATTTGTAGAAGAGTAACTACAAGTAAATAGGATTCCGTAGGAATATTCTATTGCACATAGAAGTATCTTCCGAAATGTTGCTTATCTGCACACTTCCGAAGATACTTCTTTTATTCTTGACTTTCCCTTCGCAGTCGGATATAGTGATTACATCACAGATGATGGTTGCTGTATTGGGAGCTATCACAATTCTAAAATATCATTTACAAATCAATTTTTCTATGTTGAATCTTCCGTTTCGGAACCAATTCACATTTGAAAAGAATTTAAAATCAAAAAGTAAGAAATCCATTGTCTGGGATTGACGTTTTTGCTATGATAAAACTAAAGATAGTTTCTCTATATAGCCTTACAGAAAGGACTTTATATGGATGAAGACAACAGAAAAAGAACGTGTCAAGGAGACGATGTATACCGACAAACGGAAGATGCTGTGCTGAAAACAGTCATGCAGTATTTTAAGGATGAACTTCTTCCTTATTGGGGATTTCAGGAGAAAGCCGTAGGTATTGCTCCAACTGAATTGGTGTATCTTGAGATGCAGAAATTATTTCAGGATTTTAACCTTATCATGGAGGATGGCTCTTGGAGTCATTTTGAATTTCAGAGTAAAAACGAAGGTTTAGAAGGACTGAAAAGATTCCGTGTATACGAAGCAATGACCAGCTACCAACACAAGGTAAAGGTCACTACCTACGTGCTATTCTCGGGAACAATCAAAAATCCGATGACCGAATTTACCGAAGGCGTAAACACGTATCGTATTCAACCTATTATTATGACAAACTATATTGTCGAAGAATTGATGGAACGATTGCAAAACAAATTGGACTCAGGGGCACGTTTGACAAAAGATGATCTGATTCCCCTAACTCTCTGTCCCCTCATGGGTGGCAATATGAGTCAGAAGGAACGAATCAAGAAAGCATTCGAATTTTCAAAACAAGCGGAAAGTAACATTTCCAAAGCTGAAATCGAAAAAATTGAATCAGTAGTATACGCAATGGCTGAAAAGTTTTTAGAAAAAGCAGAAATCGAAGAAATCAGGGAGGCGATTAAAATGACAACAATTGGACAGATGTTACGCGAAGATGGTAAAGCTGAGGGACTTGCCGAAGGGCTTGCTGAGGGACTCGGTACAGGAATTATCGGAACAATCAAAACATGCATGGATTTTCACATCCCAATAGAACAGATCATAGAAAAACTTATGGAGAACTTCTCTTTGAGTCGTGAGAATGCCGAAAAATATATGGAAGAATTTAACTCTCAAAAATCTGGTGAAAAATAATAATACACCATTTTGAAAAGGGGAACGGTCCATAATGGGCCGCTCCCCTTTGACTTCTGTCTTCAATAATTCTTCCCAACTTGCATTCAACATTTTTTGCAACGAAAAAGTGTGTTGCTATAACACTTTTTACACCGAAATATCGTTTTTGAAGATTAATTCCATCTTTGTTCCTTTTCCGAGTTCACTTTCCACATGAACTTCTGCCTGATGGAGCATGGCGCCGTGTTTTACAATCGATAGCCCAAGACCGGTCCCTCCGCTTTGTTTGGAATGACTTTTGTCTACACGGTAGAAGCGTTCAAAGATTCGATCTAGATCTTCCTTCGGAATTCCGATTCCGCTGTCCCGGACAATGACTTTTTTCCCGGACAAAGTATTGCCAACCCATACGTCCAGCTTTCCGCCATCTTTATTGTACTTAATTCCATTGGCACAGATATTATAGAGCATTTCCTGCAACACCGGTCTCACTCCATGGCAGATCACCGATTCCCCATGGACTTTGATCTGTACGCCCTTCCGTTCTGCCGGAAGTGACAGTCTGCTGCACACATCCATAGCAAGTTCGTAGAGATCCACGTCTTCTTTTTCGATTTCTACTCGTTCTTCGTCCAGTTTGGACAGCTTGATGATATCCTCGACTAAGGTGATTAGTCGGCACGCCTCATCGTAGATGCGTTCCGAGAATTTCGGCATATCTTCCGGCTTTACCAGCCCGCTTTTCATAATCTCGGCATAGCCGGAGATAGAGGTAAGCGGTGTTTTTAGTTCATGGGATACATTTGCGGAGAATTCTTTTCGCATTTGGGCTGCCGCATCTTTTTCTTTATTCTGCTTATCAATTCGTTCCAAGAGAGGCTTAAATTCCTCGTAGATTTCGTTTTTCAACGGTTCGTTTAAGTCCAATTCGTTGATCGGACGAATGAGACGGGACGTCTGCCAACGGGCAAGAATAATCGCAAAGCAGATCATCACAACTGCAATAATCGTAATATAAGGCAATACTTGAATGAACATCGGCAACACATTATCTACAGTCCTGGAAACACGTAGTACGTTCCCGTCTTTCAGAAGGAGCGCATAGTAGATGGAGCGTTCTTTGATCGTGTCGGATACGCGAACGTCCCTCCCTTCTCCATGAAGTAGCGCTGCTTTTACTTCGATGCGGTTTTTGTGATTGGCAAGAGTCAATTCATCATCCTTCGTATCGTATACTACATTGCCTTCCGGTGTGATAACTGTAACTCTTGTATTTTGCTGGACGTTATCCATCGCTTCCAGATAGTCTGTTCCGGAGATATCAATGGCCTCTTTGATGTAGCGGGCTTCCTGCTCTACTTCTGCCTGCAGATTTTGGAACGTCTGGTTATAGACTGCAACCGTAAGAAGGAGATACGAGATGGCAAGCGTAATGCAAAGCACAAGAATCATGCTTCTTTGAATCTTACTTCTCATTGTTGCCTCCCATGCGGTATCCAACTCCTCGAACAGTCTCGATCAGTTCGCCGGCACTTCCAAGTTTCTGTCGAAGTGTCCGGACATGGACGTCTACTGTTCGTGTTTCTCCATCAAAATCGTATCCCCAGATTTCTTCTAAGAGCTTGTCTCTTGTCAAAACAATGTGCTGGTTCTTTACCAGTTTTTCCAGCATTTCGAATTCTTTTAACGTCAACGTCACGTCTTGTCCGTCTACTCTGACTTTATGTTTTTCAATATCCAATTCCAGGTTTTCAATGCGGTAGAGCGTGTCTTTTGTATTTTTCTGTGTTCTTCGAAGAACCGCTTTGATCCTTGATACTAATTCCATCATGCCAAACGGTTTGGCGATATAGTCGTCGGCTCCGGAATCCAGTCCGATGACTTTGTCATACTCCGACCCCTTGGCCGTTAGCATAATGACCGGAATGTCTTTTGTTTTGGCTGCAGATTTTAGTTTTTTTAGGATAGTCAGTCCATCTTCCCCCGGAAGCATAATATCAAGCAAAACAAGCTCTGGCGTCTCGAACGCCAAAGCTTCTATGAATGCTTTTCCATCTTCGAATCCACAGGCTTTCATTCCTGTAGATTCCAATGTGTATACAACCAGATCTCGAATGTTACTGTCATCTTCTACGCAATATATCATTCTGTTGATCTCCTTTAAGTTCTAATTTAATTTGCGGTGTACACCGGTGATGGAGAATTCCACCCATTCTGCAATGTTGGTCGCGTGGTCTCCGATACGTTCCAGATACTTGGCGATCATGAGCATATCAAGAGCTTCCCCTCCCTTGCTCTGCTCCTTTGCAAGGAATGTGATCAGCGCTTCCTTAATCTGATCAAAGAGCTGATCCACGTCATTGTCTGCCACGATGACCTTTCGCGTCATATCCAGATCTTTTTCTACGAATGCCTGAATACTTTTTTTCACCATCTCGCTTGTCTGGGATGCCATATCTACCAGATACCCATGTGCGCTCATTTCTTTGATCTGACCGGAGATTAAGATTTCTGCGATATCGGCAGCCTGATCTCCGATACGTTCCATATCGGTAATCATCTTAAGGGCTGCGGAGATCTGACGTAAGTCTCTTGCTACCGGTTGCTGCTGTAATAGAAGCTTTAAGCAAAGGCGTTCGATATCTTTTTCCAGCTGATCGATCTCCTCGTCTTCGCTGATGACCATCTTCGCCATCTCCAGATCCTTTGCTTCTACGGCTTTTGTTGCGTTGGCAATGGCTTTGCCACACAGTTCTCCCATCTCGATCAACATCTCATTCATGCGGTCAAGTTGCATATCGAATTTGTTTCTCATAATTAACCAAACCTCCCTGTAATATAGTCTTCTGTACGCTTGTCTGACGGGATAGAGAAGAGCTTCTCTGTCTCGTTATATTCAATAACTTCTCCTAACAGGAAGAATGCGGTATTATCCGATACACGAACTGCCTGCTGCATGTTGTGTGTCACCATGACAATAGTATAATCTTTTTTCAATTCCATCGCAAGGTCTTCTATCTTCGATGTGGAAATCGGGTCTAATGCAGAGGTCGGCTCATCCATAAGAAGAACCTCCGGCTGTACTGCAAGCGCTCTTGCGATGCAGAGTCTTTGCTGCTGTCCTCCGGACATTCCGAGGGCGCTTTTTTTGAGACGATCTTTTGTTTCTTCCCAGATAGCCGCATCACGAAGAGATTTCTCTACGATATCATCGAGCTTTGATTTGGAATGGATTCCGTGAGTTCTTGGTCCAAAGGCAATATTGTCATAGATGCTCATTGGGAATGGGTTCGGTTTTTGGAATACCATACCAACTCTTTTACGGAGAAGGTTCACATCCATTCCACGGTATACGTCTTCTCCGTCTAACAAGATCTGCCCTTGGATCTTACATCCTTCTACCAGATCGTTCATACGGTTTAATGATTTTAACAGTGTGGATTTACCGCACCCGCTTGGGCCGATAAATGCTGTGATTTTATTGGATTCAATCTCTAAATTTACATTTTTAAGCGCATGGAAATCTCCATAATATAAATTCAGATCCTTGACGCTAATCTTACTCATTGTTCTTTCCTTTCGTGATCTTTCTTGCTACAAAGCCTGACAGACAGTTGATTCCTACTACGAGAACAAGAAGGACTACTGCTGTTGCATACGCTTGATTTGTATAAAGCGCTTCATTTGACAGGTTGTACATATGGATGGCTAAGGTTCTTCCCGAATCCATCGGATTGGCTGCCAATTCCGGCACAGTTCCTGCAGTATAGATAAGAGCCGCTGTTTCTCCGACGATTCGGCCGATTGCCAAAATCACTCCGGCAAGGATTCCCGGTACGGCGCTTGGAAGCACCACGCGAAATACGGTACGTAGCTTTCCTGCTCCCAGCCCAAAGCTCCCTTCACGATAGCTGTCCGGTACGGATTTTAATGCTTCTTCTGTTGTACGCATGATAAGCGGCAATATCATGATCGCCAAGGTAAATGCGCCTGCCATAAGAGAAAAGCCCCATTTCAAAGCGGATACAAAGAACAGCATTCCGAACAGACCATATACGATGGATGGGATTCCGGAAAGTGTTTCTGTTGTAATACGGATGATATCCACAAATTTATTGCCTTTTCCGGAGTATTCCACAAGGAAAATTGCGGAAAAGATTCCAAGCGGCACTGCAATAAGCAGTGAGAAAAATGTCATGATCACCGTGTTAAAAAGCGCCGGCATCAGGGACACATTGTCTGTTGTATAGTGGAGTGCGAATAAATCCGGTTTTAAGTGCGGAACTCCCTTGATCAGGATATAGGCGATGAGGAAGAACAGCACCAAAAATGTCATGACCGCCGCCAGCATGACGAGCAGCATGAGGATCAAAGAGCCTGGTTTCCGTATATATGCTTGTAGTTTTTCTTTTGCTTTATTCATGACTGGACCTCCGTTTTAACAAGGATACGGACAAGTTGATAATCAGGATGAATACAAAGAGTACCACTGCCGTTGCAATCAAGGCTTCTCTGTGGAGGTCTGTGGCGTATCCCATTTCCATAACGATGTTTGCAGTCAATGTACGAACACCTTTTGCAATTCCTTGCGGCATACGCGGCTGATTTCCGGCTACCATGATGACCGCCATCGTTTCTCCGATAGCACGTCCGATTCCAAGTACGATTCCTGCTACCACGCCGGATTTTGCCGCCGGGATTATAACGCGGAAGATGCTGCGTTCTTTCGTTGCCCCAAGCGCAAGCGCCCCTTCATAGTAGGAGTCCGGTACTGCACGGATTGCTGATTCCGTCACACCGATGATCGTCGGCAGAATCATCATACCAAGGAGGATCGATGCGGTCAGAATACTGTTTCCGTCTCCTGAGCTTCGTAAAATTCCTGCCGCACGTAAGCTTCTGCAGAATTCTCTTGTTACAGGTACCAGCACAACAAGCCCGAAGAAACCGTATACAACCGACGGGATTCCGGCAAGAAGCTCTGTCGCTCCTTTGAGCACCGGATATGCTCGTTTCGGACAATATTTTGCCATAAATACAGATGTAAGGATTCCGATTGGAACTCCTACGAGAATCGCCCCTGCTGTTACATAGATACTTCCTGCGATCATTGGCAGGATTCCGAATATTTTATTATTTGGTCTCCATCGTTCCCCTGTCAGGAAGTCCAGAAAACCGATTTCTTTCATGGCAGGGATTCCATTTGCGAATAAAAACACACAAATGAGAGCTACCGCCAGCACCGAAGCGCAGGCGGCAATGAAGAACACTCCCTGCATGAATTTTTCAGTCCATGCTTTTTTCATCTTATTCTACAACCTCATCCCATGTAAGAACTTCACCTGTGTAGATGGATTTTACTTGTTCGCTTGAAAGTTCATCTACTGCACTGTCGTTATTTACGATCACAGCGATTCCATCTAATGCGATCACTGTTGGTGTAACACCCGCAGATGTTTCTGTGTCTTTTAACTCTCTGGATGCCATACCGATATCGCAAAGTCCGTCGATCACAGATGTAACACCTGTTGTAGAGTCGTTTGTCTGGATTTCAATTTCAGCGCCTGTATTTACTTTTAAGTAAGCTTCTTTTAATTTTTCCATGATCGGTGATACAGAAGATGATCCTGCTACTACGATTTTTCCTGTTGCTCCGTTGCTTTCGTATGGTTTTACATCATCCATTGGGATACCGTTGTTTTCTTCTACTACTTTCTGTCCGTCCGGGCTCATGATGTAGTTTACGAAATCCTGTGCTACATCGCTTAATCCTTCTTTTGTTACGATGTTGAATGGTCTCTGGATTTTGTATGTTCCGGATTTGATGTTATCTACTGTTGCTTCTGCTCCGTCAATTTTTAACGCTTTTACTGTGTCATCCAAAGATGCAAGTGAGATGTATCCGATTGCATATTCATTTCCTGCTACCGTATTCATCATAACAGACGTACTGTTTGTGATAGCTGCTTCTTCTGTTGTCATATCCATCTTCTCGCCGTTTTCATCTTTTTCTTCTACTCCGAATAATTCGATGAAAGCGCCTCTTGTTCCGGAACCATCTTCTCTAGATACGACGGAGATGTCATTACCTGCATCCCATTCTGTTTTTGGTTCTGTTCCTCCCTCAGTTCCTTCTTCTTTACTTCCGCAGCCTACTACTGATACGGCTGTCATTGCTACGATTGCTGCTACTGCTAAAAACTTTTTCAATTTCATACTTTTTCTTCTCCTTTTGGAATAAACTTCATATCTTCTTCACAGGTAGTATCATACCTGTTCTTTGTAAAATCCAAAACAGTCCTTATGTTAAGTTTATGTAAAAGATACTTTTGTTATCCTGTAACGCAAAAAGATTGCGCTGAAACGCAATCTTATATATTCAACAGTACGAGCGCCACTAATATAATGCCGATCGCCACCTGTTGTCTCTTTGTAATTTTTTCTTTGAAGCAGAGCATTCCTACGAGGCTGATTACTACGATCGTAGCAACACTATATGTTGGATATGCCACAACTGCCGGAACTTCTCCTACCGCTTTCAATAGGAAACGTGCGGAAAAATAGTTCGGTATTCCTACCAATAGACCAAACAATATATCTGTCTTCGTAAGTTTCTGCTGTTTCTTTATCGCTAAAATCACGCATAGAACCAGCGCTGAAGCAAATGTGAAACATAAAAACTGTTCTTCAAATTGTGCAGCCCCCACTTCATCGTAGATTTTTGCCATGGCATCTCCACTTCCGCCACCTAGAAGCAACAGAATCAGTCCGATTTTAAATCCGGCTTCCCCTTGACCTTTTTCAAAATTAATCAATACGATTGCCAAGAGTGCGATCAAGAATCCAATCACTTGCTGGACTTCTGGTTTTTCTCGAAAAGCGATTACCGACAAAAGTGTTGGAACAAGTACTCCAAGTTTCATAAAGGTCGCAGACAAGACCACTCCGTTTCTTCGGACATTGATCTGCAACAAAACAAAGGATGCCAGGAACAGGATTCCGTTCACTACACCAAGTCCTATGGCTGTCCCAAAGCCTTCTCCGGTCTCGAATATCTTATCCATTCCGGTGTATCCTACCGCCAGCAGAAGACACATCATATAATTCATACAGAGCATGCTGATATTATTTTTTACATAATTCTCACTCAATCTGATAAATATAGAAACAAGCGCGCTGCTTGCAATCGCCAAAATCAAATATAGCATAGTTTCTCCTCTTGGAGCAAAAGAGAATGTGCAACGCACATTCTCTGCTCATATTCTCTATAGTCTTTTTTCAAAATTACCGGTAACTGCCGTTCCTTCTGTGAAGATCATGAAGGCCTTCGGATCGATTCCCTGTACAATTCTCTTAATCTGGTTCACTTCGTATTTGGAGATCACCACGTAGAGAATCTCGGTATTTTCCTTCGTATAGGCTCCGGTTCCTTCCCAGTTCGTTACACCTCGCCCGGTTTCTTCCATGATCGCCTTGGCAACCCCTAGCTTTTTCGTAAAGATCATCACACTCATATTGATATTTTGAATATGGATCTTATCGATGGCAAGGGAAACTACCGTTGCATAGATAAGGGAATAGATCACTACTTCCATATCAAAGAGCATCATGCAGACTCCATATACCCCGATATTCATAATAATCCCAATCTTACCTACACTGAATCCCGGATATTTCTTCGCACATAGAATGCCGATAATATCCTGACCGCCACCGGAACTTCCACCTCGAAGAATCAGTCCGGTTCCTACTCCGGAGATCAGACCTCCGATGATACATGCCGTCAACATATCTGTGATGATTGGAGTCTTGGGAATCGGAATCACCGTAAGAAGCACACTTTCCATCGTTGCTGCTATGACGGTACGTACACAAAAGCTCTTGCCGATTCCTTTCCATGCCAAATAAAATAATGGCACATTTAAAATATAAAAAATCATACCTGCAAGATCGATCTGTCCTGCATCCACATGCAATACACTTACTACAAATGTTCGGATCAACTGCGCAACCCCCATGAATCCTCCATTATATAACTTCATCGGCATAATAATCAGATTCACGCCTGCCGCAAAGAGCAAACTCCCTGCAAATGTCCATCCCATCTGCGTGATTGCACGCTTTTTACGATTCTGTTCCATATTCCCCTTCTCCTAGCTCTTCATTTTCTCTTTTTTTATTCAGATGTTGCGCCCAGCTTCGCCGTCTCTTTCACAGGCTCTGTAACTTCCCGATGTCTCTTAGTCGATTCTTCTCTTTCCAGGCATTCCTGAATCGCAATATTAAGAGAAAGCATCTTCTCATCCAACCCTGATACCATCTCCGCACAGTCTTTTAATTCACGACTTATGTACTCCGGAGCGTTTCCTTCAAATTTGTAATAAATCTTATGCTCAAGACTTGCCCAAAAATCCATTGCAATCGTTCGGATCTGAATCTCTACCTTCGTGTTCACCACGCTGTCCGATAAGAAAATCGGAACCGAAACAAGCATATGATAACTCTTATAACCACTTTCCTTTGGTGTCTTAATGTAATCCTTTATCGTTAGTACTTTCAGGTCACTTTGGTTTCCTATCATCTCTGCCAGCCGGTAAATATCGGATGTGAAAGAGCAGATCAGACGTACGCCTGCGATATCATTGATATATTGAATCATATTTTCAATGGAAATCTCATAGCCGTAACGTTTCAGCTTCTTCACAATACTTTCCGGGGTTTTGATCCTTGTCTTAATGTGTTCAATCGGATTATAACGATGAACGTGCTTGAATTCGTCATTTAAGATCTCAAGCTTTGTTTCCACTTCCTTCAATGCGGAATTGTATAGAAGCATAACCGTCTTCCACGAATCAACATCGTCATAATGCCGGATTGCTCTCATTACATCCTCCATATGTTTTCCTCCTGTTTCCCGAAGAGTTTTTACTGGACTAGTATACCATATCTCAGATGTCTTGTCATAGACTTTGATCTTTTTTAAGAAGCTTTTAAGAATTATAATTCCAGTTTCATATCTCCTTGTTTGATCCATTTTTTTCGTCTCATAAATTCAGCAATTGCGGCCGTCACGATAGCCGGAAGAATGATATGGATCACAAAGATTTTGATGAGCACAATCGTCGATGGCTCTGATGCTGTCATTGTCTGCCATGTCATGATCTGTCCGACTAATCCCGCAGTTCCCATACCGGAACCGGTTGCATTGTTTGTCATTTTCAGGACAAGCGTTCCGATCGGTCCAAGGATCGCGCTTGACAGTATCGCCGGAAGCCAGATCAATGGGTTGCGGACGATGTTTGGAATCTGAAGCATAGAGGTTCCGATTCCCTGTGCCAACAGTCCTCCGATTTTGTTCTCTCGAAAGCTTGCAACTGCGAATCCTACCATATTACAGCAACATCCGATCGTCGCCGCACCTGCTGCCAGTCCGTTGAGATTCAAGATGACTCCTAACGCTGCGGAGCTGATCGGAAGCGTCAGCGCCATTCCCATGAGTACCGATACGACGATTCCCATGACAAGCGGCTGCTGTTCTGTTCCCCAATTGATCATCTCTCCGATTTTCGTCATGAATCGTGAAATTGGAGGACCTGCAAGAAGTCCTGCTACGGAGCCGGCGCCGACAGTAACGATTGGCGTCAGCAAGATGTCAATCTTCGTCTTCCCTGCCAAAAGCTGTCCAACTTCGATTCCAATATATGCGGCAAGGAATGCCCCGAGAGGTTCTCCCGGTCCTGCAAAAACCATAGCGCCTTCATTCAATACCGTTCCAGCCAATAATTTGCTGGCAAATCCACCGACCATACCGGCTGTGGCTGCCGATAAGACTACAAGAGAGCTTGCCTTAAACCGATAGGCAACACCCACACCGATTCCCGCACTTGTTAATGCTGCTGCAACTTTTCCAATTGCATAGAGCAGATTCCCTGTCTGCCCTCCTACTAAAGTTCCAATCTGTTGGATGATCGTTCCCACGATCAAAGTAGCAAACAAACCATGCGCCATACCGCTTAAGCCTTCGATAAAGATTCGGTCCAATATTTTTTTCAGCCAGTTCATCTTATAACACCTCGATCTGACACATCTTCATCGTTGTAAGCGCTGCTTCGTGACTTGCCGGTGTTACTCCGGCACAACATGCGCTGTCTACACAGATTTGAATCTCCGGAAGAGCAGCTTTGAGAAGCAAAGCATTGGACACAACACAAATGTCTGTACAAAGTCCTACCAGTTCAATCTGTTCATATCCTCCTCTTGCCACAACGTGTGCCAGCTGTACACTTCCAAATGTCGGTTTGTCGAACACTGTCTGTACATATGGTTGTAAGCAGTCGATGATCTCCCATCCCTTTGTGCCTTTGACACAATGTACCACCGGAAGTTTCTTTCCTTCCTGTGTATCCAAATACGCTTCTGTATGCGTATCTCTTGTGAAGATCACAGTGTCTCCCTGCTCCTGATACTGTTCTACTTTCGCTTTTACATGTGCTACGATTCCTTCTGCTTCTTTTGTTCCTAAGCTTCCATCTACAAAATCATTTTGCATATCTACTACGATCAATAATTTCTTCATTCCATTTTCCTCCCAATCTGGTTCCTTTCATCTGCTCTATTATTACACAGAAAATGGTAGAAAAACAAGTCTGAAAATGCTATGATGTTTCATATGTATAGAAGGAGGTACAAAATGTTTCGACTTTGGGGTAAGATTTTTAAGGAGAACCGTTTGGTAAAAGATACTGTCATCTGTGATGATTCAGAAGATACACGCACGCATAAGATTTTCCATGCTTTGGATGCCATCTGCTATGAATTCGATCTAAGTAAACCGATCTGGCTGGATTCTACCATTGCAGAATTTCAAAAGCATGACAAAGCACGGTTCTATCAAGACAGTTTTATTGATTCCATTGATTTTGATTATTTAGAGATACACGTAATAGAGGAGTAGCTAAACTTAGCTACTCCTCTTATTTTTAATGTTCCAGTACTTCTTCTGCAATGTTTCTCGCATGGTCGGAAATACGTTCCAAACATACAAGCGCATCTAAGAATACAACTCCGGAATCCGTGCTGCATTGATTGTTTGCGAGTCTCTTGATATGTCTTGTACGAAGAGAAACTTCCAGTCCATCTGCCTTCGTCTCTTTTTCGATAACTTTCAGCGCTTTCTCCTGACTTCTCTGCTCAAATGCTTCTAATGCATATTTGAAGCTGTCCACACATACGTCCAGCATTTCTTTGAGTCCTTCTTCGCCTTGCTCAGAGAACTGTGCTTTCTTCTCAAAAAGATTTTCTGCATATTCAGAAATATTTTCGCAGTAATCGCTCACTCGTTCGATATCCGAGATGATCTGAAGCAAATGTGCAACTTCCTGATGCTCTTTGTCGCTGACTCTTAAAGAAGAGATCTTGATCGCATATTCAGAAATTCCTGCGCTTAATTTATCTACTGTGGACTCTTCATCCTTGATCGCTTGAATGTCTTCTCGGCTCTGCGTAAACATGACTGTCTTTGCTTTTTCCAAAGAATCCAAAACAATATGTCCCATACGAGAGATTTCTGTAATGGTAGATTGTAATGCGATACCAGGTGTCTCTAACATACGGTCGTCCAAAAGTACCACGCTGTCTTCCTCTTCTGTCTCATCCACTCTGCCGATTTTCTTAGCAAGCGCGATAATGAAATTTGACAACGGGAAGAGAAGGATCGTTGTACCGATATTGAAAATTGTATGCACTGTACTGATCTGTGTCTGTGTGATCAGTCCTTTTCCCATCGCCGGGTTGATCGTTGTGAAGAACACGATTGCAACTACACTAAAAATCACCGTACCGATGATGTTAAATAGCAAGTGCATCAAAGCTGCTGTCTTCGCATTTTTCTTCGCGCCCACACCGGAAATCATAGCAGTAACACATGTACCGATATTCTGTCCCATAATGATATAGATTGCCGCGCTCATCGGAACAAGACCTGCTGCCGCAAGACTCTGTAAGATTCCGACAGAAGCAGATGAACTCTGAATGATCGCTGTAACTACAGCTCCGGCTAAAATACCAAGGAACGGATTCTTTCCTAATGTTACGAACAAGTTCGCAAATTGCGGTGAATCCTGAAGTGGAGCGACTGCTGTTGACATTGTAGAAATACCGATAAACAAGATACCGAATCCTACGATAATGCTGGACACATCTTTGGAAGAGTGTCTCTTACCTGTCAGCATGATCACAACACCGATAATAATCGCAATCGGAGCCAAGTTTGTCGGACTTAACGCTTTTGCCCATTCCACACTGGATACGAGCCAGCCGGTTACTGTCGTACCGATATTGGCGCCCATGATAACGCCCATTGCCTGTCCCAGATTCATAATTCCTGCATTTACAAAACCGACTACCATAACCGTCGTCGCAGAGGAACTTTGGATAACCGCTGTAATAAGCGCTCCCAAAAGCACTCCGAAAAATTTGTTCTTCGTCAGTACCTCAAGCAAGGACTTCATCTTGTTGCCCGCAGCGTTTTCCAACCCCTGCGCCATGATCTGCATTCCATAGATGAACATACCAAGTCCACCTGCAAAAGGTATCAAAATCTCTGTGTAATTCATTAGTTTCCTCCCTTGTAAAAATGTTAAAATCCCTTTAACATACTACTTACATCTTTTTTACAATATCATTTTATTCCCGGAAACTCAACTACTTTTTTTCATGTTTTGTGATTTCTTTATCGTTTCATTTTCGGTTCAAAAAGCCACGATGCGATATAGCTGAAGATCAAAGCTGCGGCCGTTCCTGCCGCAGCGGCTTTGAATCCACCGAGAAACGTCCCTATGAATCCTTCTGTATGCACCGCTTCTTTCACCCCTTGAAAGAGTACGTTTCCAAATCCTAAGAGCGGCACGCTTGCCCCTGCTCCTGCGAATTTCTGAAACGGTTCATAGATTCCGCAAAAGCCAAGAACCGCTCCGGTACATACTAATAGCACCATCACTCTTCCCGGCATGAGCTTGGTTCGATCTAGTAAGATCTGTGTCAAAGCACAGATAAGCCCTCCTACCCAAAATGCATTGATATACTCCATATTTTTCCTCCTAACAATGTTCCAGCACAATTCCATGAGCGATTCCCGGCACGCTTTCTCCTTCGTTGAAGCTGACGGTAGACATCAGAGCTCCGGTTGGTACAAACAGCACCCGTCTCCACTCTCCGCGTTCCAGTTTCGGAAGAATATACGCTGCCAAGGTCGTCGCCGCACATCCACAGCCACTTCCTCCGGCATGCGTATCTTGCGTGTTCTGATCGAAGATCACCATGCCGCAATCCATATGGTTCTGTTTGATGTCCCTGCCTTGTTTTCGCATCAGATCAAACAGGATACTCTGCCCTACATAGCCCAAATCTCCCGTTATGATCTTGTCATATGCTGTTTCTTCTCTTCCAAAATCCTCCAGATTCCGAATAATCGTATCACATGCCGCCGGCGCCATGCAGGCTCCCATATTTTGGGAATCTTTTAATCCATAATCTACGATTTTTCCAACCGTAACTCCCGTGATCCTCACTCGACTTTTTCGGTTGCCTACCAGAAATGCTCCGCTTCCGGTTACGGTCCATTGCGCGGACAACGGACGCTGCGTTGCATATCCAAGTGGAAATCGGAATTCCTTTTCCGCACTTCCGAAGTGACTGGACGTGACGGCAAGCATCATGTCTCCATATCCCGCCGCCACTGCCATGGCGCTTAGTGCGAGAGCTTCTCCTGATGTGGAACAGGCTCCATAGAGCCCAAACATCGGAATCTGCAACGCTTCTGTCCCCATACTTGTTGCAATTCCTTGCCGAAGCAAATCTCCGCCATAAAGATATCGTACCTCTTCCGGCGTGACATGGATTTTTCGTAAAGCAAGAAGGCATGCTTCTTTTTGCATAGCGCTTTCTGCCGCTTCCCATGTCTCTTCTCCAAACAGATCGTCTTCTCCTACTCGGTCAAATAACTTTCCAAGAGGACCTTCTCCTTCTTTTCTTCCTACGATCGAGCCGCTGCTCATCAAATACGGCGCTTTTTCAAATTGAATACTCTGACTTCCTTTGATCATGAGACCACCCCCGCTTTCATTGCCAGATAATAAAGGACTCCTAAGATCCATGACGTTAGTATCCCATATAAGATGACCGGACCTGCGATCGTAAATATTTTGCAGCCGATTCCAAACACCTGGCCTTCTTTCTTATATTCAATAGCAGGAGATGCAACTGAGTTGGCAAATCCGGTGATCGGCACAAGCGCTCCGGCTCCTCCCCACTTTGCAATCTTATAATATACATTGAAGCCTGTCAGAAGTACGCTTAAGAGTACTAAGGTAAGAGATGTCCATGCTCCACTGATCGTATCGGTCATTCCTTTTTCTTTGCAATAATTCAAAATGCATTGCCCTACTACACAGATTGTTCCTCCTGTAAGGAATGCTTTTAACATATTCAGATACACATTGTGTACCGGTGTTTTTTCTTTGACATAATTCTCATAGGTCTGTCCTTGTTGTTCTTGTTCCATAAACTTCCTTTCTACCACCGTTTTATAAAAAATAATAGCGCTCCCAGTCCACGTCCGATGGCAAGACTTAAGATAATGTACGGAATGCATTTTATGAGTTTCAACCTTCGGATAAAAATCGGAAACACATTCAGTATTTCTGCAAGTGCCATTGCCCAGCATCCGGAAAAAATTCCCGCCAGCAATCCAAATAGAAGAAGACCAACAGTCCCCAGTCGAATCGGCACTTGGTAGATCAGCCATATATTCCCTAGAATTCCACCCAAAGCCACACTCGTTTCATAGAGAAGCATGTGACTTCCTGTATGCGTCCGATCCGCAAAATCCGATACAACGCCAAGACTTACAATGAAGGAGAAAAGTCCTGCGGCCACTGTTCCGCCGGTGCTAAGCCCTAGGAACGCCAGAAGAAGCTGTTTGCCCAACATCCAGTTCCTGCCCCTTTCGTGAATAATTCTCGATCAATGTAGTTTGAATATCATTTTCATAGAGGCGCATTTCCACCTCCAAAGGCGTCGGATCCACATCGAATTTGTTCCCTCCAAAATGGTTGAAGAAAATAAGGATCCCTACAATCAGACCTACGCAATACATGAATTCCAACACGGTAAATCCATCCGTCGGGCTTCCCATCACCAACTCATAAATCTGACCAAACAATGTCGTCGTATTCACATCATTGTTGAATGTCATAATGGAAAATGCCGCCCCTGCAAAGGTAATGGCAACAACGGAAAGCACCTTCATCCAATGAAGTACCACATTTTCCTTTTTTGCTTCTCATAGGTCACAATGATGTCTGCTTCTCCTACATTTTGGAGGTCATAGACCGGATATTGTTTATGAATACATTCCATGATCTTCAAAATGGAAATCACACACCGATGGCCTTTTTCTTCCTGAAATTTCATAATTTTAAGCGTTCGAAGCTTTGGCAGCACCTCCGGATTGCTGCATTCAAATTGTACAATATCCCCAAGCGTTACATCTGGGTGCTGCACTTCTACATTTTGTTCCCCTTTGATATATATTGTTTCCTGTCTCATACCGCCATCCGCTCCATCGCATGCTCTGTATATTTCACAAGTACACCGTCTTCGATTTCTCCGATATTCTTCACATCAGAAAAATAGTAAATACAGCCCACAAGGATTGCAAACAGTACAACAAAAAACAAGCATACCCGAAGCTTTTTTCTAGATTCTTCCATACTTACACCTTCCTTTCTTCCTATAGGTAGTATGTGAATTCTCAGAAAATCTATACATCAGGTATGCCTTTTCTATATTTTTTCACGTAGATTCTGTAAGATTTTTTTCTCAAGCCTGGAAACCTGCACTTGCGAGATCCCCATCTTTTCTCCGATTTCCGTCTGTGTCTTATTGGCAAAATAGCGCATGTAGAGTAGTTGTCGTTCTTCTTTTTCCAGATGGGACAATAACTGGGACAGTAGCAGATGGTTCAAGATTTTTTCTTCTTGCTCTTCCTTTTCCGGCAGACGCTCCAAAAGCTGTACCTCACTTCCATCCTGTTGATAGACCGGCTTATGCAAGGATTCTACTTCTCCGGAAGACTCCATCGCCTGTACCAATTCTTCTTTTGGAACTTGAAGCGCTTCCGCCAGTTCTTCCAAGGTAGGATCACGATTGAGCCGATCTGTAAGCTGTTCCTTCGTAAGATAAGCTTTATATGCTAATTCTTTCAGTGAACGACTGACTTTGATCATGCCATCATCTCTTAAAAATCTTTGGATCTCTCCTGAAATCATGGGGATAATGTATTATAGTGGAAATTTTGAAATTTCCTTTATCCAATAGGGTAATTATCTTGAATAAGATATATGAAATTTTACACGCAAGAAGATGTATCCCCTTGCGATGTATTAACTATAGAAATGTAATTTACTGTCGTGTCAAAAGATCATTATACTCAATTTCAACATAATCATTCGAAATTTTGATCTTCTTAATATATTCACGTACAGTCTTTTGTCTTTCATTGAAAGACATGAACTCCCAGCTGTCAGCAACACTTTTGAATGCTTTCGCTCTTGCTGCCATATCTTTAGCTCTTGTGTTCTTTAAGGTGTACTGTTCAATCTGTATATTCAGATTTTCCAGTTCCTTGTTAATCTCACCAATCGTCTCTAACAGGACATTATTATTGGTATCAGATGCATATAAATTATACAAAGATTTCAGCTTTCCTTCAAGAACTGTTTTTCTCTGGTTCATAGCTTCAAACCCCTTTTGATTTTGCTGTTCTGATTTCCCTTCAATTATCTCATACTCTTTTGATAATTTCAGCATATCATTAACAACAACTTCCTCAACTTCCGCTGCATCCAGCTTTCCATTCTGGCAATTAGGATTCTTAACCAGGTGCGGTTTGCTATGATCTAAAGAGTAACAGTAAATCATCACTCTACCACCGCTCCATTTTTGATAACGCATCTTCGCACCACATAATCCACAATATATTAAGCCTGTTAGTAAATACTGTGATTTATGAGAAGTTGCTCTTGTTCTTGTTTTTCGCAATTCCTGAACTTCATCAAATAATTTTTTATCAACTATCGGTTCGTGAAGACCATCAACGATTTCCTTATTATATTTGAGCTTTCCAATGTATGTCACCCTGGATAACATATCGGACACTTGCTTGTCTCCTTTTAGGTCAAACATCTTTGCCAGTGCATACGTGGAATAGCCTTCCTTATATAATTCAAAAATCTTTTTGACTGTTTCTGCATCTTTATTTGGTATAAGAACATCATCGCCATTATTATAATCATAACCAAACGGCGGTTTCGTACCACGCCATTTTCCGGTTTTGATTCTCTCTGTAATTCCCATTTGTGTACGTTCACGAATATTTTCTCGTTCATACTGAGCAAATACAGATAAAATACCTACCATAGCTTTTCCATATGGTGTTGTTGTATCAAAATTTTCATTTAATGAAATAAATCCAACACCATTTGCTTCAAACACATCTTCCAGAAGATAAATCGTGTCTTTCTGACTTCTGGACAAACGGTCAAGTTTAACAACTACAACAGATTCAACTTTGCCTTCTTGAATTTCTTTAATAAGACGTTTCATCTCCGGTCGGTTCAGATTACTTCCCGAATAACCACCATCAATGTACAGATCATAATTATCAATCTCCTGATAATTACAATACTTTTCAAGTTTCTCTGTCTGAGCACCTACTGAATATCCTTCTTCAAACTGAACATTTGTAGAAACTCTGATATACAATCCTGTTTTTTTATTATTTGAGGTATCCTTTCCGATTCTTATGTTTCCCACCTCTCTCTTTCCTCCTCTCAAGTACACTATACCATCCTTCAGAAGAAATTTCAACTTATTTTATTTTCTAATATAAGTTATGCGAAATTTCTTTTTTCAGATGCTTCGATTTTAATATTATCAACTGCTCCCATCTCTTTATTCATCTGATATAATATCTGACGAACCACTGGGGAATCCAATCTAAATCTTTCTAAATCTTTATCTTCTATTACATTACCATTTGCGTCATATCTTCTTACAATTTTTAATGCCATCGCAATCCCTCCCTTTATAAATCATATTCAATCGTCTCTAAAAAATCACCAGAACCGCTCGTCCTGTATTGTCATTCTTTTGTGTTATCCACATTTAACGACATCATTTTCTGTTGAATTGTCGAAAGCTGAAACATCAGTTCCCTCTTTCGTTCATTCCCATCTGAATCTGTACTGCTTTCAGTACCCGATCCAGGCTCCACTTGTTC
>OLRL01000275.1_pt1 | contig 43691 bp, 40 predicted proteins | sample 1643201 | NCBI WGS metagenome assembly OLRL01 (sample SAMEA3136649, study PRJEB25190) | human gut metagenome | biome: human gut; feature: human-associated habitat; material: faeces | place: Austria | collected 2013
GTTTTTCGGATCAGCGAAAAACTCCACAATGGCAAACAGGGCTTTGCCCTAACAATGAAAGGACAGCCCGCATAAGCCGTGACCGTAAACGGTCGCGTATGTCCTCGTCTATGCCCCAATAGGTATTGCCGCGCTCGTCGCGGAGCTTGCGCATAGACAGGGACGCTATGTAGCTTTCATAATGCTTGACGACAATCGCCATAGCTTCCGGGTCGCCCTTTGTTGCGGCTATGATTACCGGGTAAGGCAGTAAGCCGCTTTCAGCGTTGTCATTGTTGCTAACCTTTGTAATCATAAGCGCGTTCCTCCAAATAGCGTTTTAACAGCTTTATAGAGCTTGTCCGGCGGGTCTGTACTGTTGTCCTCGGAATGTTGCAGTATGTTGCAATTTCCCGTTCGCTCATATCAAAGAAATAATACAGCAGTACCGTTTCCCGTTTTTCGTCCGACAAACTGTGTAGGGCTTCGGCAAGCAGCTTTGCAGTAATTTCCTTACCACCGATAATGAAAGACTGTTCCGCTTCATCATCTGCAAAATACTCGTCGCAAACGTAAAGCCTGTTTTCTTCCTCCGGCGACAGGTCGGAAAAAGTAATCTCGCGTAATTGCCGCTGCTTTGTGTCCCTGTGGGCGTTCATAGCTTCATTCTTCAACGCCCGTTTGCAAAAGCCGTTAAAAGCACAACGGATTTGCCATTGGGTACGATTAGGTTCGTTCATGTTCTCACCTCCTTTCGCTGCCGCGAAAGCGGGTGATTTTTTCTGATGTCCCCTTTCGTAAACCCTCAAACCATAAAAATTAAAATTGGACGTTGGTTTCGGGGAATTTCTCAAAAAAATTTTTGAGAAAATACAAAATGCGCCCGTCTGTAAAATGCAGACAAGCGCAAAGGAATTGTAAGCAGTATTCAGTTGATCAGATAGTTCATATTCATGGGTAGAAATTTCTCCGGCGGTGGTCGGGATTTTTTTGATATGTCAATGACAGTCGGATTTTGTCGATAGGGTATGTGCTTCATGGCGGCTACCTCCTTTAGCCGCCGCTTTTAACAGTGATACCGCGTCATTCCTTGAGAAGATAAAAAGAAACGGCGGCTTTGATTATTTCAAAACCGCCATGTATAAGTTCTTTAAGAAAAAGAGCATAGAAAATCATCTGCCCAACAGCGGTTTTTTTCTTTTCTGCCGCTGGGCAGATATTGGTATATATGAAATTTTAAGTCAATTCCAAGTTTTATACTTCTGCAATTTCAACTTTGGTTTTAAGCCCTTTATAAGAAATAAATGCTAAAAGCGCTGCTACACAAAATAATACAATGACAGGAATGTAGGAATAGCTCATGGTCGATATTACATTTGCGGTGCAGGCACATATAATAACAGACGCAATGATCGTTGTCTGTATAGATTTTTTTGCAAATCCAATTCTTACAGAAATAATTCCAATAAATAAAGAAAGAAACAGACAAAGCATAGTTTCAGAAAAAACTTTTACGCACAATGCAGCAGATAGATGATCGGGTACTAATGGGAACAGCTTTTCTGATAATGAAAAAATAACGTACATTACGACAGTTCCGCATATCATAAAAAATGCTACCAATAGCCACACCAAAGCAATTTTACTATTAAGAAGTTTTTTGCGTTCTACCGGGTAAGAATATATTAAAATAGCATTTTTGCCCGAATAATCTTTCAACAGAAAGGTAGAAAACATTACAGCAGTTAAAACGGAATATGCCGCTGTCTGCAAAGCATTTACCAGTACCCAAATGTTATGATAGCTGGAAAATTCAGCAGCATCATGATCTCCGCCTAAATAGGCGATCATAGCAAAGGTATAAAGCAGCCCCAACATACATAGCGCAATAATTATCCCAGAGTAAAGATATGGACGGATATCCACTTTTCTTAACTCTAACTGTATTAAATGTTTCATCAGATCTTACCTCCGTTCATCGCTTCAAAAAAGTATTCTTCTAAACCAGCAGGAAAAGCATTTTGTATTTCCCTTAATGAAAGTTCTTTCACAATTTGCCCTTTCACAATAATTCCAATGAGGTCAGCAATATTTTCAATTTCACTCAAAATATGACTTGAAATAATAATTGTCATGTTATGCTCTTGTGAGAGTGAATGAAATAAATCCCTCATTTCTTTGATACCCATAGGGTCAAGACCGTTAATCGGTTCGTCCAGTAATAAGATTTCGGGTCCATGGATAATAGCTCTTGCTATCCCTAAGCGTTGTTTCATGCCTAATGAAAATTTGTCAACAGATCGTGTGCCTACTCCATTAAGCCCGACTTTATGTAATGCCGCCTGTATATTTTCAATAGCTGCTGGTACTTGCATATATTCAAGGTGCAGACGTAAATTTTCTTCTGCGGATAAGTGGTCGTAAAAAATCGGCGTTTCAATAATGCTCCCGATTTTCTTTAGAATTTTGTGACGTTCTGCGGGAATATGGTTTCCCATAACTGTAATTTCCCCGGATAAAGGATTGAGCAACCCCATTATCAATTTTAATATTGTGGTTTTTCCGGCTCCGTTTGCGCCAACAAACCCATATATCGCACCTTTGGGTACATTCATATTACAATTATGAATTACCTCTAAATTGTCAAAAACTTTTACTACATTTTCAAGTTTGATGATTGTTTCTACCGACATTAGTATTCTCCTTTCGATATTCTTCTTTTAGCAATGCTGATACCCATAGCCACAAAAAACAGAGAACAGAGCAGAATATAAGCAATCCCATAGCGGAATTGAAAATAGTTTTTGCCAAACTCTATTCCATGCACAAGCTCCATAAATTCAGTTTGAGGAATAATTTTGAATATTGCTGCTAATATAGGATTGTTTGTGCTGATTTCAATAAAACACCCGGCTATGATACAGGTAACAACACTGATACCTGTTGCAATCAAATTCGTATTTCTGTCAAATACAGTAACGATAAACAGGGCAAAGGCGGTGGCAAAAACAGTTAAAAGTAATAGCAATACCGCAATATTAGCAATGCTGAAACCAATTTCTACACCGAACAAAGCATGAATAATAGCAATCGCGGCAAAAGTTGGAGCATATATACAAATCAATGTGAAAATAAATTGTGCTGCTAAATACTGATTTTCATTACATGGCGCAGACAAAATCCGGCGGAAAGTTCCGTTTGAACGATCTTCGGGGTATAGTGTTGTCAAAGCTACCCCTTGCATGAGTACCAGCATTGTAATAAATCCTAAAATGTTCGTCCCAATACCTCGTTCCGTTCTTTTCAAGTCGTCACCCTTATAGTCTGCTGGTAATCGTCCAGTTGTCAGTAATGCTTGAATTGCTTCTTTATCCTGTTTTCCCTTTAGGGTAATAATAGAGTAGGTTCCGTCCGTTCGCTTTTTGGCAAATGCCGCATAAGTACCGTTTACAAAGGCAGATAAAGGCGGCTGTTGTTCTACACTCATGAGTGTGTATTGTTCGCAAGATATATCTGCTGGAATGTCGCTATTTAATATAGCAATTACTTCATGAGAAGTTGAATGGTTAGAAATGTAAATTGCAGCGCAAATAAAAATCGGTATGACGATACAGGCAATAAATAATACAGATTTATGATGTTTTATTCTTTCAAAGTTATTTTTTAACAATATGCTCATATATAATCCTCCGGCTTAAAAAGAATGTGGCATACCCCAATAAAAAAGAATGATAAAACCAACAGACCAATCATAACAGGGTACAGCAAATGCAGGTCATTATCATAGATGATTTGATAGCTGCAATCAGCTACCCACTTCACCGGGGAAAGCCAAGACAGACGATTAAGGAAGCTGCCAAAACGGTGAATTTGAAAAATCACTCCCCCCAATATGATAGATAAAAACAACGGAATTTGCATAATACTGTTTGCCTGTTCCTCGTTCTTGAAAATGCAGCAAAACATTGTTCCGAAACAACAGCCGCAAAACCCAAATACATTTAGTAAAAGGACAAAGTAAATAAAATTGCTTCCTCCCATATTCAGCCCTAAGACATATTGGCAGACTGGAACCAGTACGCCATAACAAATTGCAGATAAAAGATAAGAGGATAAAATTTTAGAAAGGTAAATTTCCTGTTTCGATACAGGTGCATAAGCAATACGGAAATTCCCTCTTTTTACCCGTTCCTCCATAAAAGCATTTGTTGCCGTAATTGCAATCATACTAACAGAGAAAATCATCATATTCACGCCGTAATAGTCAAAGGAAGAAACAGGTTCCGTACCAAAGCCACCTTTTGTAACAAATCCCATAACCCCAATCAAAATAAGCGGTAATATGGTATTTGAAAAAATCAAAGACGGATTGTGAATGATGTTGCCTAAATCTTGACGCAATATTCTTAACAAATTCATAAGCCCTCCCTCTGTTAGTCCCGCAACGATTTTCCAGTCAAATCTAAAAAGACTGTTTCAAGGGACGCTTCTTTACTTGACATAGACTTAATCTGATACCCGGCAGAAAGGATAGCTGTTATAATATGGCTCAAACCTTGATTACTAATACCCACCGTAACAGTTAAACACTGTTCCTCATAAGTTACCGATTTAATCATTGATAACCCGGAAAATCTAATACACTGTTCCTCCGGCTGGTGGTCTAAAGTAAAATTATATGTAATTTGATTTTCATAACGCTGGCACAATTCATCTTTTGTGCCGGACGCAATAATCTGTCCTTCGTCAAGTATCAGAATACGATCAGCTATTGCTTCAACTTCTTCCATATAGTGTGTAGAGTAAAGGATAGTTGCCCCTTGTTCACGCATGGTTAAAATGGATTTTAGAATATGATTGCGGGATTGTGGGTCAATGCCAACAGTCGGTTCGTCCATGATAATAAGTTTAGGGGCATGAGCAATAGCACACGCAATGTTAAGGCGGCGTTTCATTCCTCCCGAAAAGGTCTTAGGCTTTTCTGTGCGGTGTTCATATAGCCCTACCTGTTGAAGTGCCTTAGAAGTATTTGCCTTTAGCTCGGCTCCATTCAAACCATATAGGCTGGCAAAGAATGAAACATTTTTTTCTGCGCTGATTTCTTCATAGATTGCTAAATCCTGTGGGACAATACCTACAACTTTTTTGATTTTTGACTTATCTTTCATTAAATCAAATCCACCAATTAAGACGCTTCCGCTGTCATGCTTTAGGATTGTGGATAAGATGTTGATCGTTGTGCTTTTTCCAGCGCCATTTGCACCTAATAGCCCAACAATTTCACCTTGAAAGACAGAAAAACTCAAATCCTTAATGACAGGCTTCTGTCCATAGCTTTTATTCAATTTTTTGACAATGATTGCTTCCGTCATAATACTGCTCCTTTCCATAGACACCTTGTTGTCGAATTACATAATAGCACGGCTTTTCTGAAAAGTCAACATGGTGTCTAATTGAGTGGTAAAAAATAAGACAGCCGTTTTGCTGTCTTATTCTAAAGATTTTCTTTTCTGTGCGAAATGCTGTAAAATGCTTTCGCCTAATCCGGTATCAGACGTGAGAGGTAAACCACTTTCTTCAAACCCGTCTTGATGGCTACCGTCAAATTCATACAGCTTACGCAATAAATTCCATAAAGATTCAATTTCTTCCGTTGCGAAATGCCTAAATATGTCTGCCATAAAATCGACAGCATATTGAGAACATTCAATTATTTTTTGTTTTCCAATGTCTGTAAAACGAACATTGGTAGCTCGTTTGTCTTTAGAACTGGGAACAATCTCAATATATCCCAATTTCTCAATACTGGAAACCATACGATTTGCATTTTGTTTACTTGTTCCCAATTTGCGTGCGATATTGTTTATTGTTGTTTCTTCTTCTGTTAAATGTAATATTGCAACGATTGTCATAAATTGACGTGATGTAAGACCGTCAAAATAAGTATCTCCGGTAATTTGCAGTTTATTTATGAGGGAAAATAAGGTTCCATACGCTTGCTGCATTAGAAATAAATCGTGAAGCTCTTTTTTATAGTCCATAGTTAATCTCACTCTCCTGTCTGTTTATCCTACCATTGCCACAAAGAAAAATCAATAAGGTGTCTTATTTCCATATACAAATTTCTGGTCGCTATATGTTCTATTTTAGCTAATAGTATGTACTGTGTAGACATATCCAAGAAGAAAGATGAACAGTAAAATGTAATAGGGTGAATAAATATGGCAAAAAGACCAGTACCACGATATGACTTTAAGGCTTTTGGGGAAGCAATCAAGGCGGCAAGGACAGAACGCAAGGAGAGTAGGAAAAAGGTATGCGACGAAATGTATATCTCTCCGCGCTACCTTGCAAATATTGAGAATAAGGGACAACACCCCAGCCTGCAAATTTTTTTTGAGCTTATGCTACGTTACAATATCTCGGTAGATCAATTCCTTTTGGAACAGCCCACCGGGAAGAATACCCAGCGGCGGCAGCTTGACGCTCTGCTGGACGATATGAGCGATACGGGAATACGGATAGTCACCGCCACGGCGCGGGAAATCGCAGAGGTTGAGGGTGAGGAAAAATAATCGTTGTCCGGCAAAAATTGAATAAAGACTAAGAAGCGTTGTAATCTTTTTTGAGATTGCAGCGTTTTTCTTTTGTGAAAGTCCGTCATTTTAGGTTTTTTTAGTGTTGTAGGTAGTAGGAAGAACTTTCGTAGCAAGCATAGGAAAGGAGTACCCTTTCCGTATTTCTGCCCGCCCCGTCGGTCAGAAATGGCTTGTTGGGAAGTGTCCCAAACCCTCTATGAGAACGGAAAGGAGTGAAAAACCATGAACGGACGCAAAAGGACGGTACAGGTCAAATTCTATGTGACAGAGGAAGAACGGAGCTTGATTGAGGAAAAAATGAAGCTCGTCCCCACAAACAATATGGCGGCATATCTCCGCAAGATCGCTATTGACGGGTACATTATCCAAGTAGACCACTCGGACATAAAAGCAATGACAGCGGAGATACAGAAAATCGGGGTGAATGTCAATCAGATCGCACGTCGCGTAAACGCGACGGGGAACGCCTACAAAGAGGATATAGAGGAAATCAAGGGGGTGCTTGCGGAAATATGGCGGTTACAAAGATTAAGCCTGTTAAAAGCACTCTAAGCAAAGCCCTTGACTATATCGAAAACCCGGACAAGACAGACAATCAAATGCTCATATCCTCTTTCGGGTGCAGCTATGAAACGGCAGATATTGAGTTCGGCTATACCCTCTCGCAAGCGCGGGATAAGGGTAACAATTTAGCCTTTCACTTGATACAGTCCTTTGCGCCGGGGGAAGTGGACTATCAGAAAGCCCATGAGATCGGGCGGCAGCTTGCCGACGCAGTAACAAAGGGGCAGCATGAGTATGTACTCACGACGCACATTGACAAGGGACATATCCATAATCACATTATTTTCTGCGCGGTCAACTTCGTAGATCATCACAAGTACGTTTCCAACAAACGGACGTATTACGGCATACGGAACATGAGTGACAAGCTGTGCCGGGACAACGGGCTTTCCGTGGTCGTCCCCGGCAAGGGCAGCAAGGGAAAGAGCTATGCGGAGTACCAAGCGGAGAAAACCGGGACAAGCTGGAAAGGCAAGCTAAAGATCGCCGTGGACGCGCTCATTCCCCAAGTTTCCAGCTTTGAGGAACTATTGCAGCGGTTACAGGCGGCGGGCTATGAGATCAAGCCGGGAAAATATGTGTCGTGCCGCGCACCGGGGCAGGAACGCTTTACCCGCCTAAAAACCCTCGGCGCGGACTATACAGAGGAAGCCATAAGGGAACGGATAGCGGGCAAGCGTACTCGTGCCGCCAAAGCTCCAAAGGCAGAGCGCAAAGGCGTTAATCTTCTCATTGACATTGAGAACAGTATCAAGGCGCAGCAGAGCCGGGGCTATGAACAGTGGGCGAAAATCCACAATCTGAAACAGGCGGCAAAGACTATGAATTTCCTCACGGAAAATAAGATTGAACAGTACGCCGATCTGCTCACCCGGATAGAGGAAATCACCACGGCAAGCGAACAGGCGGGGGACAGCCTAAAGGAAGTGGAAAAGCGGCTTTCCGATATGGCGGTGCTGATTAAGAACGTCACTACCTACCAAAAGACAAAACCCCTCTATGAAGCCTACCGCAAAGCCCGGAACAAGGAGAAGTACCGGGCAGAGCATGAACGGGGTATTATCCTCCATGAAGCGGCGGTAAAAGCACTAAAGGCGGCGCAGATCGGCGGCAAGCTCCCCAGCGTCCCCGCCCTGCAAGCAGAGTATGAAAAGCTCCAAGCGCAGAAAGAAAGCCTTTATGCCGACTATGGCAAGCTGAAAAAACAGGTACAGGAATATGACGTTATCAAGCGGAACATAGACAGCATTTTACAGACAGAAAAGCAGCCGGAACGGGAAAGGCAGACAGAACGGGAATAGGAATACAGACTTGCAGAAAAGGTACAGACGCGCAGCGGGTGTACCTTTTCTGCAAGTGCCACAATAGGGCAACGCCCTATTGTGTAAAAAAAGAACCGGGACGCGGCAGCTATCACATAGCCACCGCGCCCCGGTTTTCTTATGGGTGCAGAGATTGGATTGTTACGCAATAGGACGGCATTTTCGGGGGTAAAGGTATAAATCCCTTACTGTTTCATTTTCCCGCCCGGAAAGCCGCATAAATCAAGGCTTATTTTGCCCCTATCGCGTCACATTCGCCCGCATTTTTCTCATGCGCTCGGCGGTCTGTCTGCGGGTGATACGCTTCCGGCAGTCCGGGCAGTAAATCGCCCGGTTGGAGCTGGACGCAAAAGGCGCACCGCACACACTACAACGGCGCATATCCTCCGCATGGTAAAGCTCGGCGTACAGCTCCTTATCTGCGGGCAGTACCGCGATACGGAACCATTTACAGAGCAGGGAATAGGAAATAAGCTGCGGGCATACGCACTCGTCCCCGTCGTCAAGCAAGATACAGTTTCCGCTATCATAATTGCAGCACGTCCGGCGTACAAGGGCGTTGACTTTCCGGCTTTGGGGCGGCGTGAGCCGCTTAATGTCGCTCATACCTCGTCGGCGGGGTAAAGGGCAAGCCCCGCAAACTCCGCTTCGGTCATGCGCCCCACTTTGGCAAGGGTGCGGGCGGCAAAATCCCGCATTTCCCCGTCCATAAAGGGCAGCGCGGCGTTCATAGCCACGACAAGCCCCTCCTTGCTGCCTGTCATGTAGATACTCAAAAGGTTGGTTTCCTCTACCGTGAAATTGTTATATTTGTTCATGCTCATACCTCCAATCCGTGATCTTTCTTTTTTGCCGCCGCCTTTTTCGGGACGGTTCTTTTTTTATCCTGTGCAAGCTGCGCCCGGACAGAGGGGCGGGGCTTCCTTATCTGCCTGTCCCGGTTCTCGTCCTTTCCGATCAGCGCGTATGTGCCGTGCCTGTCCTTGATCTGCGAAAAGGAAAGTGTCTTATAGGGCAGCATAGAAAAAAGGCGGTCGGTGTCCTTTGTGGTAGCAATCTGCGTAAAGTAGGGGGACAGTTCCACCATGAAATGAGATTTATCCGGGCTGTTCGGGTCGCTTAACTCTTTCATTTTCCCTACAATGCGCCGTGCTTCCGTTTCGATCAGCCCGTCGCGCAATGCTGCGGTGTGCGTTTCCAAGTCCCCCGGAACCGCCGACTGCTCCCGGCTGCGCCTTTCCTCCCGTAACAGGGATTGCAGGGCTTCCGGGTCATTGGGGATTGCTTCAAAGCGTTCAAACTTTCCAAGCTGCGGATTGGGGGAAGCGTCAAAGGGTCGCGCCGCTGGCTGCTCCCGTTCCCCATGCTCATAGATAAGCATATAGTTATCAGCGGGTAATGCCTGTTCGGTGACGTGCTTATAATGCTGCTGGTAGTCCAGCTCATAGAGATTGCCCGTGATCTTCCCGTCCTGTATGCCTGTAAGCTCCACGGCATAGGCAAGTACCCTGTCGCGGGTCTGTTCCCCGTAAAACTTCCATGTGTTGTGTTCCCGCGTGTCTTTCAGAAAAGCGTCGCGCTCCTTAATACAGCACGTCCCGGACGGGCGGGAAAACCACAAAAGCATTTTATCCCCGGCATTAGGGCTTTCTGCCGCCCGCTTTATAATCTCTTTGTCAATGTCAAAATCACCCTGATAAAAAGCGGTGTTCTGCTTCATGATCGCTTCAAGGGAAGCGGTCACGTCCACGTTTTCAAATTTATTCAGTTTCCCCATAATCAGCTCCTTTCCAAGTCCTGTGACTTATTCTTTGCCTGTTTCTTCTGCGCCGCCCGTTCCTTGTCAGCTTTGAGCTGCGCCCGGATAGAGGGCTTCTTTTCCGGCTTTTTCCCCGGTTTTGTTTCCTTGCCCTGTCCCTTTTCCGCTTTCAGTGCGGCGGCATACTCGGCAAGGGAGATCTGTTCGCCGCTTCTCGCCTTTGCTTCCAGCTCGTCAGCGGTAGGCGTGGGGGTGTTGTTGATGATACCGTCAAAATTGTTGTCGTTCTGCTCGATAGCGTCCTCGACGTGCTTTAAGGGGTTTGCCTTTTCCGGCGGTTCAGCGGCAATCGCAAACGCCTGTGTCCCGTTCCCCATAATGAGATACTTCCCGTCCTCCGACGTATGGTGAAGCCCGTACCCGGCTTCTTTCATCTGCTCGGCGGTCATATCGGTTACAGAAAAGCTCCCCCGTGGCGTTCTGATCTGCTCCCCGGTCATGCGGGTGTCGGGGGTAAGCTGCGGTGTCTGCTCCTGCAAAAACTCCGGCACTTCCTTATAACCGAAACTGTCAACATAATGCGCCGTGTCCTCCCCGTTCTGATGAAGCACCACTATATCCGATACGGAAAGGCTGTGTCCCTTAAAATCTTTGGGGTGGTCGATATTGAAGCGGGTATAAATATCTTCAAGGGAAGTCCCCGGCGTAAGCTCTGCGGCATAGATCAGATTATAATTCGCCGCTTCCACGGAAAGCCCCGCCGCCTGTAAGCGGTCGTAAGGCTCAAAATGGTAGTCCCGCATACCGTCCCCGTCCTTTAGCTGGTAAATGGTAAAAGTGTCTTTGTCCGGCTCTTTTTTGTCGGCGGTCTGCTCCGGCGCGTCCTGTCCCGGCTCGGCGGCGGTCTGCGCTTCCTGTGCCTTTGCATAAAGGTCTTTCACATCGCCCTGTGTCAGCTCCCCGGTTTCCAGCTTCCCCAAAAGCTCCCGGCACTTCTCCGGGGTTCCCGTGTAGAGAATATCCCCCAGCTTCGCCATGCCGTTATCCTGTGCCACATACTCCTGCAAGAGATAGCTGTTTTCCGGGCTGTCGCTGTATGGGTTCTGCCGCACCTTGTAAAAGGTTTCCGGCGTAGTGGGTTTCTCCGGCGCGTCTGCGGTTCCCGGCTCGGTGTCCTGCGGCTGCTCCGGGGCGGCTGCTTTTTCTGCGGCGGCTTCCTGCCTTGCCCGTTTCTGTAACTCGGTGGGGCGTTCCCCGGTAAGGGGCTGTATGCACTTGATACAATCGGCGGCATAGATCGCATTGTCGTTTAACTGCCGCTGCCATGCTTCCGTGCTGGGCGCATAGCGGAAGCCGTTCCCTTTCAGTTCCTCCCGGATTTCCTTATCCGGCTTTTCGTCAAAGAAAATCTGCAAGCGGTTATCCGCTGTGTTGGCTTCCACACGTCCCCCGTCAAATTCCCAGCCCACATATCCAAGCTCTTTCCTCCGGGTAAGGGCAGTAATGCGGTTTTTTAATCTGCGGATTTCCGCGTTGTTGTTGGATAGCTGGTAGCTCTCAAAGGGTTTCGGGTTCGCCCGGTAGCTGCCGGACATGGACGCTTTCAGCTTTTCGATCTGTTCCGGGGATAAGTGGGGGCAGCCGTCAAGGGTCTTATTCTTTCGGTAATAGGCGTTGACCGCTTTCATGGTTTCCTGTGCCTGTTCCAGCTTTGCAAGTTTGCTTTCCAGCTTAGAAACGGCGTTGGGGTCGTCGGCACTGATACCGCCCATGCCGGTACTGCGGATTTTGTCAAGCAAGCCCTGTATCTCCCGGTATTCCTCCATGTTCTTATCTGCGGCGGCGTTCTGCTTCTCCTTTTTGCCGACAGGGAAATTGCTTCCCCCGGCAATAAGGATAGAGGGGACGCGCCCCGCGATTTCATAACCCTTATTCATGTTCGCCGCCAGCTTCCGGGCGTAAGCGTCAAGCAGCCCGTCGATCTTCTCATGGAAAGAGGGGTCAACACGCTTTTTCTGCCTTGCGGCAATTTCGGCGGCTTCGTCTACATAGTGGCGATATTCTGCCGTTGCGCTTCCGGGCTTGTAATCATAAAAGCTATTTACCGTATTTGCATGACGGGCGGCGGCTTCGTTGATCGGGTAATATGTAACCGACGTTTCCGGCTGCTCCGCTGTATGGCTCTGCGGGGCGGCGGCTTTCTCCGTCTGCGCCCCGTTCCATTCTGCAAGCGTCTTTTCTGCACGTTCCCGGACTTCTTCGCTGATTGGCAGCGAATACAGGTCAGAGGTTGAAGAAAAGCCGACGTTGTTAAAAACATAATCAACATCAGTTTCTTTCAATGTCCCCGCTGTAAAATAATTTTCCCTTGTGGGGTTCTCGCTCACTTTCCCGTCCAGTATGTCATAGTTCAACCCCGTTTCTATATGGGCGTGGATTTTACCGTCAACGGCAAGCGTCACATAATACCAGCCTATATGACCGCCGCTTTTCTCGTCCGTACCGTCGTTAAATTCCACATTAAGCAGGGTATAGGGCTTCAAACCTTTTTGTGCGGCAAGCTCATTGTCTTTTGTTTCCCGCGCCCTAAGTGCGGCAATAGCGGCTTCCTTTGTTGCGGCTATGATCTCCGGGTTATACCGTACCAATGCGGCATTAACATATTCAGTCTGCACCTTTTCGGTTTTGGCTTGCGGTGTTCTGTGGTTGCCGATAAACAGGGACGCGCCATTGTCAAACTTGATAGATATGTCGCTTGTCCCACGCCATTTCCCGGTACAGGGAGAAGTTTCTATTTTTCCCTCCGTGCCGCCGAAAGCCTGTGCAACAATCCCGATCTTTTCCCGCAAGGGGAGAGCTTCGTACTGTTTGGCAATCTCAAACGCTTTTTTCTGTAAATCCGTAAGTGGTTTGTCGGTGGTCTGTCCTGCCTGTTCCGGCGTGTCTGCTTTTTCAGAAACGGGGTTTTCCGGCTCCTGCGGTTCGGCGGTCTGTGCCGCTTCCGGCTCCGGCGCGGTGTAAGGCTCGTACCCGTTGGCGGCGTATTCCTCCACGGTCATTCCCGCGTCTGCCGCTTCCTGTGCGATTTCTGCCTTGACGTGTTCCTTGTAGGCGGCAAGCTCCACGTCAAAATCTTTAAGCTGTGGGACGGGTGGCAAATGGTATTCGCCTTGATTGATAAGCCCCCGGCACTCGGTAACGTAGGCTTGCATGGCGGTATGGTAGGCGGTTTCCGTTGGGGTAAGGCTCTCCCCGGCTTGTAAGGCTCCTCCGGCGATACGCTCCATTTCGGATAAACTGCAATGCAGTTTCAGATAGGGGATAAACTCATTCAGCAGCATTGCCCGCTGTTCCTTATCGGCTTCCAGTGCTTCCTTGCCCTCATGCTGTAAAAGGTAGTTTTCCCACTCTTTATCGTTCAGATAATAGGTATGGTGCTGTTCGATATGCTCCATAAGGGAACCGTCCCCGTCGCCAAAATCCTGTTGCCCCTCGTAATGGTCGGGCTTTCCGTTCATCACATAATCAATCTGAAATCTCGTCTTGAAATAACGGGGCGTATCAAGGCTGGCTTCGTCCAGCACCGCAAACAGGGTATCGGCACGGGACAGGGGGATTGTTTCGCCCTCCCGTAGCTGGTTGCTTTCACTCCAAAGGATTGTGACGGTCGGCTCTGCGGCAAGGTCGGGTGTCGGCTCTTTTTCGGCTTCCTGTGCTTTCTCCGCTTCCCGTTCTTTTCTGATTTCCGCTAAATGCCCGTCAATGGTGTTAATCAGCTCGGCGGCGGTGCTGCGGATTGTGGCAAGGGATTTTTTCAGCTCTGCAAGCTCCCGCCCGCTGCTCCATGTGGCAATGTAATTGAAAGAGTAGTCGGACGTGTCAAGCCCGTAGTGCTGGCATACGGTGTAAGCGATACTTTCCGCCTGTACCTCCCTTGTGCTTCGGTCGGGGCGTTCCGGCGCGTCCCGGTCTATGTTGTGCAGCGTCGCGTGGGCGATCTCATGGATAGCGGTCTTTACGTTTTGAAGCTCGCTCATTCCTTCGTTGATCGCTATGCGCTGCCCGTCATAAAAGCAGCGTCCCTTTACTGTACCCTCCAACGCTTCAAAGCCCATAGCAAAAGGGGAAGTCCTTTCAAGGGCGGTAAAAAAGTCCCGGTATTGTTCCACGTCGCCCGTCAATTCATTATCCGTAATGCCCGGTATCTCTTTCCCCTCGGTCTGTGATACGTCAAAAACAGACACTATCTTAAAGGCAGGGATTTGGATTTCCTTTGTTTCCGTGACAGGCTTCCCGTCTTTGCCGATTATGGGCTTTTGGGTTTGCGGGTCAATCTTTTCAACCTCCCGCTTGACTATGTAGGGGGACGGTGCAAGTATCTTGATAGATTTCTCGTCGGGCTTTACATGGCGGTCAAATTCCTTTTTCCATTGCTGGTAGCCTTTGACAAACGTACCGCCCTGCATGGCGATCAGTACGGTGTTGTTAAAGCTGTAATTATGGAACTTTGATAAGGTTTGCAGATAATCGGTGTACCGCCCATTTTCAAATACCCCCATAATTCCATGCTCTAAACGGTCTGTGATTTCTTTCATTTTATCGGTGGAATTTTTGGAAGTAAGGATAATCGGGGCAACCGGGCGCGGCTCAAAAACGGGTTCCGCTGCCGCTTCAAAATCCGATTTCTCCGGGGCGGGGCGTTCCGGCTCCGGGAAGCTCATTACCTTGTATTCTTTCGGTATGTCATTGTCCCGCCCTTTGTACCACTGTGAAAAAGTGTTGCCGTTGTTATAGATATAGCCTTGATCGGTAAACTGCCCTTTATCTTTCTGAACCGCGTCCCGCCCGTATTCCTCGTACTTGAAATACTTCTTTGCTTCTTCGGGCAGCTCCAATTCGTCCAGCTCGTCAATGAGGTAATAGCCGTAGTCGGCTTCGCTGCGGACGGTGGGGTATATCCAGTAGCAGTCAAGGTTCTGCGCAAGGTTGATAAGGTCTTTCACGCTCCCGGCGTGTTCCCCCAGCGTTACCGCCGCCGTGAATTTGTCCCTGTCCTCGTCGCTTTGCATTTCTAAGAGCTTGCCTAAATAATTCAGCTCGTCAATGGTGCTGCCCTGTATCACGGAAAGCGGCACGTCAAAGGGCTGCTTCTCGGTGTTTGCAAAACCGTTGATGAAAAAGTCCTGCGGGTTGTCTGCGGTAATGCCGACGCTTTTCATGGCGGCGTGAAGCTGCTCCGCGGTGGTCGGTATGGAAAGCCACTCGCCGCCCGGTTTCCCGGTTTCAAAGCGGGTGCTGCTGTCGATTAGGATTGAAAACTGCTCATTCATAGGGTCACGCTCCTTTCTCTGCCCGGTGGGCTGCTCCGCCGCCTGTTCTGCGGGGGCTGGGTCTGTCTTTCCGGCTTCCTGTCCGGGCTGCGTCCGTTCCTCCCCCTCAATGGAATAACCGGGTAAAAGCTGCCCGTTTACTTTGAACTGCTCGGCGTACTCTTTCGGGATAGAGGGCGATATTTCGGTAAATAAATGGGCGTATGCCTTGATACGTCCATTCAGATACTTTTCCATAGCCGCCTTGTCCGCAAAAACTTTCCTTTCCTGTCCAGCGATCTTTGCCTGTCCGTAATTGTGGGGGCTGTTGGTGTAAATGCTCCAAGAAAGCGTCCATGAGTAGGGAATGGATTTCTCTTTTTCCCTGTCATACCGGGTATTCTCGGATATGTGGTAGCGCATTTGGTAGACGCGGTTGCTGATGTGCTTCCCGTAGTCCGTAGCTTCCCACTGGTTCGCGGTATGCTTGACTTCGGGTGTCCTCACATATTCAATGGCTTTGTCAATGGCAAGCGTCTTTCCCGCCTGTTCGTCCCATGCCGCCGCCTGTTCCTGCAAGGCTTCAAACGCCGACTTTTCAGCCGCCGCGTATTCCTCCCGCAACGCCTGTAACTGTTCTAAGGGCAGGGCGGTAAGCCCGGAAAGGTCGGCGGTCTGTTCCTCAAAATAAATTTTTCGCTCTATCCGCATACTGTCAGCCGGGTCTAACTTGTCCTTGACAAACATGGAATAGCCTTTTTTCTTTTCCATTCATTCGCTCCTTTCTGAAATGGCGGCACACCGCCGCGCTTTTGGGTTCGCCCCGTACTACGGCGGGGCGGTGTGTTCTGCCAATTTTTTAATTTTTTCAAAGAGGGTTTGGGACACTTCCCAACAAGCAAAATCCCCGTCCGGCGCGTTAGCGGCGAAAGGGGATTTACGGAAAAGGGTACTCTTTTCCTATGCTTGCTATTCAAGTTTTTAGTTTTTCTTCACTTCGATACGGTAGTTGACATACTTCCCGCCCGTATCAGCTAAAACAACGGTTCCGTCATAGGTTTTGCCTGTTTTCGGGGAATACAAGCCTTTGACATTTGCCTTGCCGGATTTTAAGAGGGCGGCGGCAATCTTCGGGGTAAAGGCAACTTTCCTTTCCTCAAAGAAACGGTCGTTTTTCCACATGGTAAAGGCACATTCCCGGTTAGCGCAGTAGAAATTTTTCTTGCCCTCATGGACGGGACAGCCGCACCGGGGGCATTTGCCGACAGAGGGCTTTTCCTCCCCGCCCGTGAAAGCCGCCTTGCCTTTGTCGGCGGCGGCGTTCTCCTTTACCAGCTCCCGCGCCATAGCTTCAATGCGCTGCATAAACTCCCCAGCGTCGGCGGCTCCCTTTGCGATCTGCGTCAGATTGTTTTCCCATTCGGCGGTAAGCTGCGGGGAAGTCAGCATATCCGGCAGGACAGACACAAGGGCGGCTCCGTTCTGCGTGGGGATAAGCTGCTTTCCCTTGCGTTCTGCAAAGCCGGACTTCACCAGCTTTTCAATAACAGCGGCGCGGGTGGCGGGTGTGCCAAGCCCCCGGCGTTCCGCGTCCGGGTCGGTGTCCCCGTTCCCGGCGCGTTCCATTGCCGACAAAAGAGTTGCTTCGTTGTGGGGCTTCGGCGGCGTTGTGAAATGCTCCGTCACCTTTGCCGTAGGGCTTGTAAAGGTCTGTCCCTCGGAAAACTCCGGCAGGGTGTTTTCTTCCTCCATATCCTCCGGGTCGGGCTTGCCTTTCAAGGTCGCCCGGTAGCGGCGTTCAAGGTCTTTCCAGCCGCCCTCAAGCACCGCCTTTCCCCGCGCCGTAAACTCTGTATCTGCGCATGAGAAAACCGCCGTGACCGCTTCAAAGATATGCGGCTCGGCGGCAGCGAAAATAAGACGCGCCCCGGCAAGGGTGAGGATATTCCTTTCACTTTCCGGCAGGGCGGCAGGGTCGGTCTTTGCAAGCTCCATAGTGGGGATAATGGCGTGGTGGTCTGAAACTTTGCTGCTGTCAAGCGTCCGGGAAACGTCCGGGGTAATTTCTGCACCCTCCATAAAAGGCAGCTTGCCGGACAGCATGGTAACAGTCTTTGCCGCCGTGTCCTCCATATCGCCCGTAAGAAATGCGCTGTCTGTCCGGGGGTAGGTAAGCAGCCGTTTTTCATACAAGGTCTGTGCAAGGTCAAGGGTCTGCTTCGCCGTGTAGCCGTAGATTTTATTGGCTTCCCTCTGTAAAGAAGTGAGGTCAAAGAGCTTCGGCGGGGCGGTGGTCTTTTTCTCTTTGGTGAGGGAAACACAAACCGCCGTTTCTGCTTCGCAAGCCGCTTTCAGTGTGTCGGCTCCCGGTTTATCCGAAATCCTTTCGCTGGCTGCTTCCACGCCGGATAAGTCAAGGCGTACATGGTAATATTTTTCTTTCTTGAAATGGGAGATTGCTTCGCCCCTCTCAACCAGCATTTTCAGCGTGGGGGTCTGTACCCGCCCCACGTTCAAGGTCTTGTGATACAGGCAGGAGAAAAGGCGTGTCGCGTTGATACCAATGAGCCAGTCGGCTTTTGCGCGGCACAATGCGGAAGCATAGAGCGCGTCATAGTCCCGCCCGTCTTTAAGGTCTGCAAAGCCCGCCTTGATCGCCGCGTCCTCCATTGAGGAAATCCACAAGCGGCGCATGGGCTTGTTGCATTTTGACACGCCGTACACAAAGCGGAAAATCAATTCCCCCTCGCGTCCAGCGTCGCAGGCGTTCACCACTTCGGAAACGTCGGCGCGGTGCATAAGCTCCTTTAAGGTTTTGAATTGTTTCCCTTTGTCGGCGGCGACGGTGTACTGCCATTCCTCCGGCAGAATGGGTAAGCTCTCATAGCTCCATTTTTTATACTGCTCCCCGTAGGCGGCAGCGTCCGCAAGCTCCACCAAATGACCGACACACCAAGAAATGAGGTAGCCCCCGCCCTCGATATATCCGTCTTTCTTTTCCTTAACGCCAAGCGCGGCGGCGATACTTGCCGCGACGCTGGGCTTTTCTGCAATCACTAACTGCATATAAAAATCCTCCTTTCTAAATTTGCATAAAAAAAGAGCAATCGTTTTGGATTGCCCTCAAAGTGAGTATTATTCCCTTGTCATAAGGATTTGTTTGCATAATATAATGCTGTGCAAAATTGTAAAAATAGTTCTTTATCTGTTGCATTAAAATCAATTTGAAAATATGGATTTAATTCATCTTGCAATGTAAAAAGCTGAATAGCACCCCATTCTGCATTAGTACACACGCCTACATTGCGACAGCCATCGTAAGAATACTTTTTCAATTTTTCAATAGCTGTTTCAATAGAACGCTCCTTACTATTTGATAGATACATAGCAACTTTTTCGTACCGATAATGAACTTGTTCTATGGAGCTTTTATCACACAAAGCAGAACAATTTGGATATAGTAAGCCACTTAACTTTTCATGTGCCTGTGTTTCTTCCAAATCCATATTTTGAACACTAGAACCATATTCATAGATTGCTTGTTCTATTTCGGATTTATATGCTCTATATTGTTCTTCGCGCATAGGATCGGTAAAATAGTAGTCAAGGTATTCCAATGCTTGATACAAAATGCAATGTACTTCTGTTGTATTATCCTCATAAACAATTTTCTCGATTTCAGTAGGATAGCGTTTTTCTAAATCTTTAACAAGAGAATTGATATAATCCTTAATACACATTTCTTTACTTGCCTCAATAGGTGTACTTTTTAATATTTCTTCTAAAGAAGTTAGCTTTGAAACAATACCTTGTGTAAAATTCTGCAAATGTTGTAGGCAAATAGATGTAGCAGATAAAATATCCTTTTGAATATAAATGGGGTTGGTGATAGTCAAAAAGTGTGTTGTTAATAGAAAATTGAATTGAATACAAATGCCTGTTCTGTTATAATAAACTTATCTATAACATTCGAGGTGATGAGTTTATGAATAGTAAGATTAATACACTCTTTGATTACATTAAACAACTATGTGATTCCGATTTGGATCGTATTATTAGCTTTGTACTCAGTATTATCTGCGTTAATCAGCAGCCGGAAGAAAAACCCAGTTGCCCTTACTGCAACAAAACACATGTCATAAAATACGGTTATAAAACTGGAAAACAACGCTTCCTATGCCATGACTGTAAACGTACATACATGCACTCGACCAATACGATCATGTCAAACTCTCATTACGATCAGTCTGTATGGACAGATTTTATCCGTGATACATTATGTGGTGTATCCCTGGATAAGTCAGCGAAAAAATATGGTTTTTCACATCAGACAGCCTTTAATATGCGGCACAAAATACTTATGGCTTTACAGGATCTTTTTGAAAATAATCCTGTTCTTCTTTCTGGCGTTGCTGAACTTGATGAAACATTTGTGCTTGATTGTTACAAGGGCAGTCAGGTTCCCGATTCGGCAGGCCGCGAAGCGCGCAAACATGGTGCAAAGGCTGCCAAACGTGGTATTTCAAATGAGTATGTAGCTATCTGTACTGGCATCCAGCGTGACGGCGGCACCATTGCGGCTACTGTAAACCGTGCAAAACCATCAGGTAAAGAACTTGATGAAATATTTCGTGGACACATTGCGGAAGATACACTCGTACTAACAGACGGCCTCCGTAGCTATAATGTTCTCGAAACACTTACCAGTTGTACTGTTGTAGATGTAAAACAAGAAGCAGGCAGAGGCATATTTAACCTCAATACTGTAAACAGCCTGCATTCTTTTATCAAAGAAACTTATAATCATTATCGTGGGGTTGCTACAAAGTATATCAACCGCTATAATGTTTTGTTTTCTATTGCTTTCCGATGTGCAGATAATCTAAAGGATATACTATTTTCATCCTTGTGCACAATCAGTCAAAACTGTTACTGGCATAGTGTAAATGATATTCGGAACTATAAATTAGTAATACTCTAAAGTAACACCAACACAGTTATTGACTATCACCATGGGGTTTTTGTTCGGAAATGATTTACCTTTTTCCATGATCTCCATAACAAAATCTGCGTCTTTTATTTCTGAAAAGAATGAACTTTCCATTTTCCCATTAACATGAATATCTTGACACCATTTTTCATTTTCACTCCCAAATCCAAACTTTTCATATCGGGTGGTTTCTAATGGGTGTGCTAATGTCAAACTTCTATATAACCGAAATTTTTGAATTATATGATAGTCTGTCCCCCAAATTTCTTTGCGTTTTTTGTTTGCTTCAAATATTTCATAAAGAGTTTCAATAATAGAAATGAGGAAGTCTGTTTTTATCATCATTTGATAAAAGATAGAAATATCCAGTTTTCCCAAATTATATTTTTCTATCTGGTTATTTATATCTTGTATCGCATACATGATATGTACAGTAGCCGTATCTACTTTATCTTTTTGTTCACACGGTATCAGTTCCATATAACGATCAATGGTATCACGGTATTCATCATAAACATTCAAACTCAATTTCTCTAATGTCATAAAATAGCGTTCCTCCTTTGCAAACTGCATTATAGAAATTAAGTATACCATAAAACATTTATCATTTATATATTTTTATAGTTTTTCTTTGGGAATGGTTAGCTTTCTGATACAGTACCCCACGCAGGGCGGCTCCCAGTTATAGGGACAACCCTTGCAGCGCGGGGGAATGGAAGCGGGCGGCGATTTTCCACGCCGCCCGTCGCCCGGTTTCTGTATCATCATTCTTTCTAAGGGGTTGTCGGTGAACAGGGTCATGCTTCCTCGTCCTCCGTTTCCCCGTCGTCCCCGGTTTCGTCGGGTTCCGGCTCGTCCTCGTCGTAATCATCAAAATCGAAATCGTCAAGGTCTGTGCCGCCCTTTACGTCCTGTTTGGGCTTCATAATCTTAAAGTAATAGAACGCACCGCCGCCCCCGGCAATGGCGACGATCAGAAAGAGCAGCAGCCCGCCCGTGCCTGTTTTCTTCTCCTTTGGTTCCTCCGGCTCGCCTTGTTCCGGCTCCGCTGCTTTGCCGCTGCAAGCGGTCATGTTATCCTTGCAGACGGGGCAGCTTACATTTACTTTCCCGGCTTCGCATTTCTCCGTACAGTTGCAGACTGCGGGCGGCTCCGTGGTTGTGTTCCCGTCCCCGATCAGTGCCATAAGGTCGGCTTCGTCCACTTGATTGAGGAAATGCACGGTGTTTTCCCCCTCGTCGTCCCGGTCAATGAGGATATAAAAGTAATTGCCGTTTTTGGTCGTCACGGTGATAAGCTGCTTGTTGCCGCCGAAATCGTCAACCAGCGTCGCGTTCCCGTCCGGGGTGAGGGGTTCTTCCTTTTCGGGTTCCTCGTAGACAACGCCGCTGTCGTCGGTCGCGTCGTCCTGTCCCTCCGGGGTCTGCGCGTAGGCGGTGACGGAAAAGCCGCCCATGAGGATAAGGGCGGCGCAAAGGGTCAAAAGCATTTTAAGGGTTTTCTTATTCTTCATCTTCGTTTTCCTCCTGTTCGTCATTGTCTGCGCCGTAAGAAGCGGGCGCGGGGGTCATGCCGGGGATTGCCCCGTTTTGCAGCATGGCGGTAAGCTCCTGCGGGGAAAGCCGCATAGAGCGCACAAGCTGGACGATCTGCAAATTCTCCGCTTCGGTTTTCTGCGCTTCCAGCCCTTTGAGCTTGTTCTGATACTCGGTGATCTTCTCGCGGGTCTTTTCAATCTCCCGGTTGATACGGTCAATCTTGTTTGCTGCCATAGTGTAAAACTCCTTTCATAGTCAAAAATGTGTTCAGTTCCAATTCATCAAGCCGTACCCTTTGATACAGCCATAGTCAAGGGGGTAGCTTTTTATCTTGCAAGCGTCGCCGGAATTGCCCTCGACGGTGTAAACGCGCTGCCCATCCGTGCCGATTACAAGCCCCACATGGTCTGCGCTCCCGTCCCCGTCCCAGTCAAAAAAGATCGCGTCGCCGGGGGCGATATTCTCATAGCCCCTCGCGCCCCATTGCCCCCGTGACTGGAACCACGGTACGCCCTGTGACTGGCACGCGGCAAAGCGCGGCTCGCTTTTCCCGGCTTGATTGTAGCACCATGAAACGAAACAGGCGCACCATTCCACGCGGCTGTTGAAGCCGTACCAGCTCCAATAGGGCTGTCCCCCTACATTGCCTACCTGTGACTTTGCCCGGTCTACCACGGCGGTATTTCCGGGGCGTGTGCCGTTGACAAGCTGCACCCCGCTTAAATCCTCCGACGGGTTCCCGTCCGGGGAACCGCCGCCGAAAATAAGGGGTTTGTTTCCGCTGGTTTCCAAGTACACCCGGAACATTTCAAGCTGCTCCGGCGTAAGCAGTCCCGGCGCAAGCTCGGATATGGGCTTGTTCTCCAGCTTGATATTGAGGATAAAATACTCATAGGGGACTTCCTCGGTGGTGGTTTCCCCGGTGTCCGGGTCTGTGCTTGTTTCTGTGCGGTAACGTATTTCCACTTCCTCCGTCAGAGTGAGGGTATATTGAAGTTCAAAGATACGCTGTATTTCTGCCTGTGCGGTCGCCGGGGTGTAGGTCTGTAAAAGCGCGGTCAGATAGGACGCTAATTCATGGGGGTTATGCCCGATACTGTCAAGGTCATAGCGGTACTCGTCATAGCCGGGGTTGTCGCGCTCGATATTGTCAATCCTGCGCTGCAAGTCCGTTTCCAGTGCCGCATAGTTGTTTTCCACGGCGACTAAATCCGCGTCCTCCGACGTGTAGGAAGTCCCGACAATGCCGTTAATCATGCCGGAAAACATAGCTCCACAAGAAGATAATGCGGAAGAAATCATAATGAAAAGCAGCAGCGCACCTATGGCGATACATACGCCCGCCGGGTGTCGCCCGACAAATGCGATTGCCTTTTTGGTTCCCTCGGCGGTCTTTTTGGCGGCTTTTCTTGTGTTCTCCGCTGCGTTCTTGACAGACTTTGCGCCCTGTGCCTTGACAGTCTTTGCATACTGCTTTTTAATGCGCTGCTTCTGCATATACCGGGAGAATGGATTTGACGCTGCGATCTGCGGGTTGTCATGGAGTGCCTTTTGGTAGAGATAGTTGGCGTTTGCTTTCTGCGCCGCCTTTTCAGCCTTTGCCGCCGCCCGGTAGGGTTTGAGCTTGTGGCTGCGGTAGCCCTCCTTGACTTTCCGCGTCCCGTACTTTGCGCCGCGCTCTGCCAGTTCTTCGGATTTGTGCGCCCCCTCAACGCCGGAATTGTCCTTTTCAACGGAATGTATCTTGTTGTGGACGAAAATACCCGCTTCCTGTGCGGGGCGGGATAGCGGGTTATTGTGGGGCTTATTCCTTCCTATGGGCTTTTCCTGTTCCTCAAAATGTAGGCGGGTCTTGCCTTTCCCGGTGGCTTCATCAAAGGTGCGCTCCCGTACAAGTTTCTTTTCTTTGGGGATAGCCGCCTTTGCCGCGTCCAGACGGTCGGCTGCTTTGTCCGATTTTCGGATATACCTTTCAAGCTCCGGCGTTGCCCGTTCCTCGTCGGTAAACTGCAAGCGGGAAGATTTTTCTTTTGCTTTGGCTTCTGCCTGTGCTTTCCTCGCCGCCTTTTTGCTCGCCTTTCTGGTACGCGCCCCGTCGATACGCTCCAAGACGCGCTCGGCTGCGGCGGTGTCCTGTTCCCGTTCTGCCCCCGGCGCATGGGGAAGCGGCGGCGTGTCGGTTAAGGGCGGGGAAGTTGCGCCGCCCGGTAGGGGCTGCGCTGCCTGTTCCGGCTGCGGTGGGGCTTCGGTCTTTGCAAAGTCCGCGTCCCTTATCCGCTTGCTGATACGTTTCTTTTTCCCGGTAGCGGCGTTTACCTCGACAGCCCCCTCGCGGGTCATTTTCTGCGTGACTTTTTCACGCGCCTTATATTGTTTTATGTGTCTGTCCCTCCAATCCGCGCCCTTGCAAGGGCGCAATACTCGGCGTTTATCTCAATGCCTATATAATGCCTGTCAAGCTGCTTTGCGGCTGCCCCCGTCGTGCCGCTGCCGAAAAAGGGGTCAAGCACAACGCCGCCTTTCGGACAGCCCGCCTTGATACAGGTTTCGGCAAGTTTTGGCGGGAACGCGGCGAAATGCCCGCCCTTGTAGGGAACGGTATTGATAAGCCACACGTCCCGCCTGTTCCGCATGGTCGGCATGAGGGCTTCGTCGTAGTAGCTGCCGCTTCGCGCCCGGTTAAGCCCCTGTACGTTCCCCTGTCCGGGTACTTCGTCCGCATATTTCTGTCCCGCGCTGCGCCCGGTGCGGTACCGCGCCGCCGTTGTGGGGGCTAACGGCTCGGCTATGGCGGCTGCGTCATAAAAATACTTCTTTGACTTCGTAAGCAGAAAGATATGTTCATAGCAGCGGGTAGGGCGGTCTTTCACGCTCTCCGGCATGGGGTTTTCTTTCTGCCAGATAATGTCGCTCCGTAAATACCACCCGTCAGCGCGTAGGGCAAAGGCTAAAAGCCAAGGGATACCGATTAAGTCCTTTTGTTTGCAGCCGGAAACGCGGTTGTTTCTTGCAATCTGCTGTCCGTTTCTGCCTTTCGGGTTCTTCGGGTCTGCATGGTAGCCCTTGTTCCCTGTGCCGCAGTAGGTGTCCGCGATATTCAGCCAGAGCGTACCGTCAGAACGCAGTACCCGGCGCAGCTCGCGGAAAACCTCGGTCAGCCTGTCAATGTACTGCTCCGGCGTGTCCTCCCGCCCAATCTGCATATCAAGCCCGTAATCCCTAAGTGCATAGTAGGGCGGGCTTGTGACGCAACAGTGTACGCTTTCCTCTGGAAGCTCCCGCAAGGCATAGAGCGCGTCCCGGTTGATGATGGTGTCAGTTTTCAGCCCGTTCATGCTTCGCCCACTTCCTCCGGCTTCGTCGTCATTACCCGGTAAAGCTCGGTGTCTTTCGGGAAGCGGTCTACAAAGGGCAGCACCACGTTTCCGTAGAAGATAAGCCCCTCGCCCGCTTCGGTGTGGGTGACATACTTCATCTGCTGCGGGGAGATGTTGAGCTGCTTTGCAAGGATAGCCCGGTCGCCCGCCGCCTGATTGAGCATGAGGACAAAATCAGAGTTTTCAAAGATATTCTCCACTTCGCGGGAAGCAAGCAAATCCTTGACGTTCTGCGTAATGGCTGTGGGTATGCCGCCCCATTTTCTGAAACGCTTCCAGATTTCAACGGAATAGGCGGCGGTCTGTTCCTCTTTCAAGAGAAGATGAAATTCGTCCATAAAATACCGGGTGGATTTCCTTTCTGCCCGGTTGACGGTGACGCGGTTCCATACCTGGTCCTGCACAATGAGCATACCTAATTTTTTGAGCTGCTTCCCAAGCTGCTTGATGTCAAAGCAGACAAGGCGGTTTGAAAGCTCTACATTCGTCCTGTGGTTAAAGACGTTAAGGCTCCCGGAAACATAAAGCTCCAACGCCGCCGCGATACGCGCCGCTTCCGGCTCCGGCTGCTTCAAAAGCTCGTCGTAGAGGTCGCCCAAAATCGGCATTTTCTCCGGGTCGGGGTCTGCAAGGAAAGGGCGGTACACGTTCCTAACGGCGCGGTCAATGACGGTCTTATCGACGGGCTGCAAGCCCTCCTTGCCGCCTATGACAAGCTCGCAGAGGGAGAGGATAAAGTCGGATTTCAGCGCAAGGGGGCTGTCGTCCTCGCTGTAATTGAGGTTAATATCCATAGGGTTCACATACTGGAGCTTCCCGTCAATGCCCTTGCCCGTAGGCGACAAGCGTATCACTTGCCCGTCAAGCCGCTGCACAAGGGAAAAATACTCGGCTTCCGGGTCGCAGATGATAATATCGTCGTCTGTAATGAGGAAAGCGTTTGTCATTTCCCGTTTGGCGGCAAAGGATTTCCCGCTTCCCGGCGTTCCTAAGATTAAGCCGTTGGGGTTTTTAAGCTGCTTGCGGTCGCAGAGTATCATGTTGTTAGAAAGGGCGTTCAAGCCATAGTATAAAGCCGCGCCCGTCTGGAAAAGCTCCTGTGTGATAAAGGGGATAAAGATAGCGGTGCTTGACGTGGTAAGCCCCCGCTGTATGGCGATAAGGTTCTCCCCAAGCGGTACAGAGGACATAAGCCCCGCTTCCTGTTGGTAGTCAAGGCGGGTCAAGGCGCAGTTGTTCTTCTGTGCAATGCCCGCCGCCGCGAACACGTCATTTTCCAGTTTCCTTTTTGTGTCTGCCATGTTCACCACAAGGAACGTGAGCAGAAACATACGCTCGTTGCGGCTCTGCAAGTCCTGTAAGAGATTTTTCGCTTCGCTGCCGAACGTGGCAAGGTCGGACGGGATTATATCCATGTCATAGCCGCTGCGTACCGCCTTTTTCTGTTCCTCGATTTTCATTTTGTCAAGGTCGGTGATTTTCCGCTTGATTGTCTTTATGGCTTCGGTCTGGTCGATACTGTGGATATGCAGATTGACGATAACGCCCGTTTCCAAGTCCAGAATGTCGGATAAGATACGGTCGTTTAATTCCGGCGCAAGGATTTCAAGGAATGAAACCGCGCCGATTTTGCGCCCCATGCGGAAATACCGCCCCTCGCCAAAACGGAAAGAGGACGGGGCGATAAAGTCCTTTGTGGAAAGCCCGGACGGGGCAAGCCATGAAAAATCAAAGGCAAACTGCCCGCCCTCCGGGTGGAAAATGCCATGCAGCATTTTAAGGCGTTCATAGCCTGTCATGGGGCGGGCAGACACGCCCAAGAGCTTAAAGTTGTTGAGTACGTCCGTTTCGATACGGGCAAGGCGGGATTTCGCCGCGCCCAGACTGTCGGCTTCAATGGCAAAGGTGATGTATTTTGCCTTGACAAGCCCGTTGTTGCCCTTTGCAAGCTGGTTTTTCAGCATATCCCGGTATTCTGTGCGGATAGAATTGAAAGCGTCCTCCTGTGCCGGGATATTGACCGCTTTCTCCGCTTCGCCCCGCTGCGTCCCCTGATTGATGAAAGAGAGCTGCACCGAAACGGAAGCGTCAAAGTAGTTGAGGAAGTCGCACCAGTTCTCAAAAATGGCGGTCTTGTCGTCTGCCTGTGCAAGCTGATAGTTAATATCTTCAAAGGCGACGGTCTTTGAGTATTTCCGTCCCGTAACCTTGCAGATACCGTCCGGGTACATCTGGATATAGGGGATTGTCTGCTGCGCGGTGTGCGCTTTCCCGTCGCCCTTTGCCTGTCTGATGATTTCCGCAATCTGCTTTTTCTCGGCGCGGGTGAGCTTGCGGGGCGGGTTAGGCTTTGTGCTTCCCGCCGCGCTGTTTCTTCGTGTTTCCTTTTGCAATCGCTGATACCTCCTTTTCAAGTTTTCTCTGCCGTTCTAAGACGGAATAAAAGTTGTCTGTCCTGTATGGTCGTTCTTTGGGGGCTATGAATTTCGTCTGAATGATGTTCTTCACCACCACTTCAAGGGGCTGTCCATGCTTCTCATACATGGCAAAGAGGAAACAGGGCAGCATGACGGCAATCATAGCCATAGACGCAAGGCTTGTGCCTGTGCTGTCTTTGAGCAGAAAGAAAAGCGGCAAGCCGAACAGGAGAGCCGCCGCAAAACATACAATCTGCCGTTTGGTAAGGTTGAACGCTACTTTTGTCTTGACTTTGGATAAGTCTTTGGGTACGGGTACATACGCCAAGTGAAAACCTCCTTTCTCTGGGTTTGGTGTTGCTGTAACTTCCCATAAGGGTAATCAAGGCAAAGGTCAATCTATGCCCTTTGCCCGCCCGTATTATATGGGGTTATCCGCGTCAAGGTCGGGTAGTATTTTCGCCGCTTCGCTCTGAAAATCTCCACCCTGCCCTTGACACGCCGCTAATGCGCGGAGAATATCGACTTCGCCAGTGCGCCGGATTTGAACAGGGAGAAACAGAGGATAACGGTATAGGCTGCAAGGGAGAATATCGCACTGTGCAGATTGTCCGCTATTATCATGTTGTTTACCAGAACCGCGTAAATGCCGACGCATATCATAATGAGGAAGCCTTGAAAACCGATAGCGAACAGGGATTTGAGGTAGTTGTTTCCTATCTGCCCCCATTCCCGGTTCGTCATTGTTGCAAACGGGATAGGCGATACCGAACAGTAAAGGTAAATCTCTATCATGCGCCCGTAGAGGATAACGGTTATCAGTACGGACATGATTTTCATGCACAAGCTCACAAGGCTTGTTTCCATGACAAGTAAGAGCAGTTCGGGGATTTCCATAGCGTCAAGCCCGTCCTGCATGGAAGCAAGGGCGGCGGCAACATCAATCTCTGTGCTGCCGCCGATTACCCCCGCCGCGCCGGAAACAACGTGCTGCGCCATATCGAACACCGCCATAGTGATGTCAAAGGTGTGCGTCACAAGGTAGACTGCCACAAACGCCTTGAACACCCACTTGAAGAACATGGAAGTGTCAACGTCGTGCATATTGTTCTTTTCCGTTACCATGCTGATAAGCTCATAGCATAGGACGTAGGTAATGACAAGCCCCGCAATGGGTACGATTACATTCTCACTAAGGGTCTGTATCATGGAGAATATATTTGCGTTCCACCCTTGCGGGGTCTGCCCTACCTCTGCGGCGATAGTGCCGACTTTCTCGTTTACGTCCCCGAACATAGTTGACAGATTACCGTTTATGGCTCCTATGAGGATTTCCTTTATCCATTCGTTAATCGCGTCAAGTATGCTCTGCATAAGCCTTTACCCGCGCTTCTTAACCGAACAAGCTGGAAAGCAGCGGTACAAGGGTCATGCCGATAAGGGCAACGCCGCCGCCCGCCATAAGCTGCTTCATGCCCTGGCTCTTCGCGCCCGGATTGTCATTGCCGTAGCCCTCCATCAGATTGATTACGCCCCAGATACCAAGCCCGGCTCCAAGTGCTACAACAAGGGTCTGCAAAACGTCTACTGCGCTATTGAAAAATGCCATAAATATATCCTTTCTGCCGCGTCTGCGGCTGTCCGGCAAGCGGACAAAAGGCGGTCAGCGTATGGTCGCCGCCGCACAAAAAAACCGCCCTCTGGTAAAGGCGGCTGTCCCCGCGCTGCGTAAGTTCTGCGGCGCGGCGGTATTCAGTTGTAAGGGGTGCGGCTCCTGCCGCTGTGTACTGCGCCGGAAAGTGGGGGCGCGTATCATGTAGCCGGTATGGATAGATGTGATTGCTTCAATCGCTCCTTTCTGTGTCCCGCTGTGCTGCCGGACGTTTTTTTCAGACTTGCGGGAAGTGAATAGCTTGCGTAGCAAGGTGTTCGCTTCCCGCAAGTTCACAAAGGGGTAGCTGCCGCAAGGCAGCGTAGGGGAAGTGTAGCTTCCCCTGTCCCCCGGCGGTCTGCCATGCTGTCACTGTTGCGGGATAAGCCCCCGGCGCGTGACATACTCCGTTGCAAAACGGCGGTGTTCCGCTTCCTTTTCCCGCCAATACTCCCATAATGCAGCGTCGGCGGCTTCCGCAACATTCATTAAAAACCGTTCAAGCTGCTTTTGTTTTTCCTCTGCGCTACGTTTCCTCATGGTCTGCGTCCTCCTGTAAGTCTGCCGCGTCAATCTCGTAATAGTCAAAAACCTCGTCGGGCTTGACAATGGCGGGGCGGCGTTTAAGGTGCTTTTCCATGTCAAAGGCGTTCTTCGGGTCTGCGTCGGACAGGTACTTGTATTTCGGGTGCTTCGTTATGTCGAATTTGTCCGAAAAGAACGGGCGCACCCCTCGTAGCTGCAAGATACATTTCCCTCCGTCCATGACTGCAATTTCATCTTCCGTCATAAGCTGCTTTCCCAATTTCTGATAGTTCAGCCCATGCGAAAGCTCCCGCCCCCTTGTTTCGGAAGTGTTAAAGCTGTCTATCGTTTCTTTTCCTAAAATTTCCGATATTTCTTTAAGGGTGGTTTTCTCCTTGCCGCCCAAGAAAAGCGTGGTGTCGCAGTTGCCGACTATGGTATCGGCGTTGTCCTTGTAGATTGCCTTTAGCTGTGACTGGCTCTGCAAGATGATTGACGCGGATATTTCCCGGCTCCGTATCGTTGCAATGAGCTTTTCAAACTTTGGTATCTGCCCGATATTCGCAAATTCATCAAGTAAGCACCTAACATGGACGGGAAGCCGCCCGCCGTATTCATCATCTGCCTTGTCACAAAGCAAGTTGAATAGCTGTGTGTAAAGGATTGAAACGACAAAGTTAAAAGTGTCGTCGGTGTCGCTGATGATGACGAAAAGGGCGGTCTTTCTGTCGCCTATGGTGTCAAGCTCCATTTCGTCGGTTTCCATAAGCTCCCGCAGCTCCTTAATGTCGAATGGGGCTAACCTCGCGCCGCATGAGATAAGTATGCTTTTTGCGGTCTTGCCCGCCGCAAGTTTATATTTGCGGTACTGCTTGACAGCGAAATGCTCCGGGTCTTTTTCTTCCAGACGTTCAAACATGAGGTCAACCGGGTTCTGGAAATCCTCGTCGTCCTCGCGGGCTTCCGACGCATTTATCATCTCAAGCAGCGTCGTGAAGTTCTTCTCGTCCTCCGGGGCTTCATACCAGATGTAGCCGATTAGCGCGGTGTAGTAGAGCTTTTCCGCTTTCACCCAGAAATCCTCGCCGGATTTTTCCCCGTCGCCTTTGGTGTTGGCGATAATGGTATTGACTAACTTCAAAATGTCCTTTTCGCTCCGCAGATAGGCAAAGGGATTGTATTTCATGGATTTTTTGAAGTTAATCGTATTTAGCACTTTGATACGGTATTTGTACCGCTGTAACATTTTCCCGGTTTCCAAAATCAGTGTTCCTTTCGGGTCAGTGACGATATACGACGTTGGAAAATCCTTTGACGTACATTGCATGAGCGACGGTTTCACAAAGAACCGGGTCTTGCCGCTGCCGGAACCGCCGATTACAAGGATATTTTTGTTTCTTGCGTATTTCGGCTGCTTCGGGCGGCTGTTCATGGTGAGCCGTTCCGTCTGCGTAAGCGGGATATTGTTCTCAAATACCGGGTCGGTGTACGGCTTTATGTCGTCAGTCCCGCCCCAACGCGCCGAACCGTATTCTGTCCCGCGGCGGTATTTCTTCGCGTTCTTGCCTTTGGTGTAGATAATCAGCCGGACAATGACCGCCCCCGCAATGCCGATAAGTAAATCTATCGGGTGGAAGCTCGGCGCGATACTGGAAAAGGCGGCGGTAAAACCGTCCCCAAGATGTAGCAGCTTTGCGCTCGCGTCCGCGCCGGGGGAGAGCCGGACAGCCGCGCCCACTTTATCAAAGAGCCAGACAAAGAGCAGATACGGGAGATTTAAGATAAGCAGCTTCTTGATTTCCGGCTTCATAGCGATACCTCCCTGTCTTTGTTCTTGACCTTTGCCCGTTCCGCGTTCTTGCCCTGTGCAGCTTCTTTGAGGGTAGAGAGCAGCTTTCGGATTGAGGGCTTTTTCTCCTGTGTCAGCTTTTTTGCGGAAAATTCCTTAAAGGCTGCGGTCAGCACGTCCGCGTCCCGCCCCTTGAAGAAAACCAGATAGCGGGGCGGGCTTTCCGTCGCGTCCTTTTTCAGCGCAAAGTCGATACCGTACTTTTTCGCCGTACTCTCAAAGGCTTTGATATTGCCCTCGGTAATCTCAATGTTGGAAACGCCCGCGTTCTGCTTCATAAGCTGCTTTAAGCTCTGCTTGCCCTGTGGCGGTTTGGAAAGCTGCTTTTTTCCCTTTGACAGTATGGCTTTCATTGCCTTTTGGAGCGTCTGCGCGGTCAGCTTCCCGGTCTTGATGTAAAGGGCTATGGTCTTTTCGTTTACTTCGTCCTGCAATTTGTCGCGTCCTCCTTTCGCGTTTCTTTATGGGGCGGCGGTCAGATACGCACCCGCAGCCCGTTCAAGTCCTCGGCTCTGATACCCACAAGATACCAGTTGTCGCCGTACTCAATCCGGGTCGGCTTCCACTTGCCCCGCACGAATACGTCAAAGCACTCGCCGCAATGCAAGCCCCCGTAGTAGCTGTTTAAGTCAAAGCGGATGTCGTAACGGTCGGTGCGCTCGTCAAATACCAATGCTCCTGTCATTTTCTGTGCCATAATAAAATCCTCCTTTTGTTGTTTTACAGGCTTTCGCCCGGTTTGAATGAATAATAGTCCGGGTCGCCGTACTGCGGCTTCTTCGGTGACAGTGCGCCGCTTGCCATGTCATGGGCGACAAGGGAAGTGTAATAATTGCCGATAGTGGACGGGGCGTTGAAAAGGGCTGCTTTCAGATATTGCTTGATGTTGCGGATTTTCGTTGTGTTCTCCCGCATACAGTCAAGCACAAAGCGGATATGCTCGCCGTCCAGTTTCATAAACTTAGATTTCACAAGCTCTGCCGGGTAGTCGTCCCCCGCAATCCGTACCCGCTTTCTGGCGGTGCATACCGTTTCAAGCATGAGGTCTACAATCTCGTCAAGCCTGTCACTGTCAAACTTCATGTCCTGTTTGAGAATGTGGTAGTCGATATTGTCCTTGATGATTTCCCGGTATATATCAACTGCGCTCTGTGCTGTCGCTTCCGTTCCTTTCCGTTCCGGCGGCGTAGCCGCTTCTCTGCAAGGAGAGGGGTTAGGGGAAAGGATAGGAATGGAATGGGTACTTTGTTCATCAGTAATTATTTTTTCTTTTTTTGGTAAGTCAGTTCTTTGTATATCTTTATTTAATTGCGTTGGATTTTCCAACGTAGGTTTTTCCAATGTTGGTTTTTCCTGCGTTGGATTATCCAATGTTGGATTTTCCAATGTAGGTAAATCCGGCGTAGGCGGCTGCGGCTGCTCGAATATCACATAGTCTGCGCCACGCAAGCGTCCTTTCTCGTCGCGCTCCCTTGAACGGACGATATACCCGGCGCGTTCAAGCTCCTTAATGGCTTCGCGGATAGCGTCTATCTTCTCCCGGTTGATAAGGGATAAGCCTTTCAAGGTGTAGTCCCAATCTTCGGGGAGTGACAGCATTTGCGACAACAGCCCCTTTGCCTTTAGGGAAAGCTCCTTGTTGCGTAGGTGGTGGTTGCTCATTACGGTGTAGCCCTTGTTCCGTTCCACTCTGAAAACTGCCATAGTTCATAGCTCCTTTGCTTTGGATTTGTTACGCAGTAGAAGCGCAGTTTCGGGGGATAAGGTATAAATCCCTTGCCGCGCCAGATACACACCCGCAAAACCGCTTGTAGCAAGGCTTTTTCTGCCCCTACTGCGTAACAAGGGCATGAAAAAAGCGGCGTTCCTGTTCTCCCGTATAGAGAGTAAGAAACGCCGCTTCTGCGTCGTATTCAGTTTTTAGTACAATACCCTGCTTGTCCGTCGCTCGAAAAACCTTGATTTTCCAGTGTTTTCAAAAGTATCGTTATCTAACGTCAGCTTTTGACAGACCGGAGTTTCAGAGGATGATGACATCCATGAAAGCGGGGAATCTTGACTGCATTATTGTAAAAGATTTATCCCGACTTGCCAGGGAGCGTATTGGTGCGGATGAGCTGATACAGAAAACTTTTAAGAAGTATAACGTGCGTTTTATTGCAGTATCGGAAGGGTACGATAGCCTGACTGCCAGTAGCAGCGAGACGCATACGATCATTCCCTTTAAGAATCTGTTAAATGAGCAGTACAACGGTGATACGTCCATGAAGGTTCGTACCAGTCAGGATATTTTGAGAAGAAATGGATTGTTTATCGGTGCATTTGCACCATATGGTTATAAAAAGGCAGAGGATAATAAGAATCATCTGGTGCCGGATTCCTATGCAGTCGGTGTGGTTCAGGGGATATTTGCAAAGAAGCTTTCGGGAATGAGTGCATCAGGAATTGCAAGGATTCTTAACAAGAATGGCGTGCTTGCACCATCGGAATATAAGGCAAAATGTGGAGAGAAATACAGTACCAGTTTTAAAGGCGGAGGACAGTCAAAATGGTCTGCCCAGACAGTGTCCAGGATTCTTAAGAATGTGGTGTATATCGGAACATTGGCGCAGGGAAAACGAACAACTGTCAGTCACAAGGTTAAGAAGGAAATAGCAGTACCGGAATGTGACTGGGTGGTAGTGGAGAATGCACATGAAGCAATTATCAGCAGGATGGATTTTGATGCAGTACAGATTCTGATGAGTCGGGATACCATAGCAGTTGCTGGAAAAAACGAATCATATATGTATGCGGGAATTTTATATTGTGGTGATTGTGGCAGCAGTATGGTTCATCGCAAGGAATCTTACAAGGGCAGGGAATATATCAACTATATCTGTTCCAATTATAACCGGAACGGTAAAGATGCCTGCAGTCGTCACTGCATCCGTGAGGAGGACCTGAATCAGATTGTGCTGGGAGAATTGCAGGGATATATCAACAGTATGTGTGACTGTGAAAAGGTATTGGCGCATCTGGATGAGCTGAATGTGAATTATGATGAGGCCGTTGCTCATGATAAAGAGATTGTTGCACTGAAACAGGAACTTACAAAATGTTCTGCATTTAAGGCTTCCTTGTATCAGGATTTGCGTGATGAGATTATCAGTAAAGAGCAGTTTACAAGGTACCGAGAGGAGTTTTCGGCAAAAGAGCGGGAGCTTGAACAGGCAATCAGGGAGCAGGAGACAATCATCCGCAATATATATGAAAATGGAATTGTTGTGGCAAAGGATCTGGAGCAGTTTCGTGAAGGTCTGGAGATTGGAAATCTGGACCGTGTGGCACTTGTTTCATTTATTGACAGGATTCTGATTTATGATGATTTCAGGGTGGAAATTGTGTTCAAGTATCGTCAGGAGATGGAAAAGGTTACCGGACTGTTTGATGTCGCTAATGAGAAGGACGCGGAACCTGTGTACACCATGGTAGATGGTTTGCCGGTGATAGAACTTAAGGAGGCGGTGTAAATGGCAAGAACGAAGAATAGATTTAATGCAGTTCAGATACCGCAACCGGTAGCAGATAGTGTACCTGTAAAGCAGAGAAAATCCTTTCGCGTTGCACTTTATGCCAGATTGTCGGTGGAACTGAAATCCAGACCGTCGGAGTCCATAGCCAACCAGCTGAGTATTTTAAGAGAATTTATCAGGGATAAGGCTGAATTTGCAGAATACCATGAGTACGTTGACAGTGCAGTATCGGGAACCAGTTTTGACAGACCTGCATTCGGGCAGATGATGGATGATGTCAGAGAAGGGAAAATCAGCTGCATTATTGTGAAGGATATGTCCCGTTTTGGCAGGGATTATATCGAAGCCAGCAACTATATTGAGACGATATTCCCGTTTCTTGGGGTGCGTTTTATATCGGTAAGTGATCATTTTGACACGGAAGCAGAATTTAACCAGAATAAGGCACTGGAAATTGCATTGAAAAATCTGGTGAATGACATGTATGCCAAGGATATTTCGAAGCGGGTTTCAGTCAGTCGCAGGCTTGATATGGAAAGAGGCAAATTTACCGGAAGCAATGCACCATATGGTTATAAAGTGGATAGTGGGGATGCACTTCGTAAATATGTGATAGACAGGGAAGCGGCGGCAGTTGTCCGTCAGATTTTTGAACTGGCAGCAGATGGAGTGACGCTCAGGGAGATTGCGAAAGCACTTCAGGAGTATCGCCTTGCATTACCGGGAGATTATCTGAAAACAGGGAATCTCTATGTGGAGGAAGGGGCAGAAGCAAAGGCATGGTATCCTGGTACGATTTCCAACATTCTGAAAAATCAGGCTTATATTGGGAACATGGTACAGGGAAAAAGGCGTACCAGCCTATATGATAATGAGGCAAGGCATGCTACGGATGAAGACGATTGGATTGTGGTTGAAAATACCCATGAAGCGATTGTGGATAAGGAACTGTTTAACAAGGTAAGAGCTGTTATGGATAAGAAGGTGGAAGAAAGCATTTTTACCTCTGACAGGGGAAAGAATCTGCCGATAAAAGAGGATATTTTTGCAGGAATTTTATTCTGTGGAAATTGTGGCAGAAGAATACCTTTAGCTTCCAGAATCTTAGAAAGGGATGGAGTGCTGGATCGTCAGTATTTTTATTCATGCAGATACAATTATGATTTTGGTGGGAAACAGTGTGGCTGTACCATCAAGGAGCAGGATCTTATAAAGGTGGTGCATAACCTGCTTACAACTCAAATTGCAGTACTGACCGACAGTGCCAGGACGGAGGCTTCCATGCGAGGCGTGATGGACAGGGAGCTGAAAAATCATGACATGAGGATTCAGAAGCTTCAAAAGCAGATTGACAGGAAGAATTACGAAGAAAGCAAAGAGTATCAGTCTTATGTTACGGGAGAGATTACTAAGGCTGATTTCAAGTGCAGGCAGGAGAAAAACGCTGATGCCATAATGAGACTTCGGGGACAGATATCGGATGAAGAGGCAAGCCGCAGGCGTGTGAAGAGATTTTGTGAGAAGAAGATACAGTGGCTGAAAGCGATTTATCGTTTTCAAAGTGAGGTCTCCCTGGATAGAAATATGATTAAAATACTGGTCGACAGTATTTACCTGTATCCGGATAAGAGGCTGGTAATTAACCTGAATTTTAAAGATGAGTATGCCAGGATGGCAGACGGAGAGGAGATATAGAATGGAGCAGATAGCAATATATTTGAGATTGTCAAAGGAAGATGAATTTGTAAAAGATGAGAGCAACAGTATTACCAATCAGCGTGCTTTTATCCGTGGATTTATCAATAAAAATAAGGAACTTCGCAAAATGAGTGTGGTTGAGTTTGTGGATGATGGCTATTCTGGTAAAAATATGGACCGCCCGGATATGCAGAAAATGCTGGAAATGGTGAAAAGAAAGCAGATTTCATGTGTTATTGTAAAGGATTTCTCCAGATTTTCCAGAGATCATATCGAGCAGGGGAAATATATTGAACAGATATTTCCTTTTATGGGTGTGCGATTTATTGCCATAAACGATAATTATGACAGCGCAGATTACGTGGGGGGTATCGGTGAGATTGATGTTGCATTTAATGGGATTCTATATGATTTCTTCAGTGAGGAACAGTCTTCCAAAGTATCATTGACACTTGATACAAAGCGTGGCAATGGTAAGTACATAGCTACCTATGCTCCTTATGGCTATGTGAAAAGTCCGGAGGACAAGCATAAGTTGGTTGTGGATGAGTTTGCCAGTCAGATCGTAAAGCGCATTTTCAAAGAGTTTCTGTCTGGAAAATCTATGTACAAAATTTCAGAAGGACTGAACCGGGATGGAATAGATACGCCGGGCGTGTATATTGCCATGCAAGTAGGAAGTGAAAAGCAACTTGCCAGATATCGTGAGAAAAAGCCTCTCTGGAATAATGTTGCAGTAGGAAGAATCCTCGGAAATGAGCAATATACCGGCACGATGATTTACAGCCGCTTCAAGAGTGAGAATGTTGGAGATAAACATGCAAAAGCACTTCCAGAGAATGAATGGAAGCGTGTGGAAAATTGTCACGAAGCAATTATAAACAAGGAGGATTTTGAAAAAGTAGCTGCCATGCGAAAAGAAAATACATGTGCCAGTGCCAAAAGAAAGCATGAAACACATTGCCTGACTGGTAAAATGATCTGTGGTAACTGTGGGCATCGCCTGTCCCATACTTATGCCGGACGACCGAAGTATTATTGTGCAAATCATTATCTGGATAAATCGGATGGAAAATGCAATATCAGTGTGCTGGATGCCGATATAGAAAGCATTGTGAAGAAAGCACTTCAGATGATGATTGATGTACTGGTAGATTCCAGAAAGGTTGTGGATATGCAACGGGCGAAGCAGGCAGAGCGATTAAAGCAGGCAGAGAAGCATCTTTCAGATATGGAGCATAGCCGTGAACTAATTGAAAAGGATTTGCGTGAAGCTTATGAAAGCTACAAGCTGGAAATGACAGATAAAGAAACATATCTGGAACAGCGCAAGACATATGAGCACGTGTTGGCATGTATGCGGGAGAATATCGAAAAACAGAAGACGGCAGTCAGTAAGATGGCAGATGTGGATGTGCCAGAAGTGGCAGGTCTGGAGATGTTGGAAGGGCAGTTGAAACTGACAGGCCTTAACAGGGAAATGGTGGATGCTTTTGTGGAGGAGATTGTTGTGTATGCAAAGGACAGGGTGGAGATAAAGTGGAAGTTTAAGGATGAGTTTGGGGAGGTGGGAAAGGCTCGAAAGCCTTGATAATACTGATTATTCTGGTGGAGATTAATGAGGGGAGGTGGTATAATTAAAAATAAGCGTGAAAAAGTAAAAATAAATATATATTGTCATGAAAAGAAAGAGGTGAAGTGTTTGAAGAAGCAATTGATTATTTTGTCGTTAAGTCCGTTATTTTTACTAACAATACTGCAATATTTTCCATTTGAGAAGTTTGGTCGTGTGGTTGGTAATTTGTTCAATATTCAGATGATTTATAAACATTTGCCTTTATATATAGGAATGTGGGTTTGTTTGATTTGGGTTATGGTGTCTTTGATCATATTTATTAAATTTGTATGTTTTCAACGATATGACGTAGTTGGAGGTTATGAAGTTAAGGATATCAAAGAAGAAAAAGATGCCGGATTGAATTTCTTTCTTACACTTATTTTGCCATTGTTGGTTAACGATATTTCGACGTGGAATGGTTTATTATTGATGATTTTTCTAGTTGCTATAATAATATGTTTGTTGTCGAAAACCAATTTATACTATCAAAATCCAGTACTAATAATACTGAAATATAAGGTGTATAAATTTAAATTTGTTGACAATGAGCATTTGCCAGATGGAGAGTATATTGCATTGATAAGAGGCAATATGGATAGTCGCAACACAATAGAGTACAAGAAGATAGAGGACAATGTTTTAGTTATCAGAAAGGAAGGATAAATTCATGAATAAACATGAGATAACATCAAAAATTAAAGAAATTACAGAAACAGGTGCAGTGTGCGGTGTTGATGTATACGTCTGCTTAAAAGGTGAGGAGCAGGAATTTTATATTGAGAAGATGATATCGATGAATTCCTTGAAAGATAGAATTCGGTCTATTGCTTTGGAGATTATTAATACACAGTATTTGCAAGATGAGGTGGTGTACTGTGATATTTTAGATGTTATAGATAATAAAAAGGCAGTTTATGTTTTGGAGCAAAGTGATGAGTACAAACCATTTGCCTTGCTAAATGATGATAGTATGGATGAGGTTTTCAATTTTGACGAAAAGGACATAGGAAATGTCCTTGGCTTTTTATTCAAAATAAATCTAAATAGCAAGAAATTGTTTATATATCAGCAAGCATATGTAGGATCCAGATTGCAAGCAAAAAATAATCTAAGAATAATACAAAAAGATAATGTGTTTGAAATTGTCGATAAAGAAATGCTGAAAATCGATAAAAGAGGAGAATTACTTATTTTAGATAATACTATATTGGTAAGAAATGTTAAGGTTCTTCAAGATTTTTTTGGCTTTCAAATGTTTGTCCGTAACCAAGCACAGAGTGTTATTTCCAAACTGGAAGAATTAGATATTATTGGAAATGTAGCTACATTGAAGGAATATCAAACTGGAGAAAAATTAACTATATCCAAAAAACTTATGAAAGTGAAGAATTCACCGGTGTTGGCGATGGATAAAGATGAACTCATAAATAAAATACCATTAGTTCCTCGATATAAAAATATTATACATATTGAAAATGGTAAGATTCGTACAAATACGAAAAAAGATGTCGATAATCTTATGAAATTGCTTAATGATGATTATGTTAAATCGGAATTGACTGATATGGAGTATGATAGTACGTCCAAAACATTATTAAATAGTGAAAGTCAAGATGAATGAATTGTAATGCTTTAATTTCCCAACCCCTGCGGTATGCGCATGGTTATAAAGTTTCAAATGTAGGAAGATAGCGTAACTCATAATCATGCATGGGCAATTGTAAAGTGGGGAATTTCTCATTACCATATTACAATGTAAAAAGATGAATTGCAGAATTAACAAAAAGTGTTTGGTTTGAAAGGAATGTATGCAATGGAAAAACTACCAGTATATAGTTTGAATAAAAAGAAGGGGAATCTTGCGGCAGATTATTTAAAACGAGTTATATCTAATTTTGCTGTTGTTAATATTATTGATGAATCAGTAGACTTAGGAATAGACATGAGAGCAGAATTGCTTAAGGAAACTTCACCGATAGGTTTATTTTTTAATATTCAGAGTAAAGGAAAAGATGAGGTTGATAGCGAAACAGAAAAACAAGGGTATTTTACAGTGCCGATTAAAATATCAACGATAAACTATTGGCGTCAGCAGAATGATGTAACAATTTTGTTTGTTGTGGATAATGTTATGGGTAAATGTTATTGGTGTAATCCGCTTGAGCAGATTGCGGATAAAATTTCAAGTATCCAAAGCCAAGATACAGTGACAATAAGGGTATATTTGAATAAATATATCGATTTGAGTTCACAAGAATGTCCTAGTAGCATAAGACAAGATATAATGCTATATATGGTAAACCAAGTGGAACATATAAATGAAAAGTTGGAAAAAATCAAGAAAGAATTAATTTCAGGAAGTAAAGTAAATACAAAAACCTCAATTGAATTGCTGAAAAGAATCACTAAAACCGCAAGCCAAACAGTAGGAACATATGAGTCTGTATGTGAGGTGCTAATTGACAATATAAAAAAACAATTTAGTGAAGCATATAATTACGCATGTGAATTAGAAGTCTTGGATGCGATGATTGTGAAAAAATGGTGTAAGAGTGGGGTGTTTGAAGAAAAGGGATTTACGAGAAGCAAGAAGTCATTGAGATATTTACAAAAAGAAATTGATGAACTGATAAATAAATATGAAAATGACAAGGAAAATCTTGATTTATTGGAACAGTTGCAAACATATGATTATGAGGTTGAAGATTTACTAAAAAATATAGGTGCTTTTTTGTATGAAATGGCGTGTGAGGATAGTCCTTTTGGTGATCATACAGAACTATATCATAAAACAGTTGAAAGAGAATGGAAATATAATTAAAGCAAATATATGCTGAAAGTAGGTGAAATATATGAATCATGTAAAATTCATGTTTAATAGAATAAACAACTACGATTTGCTTTATGAAGATATTATGGAAGGTAACCAAGAGTGGGGAGAAAACACTAAACGAGTTGAAGATCATACTAAAGAATATGTTACACAGGTGATGAAGGATATAATGCCTAATCTTTTAAATAAAAGCACTTTGAAATGTTTGGGATGTTTAGAACGTATTGCTAATGAAGTTTTCGCATTGGAAACCGATTCTGCTGAATATAAAATTACTTTTACTATTGATACGTTTCAGAATAAAGATGCGAGAATTATTATAGACATAGTACCAAAATACATTTATGAGGGTATAGAAAAGTGCTATGATCGTTATTTGGAAAAGTTAAAAATAGAAATTAAGAAGAGAATGAATGTAGACTGGAAAAGATGTGATTGGTTGATTGATGAGCCTTCGGAAGCATTATGTACCGAATTGTATTCTGAATTCTTTAAGTTAGAAAATAGAATTCGGTCTTTTGTAAGTAGAGTACTTACATTACATTTGGGGGTAGATTGGCTTAGTAGCTGTGGATTGGAAAAATATTATAACTCAGCAATACAGTTGTCAGAGACATTTAAGCAAAAGGTTCCGGAATTAGATGATATTAATGCCGAGTTGATTTCTCTGACATTAGAATCTGTGTTTGAAATTGTTTTTAAATGTAAAGTGTATGAGAATGATATTGTTCTTTCGAGAGCGGAATATGTACAGCTTGAAAAAATTTTGACGTCAGGCAAGGAAAATGAAAACGCAAAGAATTTTATTCTGAAAAGAAGAAAAAAAATTGCTGATATATGGGAAGATATTTTCAAACAGTATTTTGATAAGCCTGAAAAGTTTAAAGCAGATGTAAATAAATTTATAAACAGTCGAAATCATATTGCGCATAATAAGCTTATTACATGGAATACGTATAACGCAATAATATCAGAACTAGATGAAATTGAAGATGATTTAGATTATGCAGATGATAAATTTGATCAAAAAGAAATATCTAAAGAAGTAATATTAACAAGAGAATACGAAGCAGAACAAGAGAGTGAGGAACGAGAATACTGGCGAAACAGAATTGTGCAGGAAACAGGGATTGAAATATTAGATGAGGAAGGAATATATGATAAATTCTGCGAAACATTAGAAGATTTTTACCAAGATATTTTGAAACAATTTCAGTATGATCCTTGTTTTGATATTGAAGAAATTGAAACAACTATATATGATGGAAAAACACATTTTTTCGATATAAAGTGTAAGGCATTAGAGCATAATACTGTTGAAGTATACGTTGAGATGTTTATTGATGATGATATGGGAGAGAGTAGTTCGTGTTCAATTATTTGCAAAACAGAAATTGCAGAAATCTTTAGAGCAAAATGCCTCTTTGTTAATGGAAGCGGTTGCGAAGGAGATGAATGTTTGATGCAGGCAGAACAGGATTCAGAGTATGATGATTCGGAGGTAGAAGAATTAAAACTCAAACTTATAAAATATGTAATAGAGAAGCTGAATCCCATGATTGCTCAATTGAATCTCATTAAGGAAGATAAGAAAAAACTAAAAGAATTTGTTTCAGATAATGAGTGTGAAGAATGTGGGAACTTTGGAATATCAATTAAAGCTGATTTTTATCCAATTGGTAAGTGCTGTTATTGTGGAACTGAAAATTAAATAACCCTATCAAAAAAAGTTAAAAATTTCCCCATCATACCCTTGACACGGGCGGGAACAGGAAAAACATATGCCTCTGCATTTGCAATGCGTGAGCTTGGCTTTCGGAGAGTTCTCTTTTTAGTCCACAGAGGCCAGCTTGCCAGACAGACAAGAAAATCTTACGAGAAAGTATTTGCAAATACCGTATCTATGGGACTGGTTGGTGCCGGTTATCATGAATATGAAGCAGATTATGTGTTTGCGACAGTTCAGACATTGAATCGAGATGAACATCTGCTTCAATATGCGAAAGACGCATTTGACTGTATTGTTTTGGATGATGAGCGCGTTATAATAAGGACAAAGTTAGAGAAACCCAGTAAAATCAAGGGGTTAGCACTAATTTAGTCCTTATTTTTATACCATTTTAGCGGTAAAGATAGGGCAGCGCTGC
>OLRL01000277.1_pt1 | contig 43480 bp, 43 predicted proteins | sample 1643201 | NCBI WGS metagenome assembly OLRL01 (sample SAMEA3136649, study PRJEB25190) | human gut metagenome | biome: human gut; feature: human-associated habitat; material: faeces | place: Austria | collected 2013
GTCATCGACAACTTTATGGAAGGAGTAACACTATGGCTTATAAACACATTCTCATCGCGGTCGATCTCTCCCCGGAAAGCAAAGTTCTGGTAGAGAAAGCAGTCTCTATGGCTCGCCCCTACAATGCGAAAGTTTCTCTGATCCACGTAGATGTAAACTACTCTGACCTATACACCGGGCTTATTGATGTGAATCTGGGTGATATGCAGAAACGCATCTCAGAAGAGACACATCATGCGCTGACCGAGCTTTCCACTAATGCAGGCTACCCAATCACTGAAACCCTGAGCGGCAGCGGCGACCTGGGCCAAGTTCTGGTCGATGCAATCAAGAAATACGATATGGATCTGGTGGTTTGTGGTCACCACCAGGACTTCTGGAGCAAACTGATGTCTTCCGCACGTCAGCTGATCAACACCGTTCACGTTGATATGCTGATTGTTCCGCTGCGCGACGAAGAAGAATAATCTTCCCTCTACGACGTGTTCCTGAACGCCCGCATATGCGGGCGTTTTGCTTTTTGGCGCGCCTTGTTACCTGATCCAGCGTAAACACCTTATCTGGCCTACGGTCTGCGTTCGCAATCAAAATCCCCAGCCAATACAATATTTAACACCATCATATTTTCCATCATTAGTGTGATCAGCTGGTTATTTTCTGTTGTAATAGTGTATTAATCTATTCACCGCATCAATATTAAGAATCTCTGACAGATGTAAACTTTTTCGCGCGTTATCCCTTACGCGTTCATACTTTTCAGGATGGTATTGGAAGGTTAATAAATATGAATACAACAACACCCATGGGGATGCTGCAGCAACCTCGCCCATTTTTCATGATCTTTTTTGTCGAGTTATGGGAGCGATTCGGCTACTACGGCGTGCAGGGCGTACTGGCGGTTTTCTTCGTTAAACAGCTTGGATTCTCGCAAGAGCAGGCTTTTGTCACTTTTGGTGCTTTTGCTGCGCTGGTCTATGGCCTCATTTCCATTGGCGGCTATGTCGGCGACCACCTGCTGGGGACCAAACGCACCATTGTTCTTGGAGCACTTGTGCTGGCGATTGGCTACTTCATGACCGGCATGTCGCTACTTAAGCCTGACCTGATTTTCATCGCCCTGGGGACTATCGCTGTAGGTAACGGCCTGTTTAAAGCTAACCCAGCCAGCTTGCTTTCGAAGTGCTATCCGCCGAAAGATCCGCGGCTTGATGGCGCATTCACCCTGTTCTATATGTCGATCAACATCGGCTCGTTGATAGCGTTATCGCTGGCCCCTGTGATCGCTGATAGATTCGGTTATTCAGTCACCTACAACCTGTGCGGGGCGGGGTTAATTATCGCATTACTGGTTTACATCGCCTGTCGTGGAATGGTGAAAGACATTGGTTCTGAACCCGACTTCCGGCCAATGAGCTTCAGCAAACTGTTGTACGTATTACTTGGCAGCGTGGTGATGCTCTTCGTATGTGCATGGCTATGCACAACGTAGAAGTCGCCAATCTGGTGCTGATTGTTCTCTCCATCGTCGTCACCATCATCTTCTTTCGTCAGGCATTCAAGCTGGATAAAACCGGGCGCAATAAAATGTTTGTCGCCTTTGTCCTGATGCTCGAAGCGGTGGTGTTTTACATTCTCTACGCCCAGATGCCAACATCGCTGAACTTCTTTGCCATCAACAACGTGCATCATGAAATTCTCGGTTTTTCCATCAACCCGGTCAGCTTCCAGGCGCTTAACCCGTTCTGGGTGGTACTCGCCAGCCCAATACTGGCAGGCATTTACACGCATCTGGGTAACAAAGGCAAAGACCTCTCGATGCCGATGAAATTTACTCTCGGCATGTTTATGTGCTCACTGGGCTTTTTGACGGCGGCAGCTGCGGGAATGTGGTTTGCGGATGCACAAGGGCTGACATCGCCATGGTTTATCGTGCTGGTGTACTTATTCCAGAGCCTGGGTGAACTGTTTATTAGCGCCCTTGGCCTGGCGATGATTGCTGCCCTGGTGCCGCAGCATTTGATGGGCTTTATTCTCGGGATGTGGTTCCTGACGCAGGCTGCCGCGTTCTTGCTGGGCGGCTATGTGGCAACATTTACCGCGGTGCCGGACAACATTACCGATCCGCTTGAGACGTTGCCCGTCTATACCAACGTGTTTGGTAAGATTGGTCTGGTCACGCTGGGCGTTGCAGTAGTGATGCTGTTGATGGTGCCGTGGCTGAAACGCATGATTGCGACGCCGGAAAGCCATTAATTATTCTTGCAGAAAGCAGGGTAGCGTTATCGCTACCCTGTTTTAGTTTTACACTGGCGTACCTGCATAGATATCAAAGCGATGCCCTTTAGTGACTACCGCGTTTGGCGTGGCGACATTCGCCAGCGGTGGCGCGTAGTCCGGGCGCTTTACCACCACGCGTTTGGTCGCCAGCAAGCGTGCAGGCTCCAGTAATCCATCGGCATCAAGATCCGGTCCCACCAGCGACTGAAAGACACGCATCTCTTTTTTCACTAGCGCGCTTTTCTGCTTATGCGGGAACATCGGGTCGAGGTACACCACCTGCGGACGCGGCGTGATATCGGTTAACGCCGTCAGACTCGACGCATGGATCAGCTGTAAACGTTCCTGCAGCCACGGACCGATTTCCGGGTCGGCATAGCCGCGCGCCAGGCCATCATCAAGCAGTGCCGCAACCACCGGATTACGTTCCAGCATTCGTACGCGGCAGCCTACCGAGGCCAGTACAAACGCATCGCGCCCCAGCCCAGCTGTCGCATCGACCACATCCGGCAGGTAATCGCCTTTAATGCCAACCGCCTTCGCCACCGCTTCACCGCGTCCACCGCCAAATTTGCGCCGATGGGCCATCGCACCGCCCACGAAATCCACGAAGATACCGCCGAGTTTGGGTTCATCACGTTTGCGCAGTTCCAGATGTTCCGGCGTCATCACCAGCGCCATCAGGTTATCTTCATCGTGTTCCAGTCCCCAGCGGGCGGCAAGAACAGATAAGGCGCCGTTTCCGGCGCCTGTTTCATCTACTAAGCAGATTTTCACGTGAATAATCAGCCTTTGATCCCGTAATGCTCCAGCATTGCATCCAGCTGCGGCTCGCGGCCACGGAAGCGCTTGAACAGTTCCATCGGCTCTTCAGAACCGCCACGGGTAAGGATATTATCGAGGAACGATTGTCCGGTCTGACGGTTGAAAATCCCTTCATCTTCGAAGCGAGAGAAGGCATCTGCCGCCAGTACGTCTGCCCACAGATAGCTGTAGTAACCCGCTGCGTAGCCACCAGCAAAAATATGGCTGAAGGCATGCGGGAAGCGGCCCCACGTTGGGCCCGGCACCACGGCGACCTGTTTTTTAATTTCCGCCAGCGTCTCGAGGATTTTAGCCCCTTGCTGCGGGTTAAACTCCGCGTGCAGACGGAAATCAAACAGACCGAACTCCAGTTGACGCAGAATAAACAGCGCTGCCTGGTAGTTTTTCGCCGCCAGCATTTTATCCAGCAACTCTTTCGGCAGCGGTTCGCCGGTTTCATAGTGACCAGAGATAAACGCCAGCGCCTCCGGCTCCCAGCACCAGTTTTCCATTGATGACATCCCTGACCTGATTCAAAGAAAGCGAATTTGCCTCTATTTTTAAGGATGAATGAATAGATTTAATACGATTATTTTTCCTAAGGTGTGGTTTCGCCTCCATATCACTGAGCAATGTAATACGCCCGATTTTTTCCGAAATAGATGCTACATAAGATACTATACGATTTGTAATTGTAAACGGCGGTTCATACATGTCTTTCCATCCTCCACTACTTGCGTATTATCTTGCGTACTTTCTTCCTCTATTATACAATAATATAAATATTTTTCAACAGAGAAAACACAAACAAGATTGTCTCCACTTCAAACAGATTCCCCGTCAAATATTATAATTTTCATTTAAAAAATGTTGGACATCTTTTTTACTCGAAAACCATATAACTTTATCATTATATTTTTTCAAAATGTTTTCTATTGCTCTAAGATTTTCATTTTGAAAAGTGTCAGTCCATTTCAAAAGATTATAAACCGATTTTAGACTTTCTTTTTTACCTTTTTCCATTCCTAATTTTCTTTTAATGAATCTTATAATAATTCTGCATTTATACAAATGTTTCGGCATATTCAAGACATAGATTTTATCAGCCTCATCAAAACTTTGTTGCACCCATTTATAATATACACCTTCAATTATCCAATCACTATTAGTCAATATTTTTTGTAATGATATATTTCTATCTTCAATTGATCTTTTTACCCCATATCCTTCTGTGTGATTGTCCCAATATACATCATCTAAATCAAAGTGTGGAATATTATATATCTTAGAAAGTACATTAGCTAAATAAGTCTTACCCGAACCACTACAACCAATAATATGTATTTTCAAATCTCTCCACCTCCAAGTTCCTATTATTTTCATGAATATATTCTAATATATGATATGCATTCTTCTAGCAGCTTCTTTTTATAAGCAATCTCACTTCTCTTTGCAAATATAGTCTCATCAATATCTGTTGTATGCTCTTTCCTAATCTGCTATAATTATTCTATGGTACTACCATTTACGGTAGGCGGTTAGTCCTTCTTCAGAGGGACTGTGACTCTCTGTTTACATAGAAATCCCCAGACCATCTGACGGAAATCTTGCTAAAGGAGGGGATGCCGATGTTGACTCTCGAAAGTCTAATTGCTGTTCTCAGTTTATGCTTAACGGCTTTTGGACTCGGTTACTCAATAGGATGCAATCACGCAAAAAAATAACCGCCCCAGCCTCGCAAACTGAACGGTTATTTTCATAACTAAGCATAATGTGGGCTAACCGTCTATCGGTAGCACCTCTTCTATAATCATACTACCACTAATCATATGACATGTCAAAGATTATTGCTATTTTATGACGACATTCCATTTATTTTCAGAAATAACATATTGAAATTCCGTCAAGCTATCATCTAATATGACTTGAATCAATTCTTCCAAATCATCTACCGTATTTTTCTCCGACAATTCACTTTTCGCAACCCACTGCATTTCCCCCTCTTCTGAAGAACAAATCTCCCCTCTAAATTGATCCGTGCGGAACAAAAACACAATATAACGTCCACTTTCTGTAGGAAACTGTTTGATTCCACACAGTTTTGGTTCATAGATTGTCAAACCAGTTTCTTCTTTCATTTCACGAATGACAGCGTCAATGATAGATTCTCCTTTTTCAATATGTCCACCAGGTAGAGTAACCCCCTTCCAATCCTGCTTTATTCTGTCCTGCAGTAAAAAACTATCACCTTTATAAATTAAACAAAGAACTGCTAATTCAATATGCTCTGCCCTTCCCATATGAATTCCTCCAAAAAATCTGACTTTTCAAACCTATATCATTTACACCACTTCACATCCGTATCTGAAAATATGAAAAACATCTTGTTTTTTATAAAATTCAAATCCTAACCGTTTATATAAATTTTGCGCCGGATTTGTTTGAATTGCCACAACTAAAACCGGAATACCCAATTCTTTTGATATTCCTTTCAAATATTCCAAAAACAATGTACCTATTCCTCTATTTTGAGCTTTTTCTATTATTTTAATGAGAACATTGTCAATTTTATCTTTTTTCTGATCGTAACTCAAAAAACCAACCGTCTCATTTTGCCACAATATTTTTTTGAAAAATGTCATTTTTCTTCTATCAGCGAAAGCATTAAATATAATTTTCTCATTATATTCACCAAAAAACTCCCTATGTTCAATCACATATTTACTATGCGAAACTTTTTCTACATATACAAAATCTTCCACATCATTCTCATTTACATCCTCTAAAACAAATCCTTCATTTTTTAATTCCGATGTTAATTCCATAATAACCTCCTAAGATTACTGACTCTATAAACGTACAGTATCATAAAATCATCTACTATTCAAACAACTTTTTTCATAGTCCTTAAAAAGTTTATCCAATGTCGTTCTGCTGATGTTAAGCTCTGCAGCTATAGAACTTTTTGTTCCATTTCGACTCATATATTTCTGATAATATTCTTCAATATCTGGTACAACCACCGCTTTACGACCTTTATACTTTCCCTTTTGTTTCGCTATCGCAATCCCCTCACGTTGTCTCTCTAAGATCATGGCTCTTTCAAATTCTGCGATAGCAGCCATCATTGTCATCTGTAACTTCCCAGCCGGTGTCTTGGTATCAAAGTTTTCCTTCAAGCTAACAAACTTCGCTCCATTACTTTCAATTTGTTGTACAATCGCAAGCAAATCCGCCGTAGATCTTCCTAGTCTGGAAAATTCTTCTACATACGCCGTATCGTCTTCACGGATATATTCCAACATCTCCTGCAGTATCGGTCTATTAACGTCCTTACCGGAAGCTTTCTCCACAAACCATTTGTCTATATTATATTTTTTAAAGATTCCCTTTGTCGTGCTTCATTCTATTCTATCGTAGATACTCGCACGTATGCTATATTCTTTCCTTTTGCCATATTAATCACCATTGTCCATTTAGATTCTTAAAAATCAGTTTCGTTTTGTTCATAAATTGATATTCCATTCTATTTTAACATATTTCATCATGTAGTTGCTTGTCCATTTACAGTATACCCTACATTAACATCTTTCTCCTGCCATACTCAGTGCTTTTGTTGTCCAGATTATCACTTCCCATAGTCCTGATTTATAATTCGCCCTATACTCATATCGATACAATACACATTCATCATGGTATTCTTCAAAGACATCTTTTCCGTATTTGTCAATGTGACGAAGTACCGTTATTCCCATATCTACTAAGACTCTACTCGATAGCTCTGTCCAAATATCTTTCTCTATATCCTCCAATGAAATACTAGCATCATAATATGTCTGAATCGTACTTTTCCATGTACACCAGTACACCAAGTCAGCAGATTGCAAAAAATGTGAATGATACGTTACGCTTTTCTAACTGTAACCCTATGTAACCCGAACAAACACTCGATTCTAGCTAGATTTTTACCATTAATATTAGACAATAACTTCATTAATTAGGGTATCCAAAGTTCGAAAAACGGCGTAAATACGCCATTTTCCACAACGCAAAAAGAAGCACCGCCCCCACAGCTCACGGCTGCAAAAACAGTGCTTCCTATAGTGCGCGATCAGGGGTTCGAACCCTGGACACCCTGATTAAGAGTCAGGTGCTCTACCAACTGAGCTAATCGCGCATTTGCATTATTTAATTATTCCTTAACGCAAGTGATATTATATAACAGTTTTCTAAATAATGCAATAGAATTTTCAAATTTTTTTCATAAATCTACATTTATTTTTTATATTTCATTTGTATCCAGTCTATAAGACATGTTTATGCAATGTAAATCCTCTTCCTTTTACTTCACTTACCTGACTAATGACCATAAAGGCTTTATCATCGATTTCCATCACAAGTTCATTTAATTTTGGAAGTTCACGGTTTGATACGACGGTCATAACCGAGAATCCATCGTCATGCAAATATCCGGATTCTGTCTTATAGAGTGTTGTTCCTCTGTCTAATTTCTTATGAATCATTTCATTAATTTCACGATATTGTTTACTCATGATCTTTACTTGCATCTGTGTTTTTCCCATCAAAAGAACTTTATCGACAAGTACTGTATAGATCATCACCAGGAGAATTCCATACAGGATCTTCTCTTTATCTCTGAATAACATCTGTCCGATCAAAATTGCACAGTCAAACACATAAAGTCCCACTGATACCGGAAGTCCTATTTTCTTATTTAAGATAAGAGGAGGAATATCCATACCACCTGTAGAGGCCCCGGCTTTGATTACCATTCCGATTCCCACACCAATCGACACTCCTGCAAAAATTGTGCAAAGCATCGGGTCATCTGTTAAATCTTGTAACCCTTGTATTTTTTGTACAACACCTAAAATAACAGGAAAATAAAATGTACTAATTAAAGATGTAAGTGCAAATGATTTTCCGAGTACAAGTATCGCAAGTACAAACATAATTACATTAAATACTGCTGCAAATATCTCAATCGGCAATCCAAAATAGTGATTTGCAATCAAACCCAATCCTGTTGTTCCGCCCGTAATCAATCCTGTCGGAAGCACAAATGCTGCAAGTCCTGCTGCATAAATTGTATTTCCCAGGAGTACAAAAAATATCTTTTTCATATCAAAGATATCTTTTAGTTCTTTTTCCTTTTCCGCTTTCATAGTTCCTCCTTTTATCGCTTTAATTTAATGAATTTCTCTTAAAACGCAAGAAAAACAGGTTAAAAACCTGTTTTTCTCTCTTTGACCTGTCTAGTATATCATTATCTCGCAAAGAATTCAACATTCGACATCATGATTTCTTCTGTGCATTCAGAATACAGTATACTTCATCAAATGACCGTTTCACATTTGCCAAATGACGATTTAATTTCGGTCTGTCATAAAGCATACATCGAATCTTATCTTCGAATCTCCGTCTCCATCCCAAAGTAATTCTCCACTCTTCTTTTTATAAGGATATGCAGTCGGCTTTTCCTACTTTCTTACCGCAATCAACTTATGGATCGGATTCCCCATGGAAGAAAACTTTGCTTCATACTCTGTCATAATATTCCCTTCATTCATTTCCATATTATTATGCAAGTCAAATGTATGTGCTTTTAATTCCCATCCGGCTTCTTCTACCTGTTCCAATGAAAATTCAAAAAGCGGTCTATTGTCCGTTTTGAATTCAACCGCACCCTGTTCTACAAGCACTTTTTCGTAAATACTTAAGAATCTTGTAGATGTCAATCTACGTCTCGCATGTCGGGCTTTTGGCCAAGGATCCGAGAAGTTGAGATAGATTTTTTCTACTTCTTCCGGCGCGAATACTTCCGGAAGCTCTGCCGCATCCATACAGATAAAACGGATATTCGTAAGCTCCCGGTACTCTTCTGTCTCAAATTTTTCCAAAGCTCTTAAAAGCACGCTGGAATAGCGTTCGATACCAATGTAGTTAATCTCCGGATTTCTTTTTGCCAATTCCAGAATAAATTGTCCTTTCCCCATTCCGATTTCTATATGAATCGGATTTTCATTTTCAAAAACATTTTTCCAACTTCCTCTATGATTCTTTTCATCTTTTACCGCTACCGGATTCGCATCAATTTCTTCTTTTGCTCGTGGTATATTTCGTAATCTCATCTTTTTTCCTCCATTCTGAAAGATTGCTTTTCTAAGAATCTCTAATTCATATTTTGTTTAAATTTATCATTTTTTTTGTTATTTTTTATGATTTTTTCTGCAATCTTTTCCATAGTATTTTAACAGAATCGGAGTATGATTAGTAGAGTAGATTTTTAAAAATTTTTAAAGGAGGATTGCTCATGGATTCGATTGTAAAAAGACTATCAGAGATTGAGACTTCCGCAGCTTCTATCGTAGAACATGCAGAATCCCAAAAAGAGGTTTTAGACCGGGAAATGACGGAGAAAAAAACAGCGTTTGATGAAGCGTTGGAGTCCGATACAAAAGACAAATTACAAAGTATCCGCACCCAGCTGGAAAGCCGGATGGAAGAAGAACTTGCCGAGTTACGTCAGGCGAGTGAAGATACAATTCGTGCATATCACGAAGAATATGATACTAAACACGAAAAATATGCAAAAGCAATACTTGCGCATATTACAGAGGTAGCATAATGGGAAACTTATTAAAATACAGCGGAATCGTCACCAAAATCCGCGCAATGCAGTCCCATCTGCTTACTGAAAAAAACTTTGAAGAGATCGCCAATCTGGGTAACGTAACCGAAGCTGTTTCCTATTTAAAAAACACTCCCGGCTACGAAGAGGTTCTTCGAAACGCAGATGTTAACACACTCCATCGTGGCGATGTAGAGAAGCTTTTGACTCAATCACTTTACAACGACTATTCCGGATTATATTCTTTTTCAAACCTCGAAGTTCGCAGGTTCTTGAAACTGTATCTGAAACGTTATGAAGTAGATTTGATCAATTACTGTTCTCGCATCATATTTAATCATTATCAAGAACCGTTTGACCTTAATTACAAAAAACCGTTTTTTAATCAGTACTCTCAGATTTCCATCGATCGCCTCATGACGGCACGTACCATGGAAGAACTTGTAGAAGCCTTACGTGATACTGAATATTACAGACCACTGAAAAAACTAACAGAAAACGGTACGCCGGACTTGTTCGACTACGATCTTGCATTGGATCTTTATTATTTTACTTCTATATGGAAAGAACGTAAAAAAATATTAAAGAAAAAAGATCTGGAAATGTTCACCAAGAGTTCCGGTTCCAAAATTGATCTTCTGAATTTGCAGTGGATATACCGGGCAAAAAAATATTACTCTCTTTCTGCTGCAGATATTTACTCCATGTTGATTCCTATTCAATACCACCTGAAAAGCGACGAACTAAAAACGCTCGTTGAAGCAGGCGGTGTAGATGAGTTCATGGCAGCCGCACAGAAGACATACTATGCCAAGAGATATTCTTTTGACAATTCTCATACAATCGAACAATTGTATAAGAACTGTTTGAATCATCTTTATACGGTCGAGAAACGCAAATTCCCATATTCCCTCTCCGCCGTTAACACATACCTTTTCTTAAAAGAAGAGGAAATTCATAAATTAACTACAACACTTGAATGTATCCGCTATGGTCTGACAGCAAAGGAAACACTCGAGTACGCAGGAGGTGTGCAGAAACCATGATTGTAAAAATGAAATTTCTCACAATCACAGCTCATAAGAGAGATATCGACCGTATCTGCGACCAATATCTTTCTAAATATGAGATTCAACTTGAAAACGCCCTCTCCGAACTGAAAACGGTGGATAACCTGCTGCCTTTCATCGAAGTTAATCCATTCAAAGATTCTCTTGATAAGGCCAATCAGTTTGCGAACTATATTGAGGACGATGTAATTCCTGAAGACAAACTGTTTTCTCAAGAAGAAATGTTTTCTCTGATCCGAGACATGAATCATACTTACATGAACTTCCGAGATCATGAAGAGGAATTAAGAAAACAACAGGAACATTGCCGTGAAGTACTTCGACTTGTGGAACCGTTTCGATCCATCGATTTCAGTATCCATGATGTGACACAGTATCGATTTATCAAATTCCGTTTCGGACGTGTGCCTGTCGATTATTATCATAAACTGGAAAAATATGTGTATGAAGACTTAGATGTAGTATTTATAGAAGGATCCAGAGATGCATCTCATGTATATGGTGTTTATTTTTCCGCAGAAGGAAACATTGAGCAAACCGATGCGATCTTAAAATCTCTTCATTTTGAACGCCTTCGTCTTCCTGATGAATGCGAAGGTACTACTCGCGAAGTCTGCAAACAACTAACAGATGAAATCAACAGATTGAATCAGGAAATCCTTTCTACGGACATGCAGATCCGAGAGGCTTTTAAAGAAAATGGTTCGAAACTTCTTGCAGTCCGTGATCGACTGCAAAAGCTTAGCAGTAACTTTGATGTTCGTAAGCTTGCTGCTCTTGTAGAAAACAAACGTGGTGATCATTTCATTCTCTGTGGATGGATGCCGGAAGATCAAGCGGCTCTTTTCATGGAGGAAATCAAAAAGGATCCTGACGTCTTTGTCATTGTCGAAGATAATCACGAAGAATATTTCAGCGAACCACCTACTAAGCTAAAGAACCCAAAGTTCTTCAAACCATTCGAAATGTTCATCAAGATGTACGGATTGCCTGCTCATAACGAGTTGGATCCAACTATTTTTGTAGCGCTTACCTACACCTTTATCTTTGGCGCTATGTTTGGTGATGTCGGGCAAGGCTTATGCCTCTTCCTTGGCGGAGCAATATTATACAAATGGAAAAAGATCAACTTAGCCGGTATCGTTTCCATTGCGGGTATCTTCTCTGCCTTCTTTGGATTTATGTTCGGAAGTGTGTTTGGATTCGAAAATATTATTGAAGCAACCTGGATTCGTCCGATTTCGCATATGACAACGTTACCGTTTATCGGAAAACTAAATACAGTATTTATCGTCGCTGTCGCTTTTGGTATGGGAATCATACTATTATCTATGATTTTCCACATCATCAATGCAAAAAAAGCGCACGATACCGAAGCGTTACTTGATCAGAACGGAATATCTGGCCTTGTATTTTACGGAGCTGTTGTTTTGACAGTTGTACTTTTCATGACAGGCAATAAACTTCCGGCTACGATCGTATTAGTCGTGATGTTCGGTATTCCGCTTCTTCTTATGATATTCAAAGAGCCGATCACTTCTAAATTAGAGAAGCGAATTGAACATTCCCAAGAAGGAAAAGTAATGTTTGTCGTGCAAGCAGTTTTTGAGATGTTTGAGACATTATTAAGTTACTTTTCCAACACACTTTCCTTTGTGCGTATCGGCGCTTTTGCAGTCAGCCATGCAGCCATGATGGAAGTTGTATTGATGCTGGCAGGCGTTGAAACAGGCAATCCAAACTGGGCCGTTGTCGTAGGCGGCAACTTGTTCGTCTGCGCAATGGAAGGCTTGATTGTCGGCATTCAAGTATTGAGACTGGAATATTATGAAATGTTCAGCCGTTTTTACAAAGGAACAGGACGCGAATTTAAACCATATAATTAGGAGGACAAAACCATGAGTTTAGTAACAAAATTAACATTAATCGTCACTTTAGTTTTAAGTATTATGATTCCTTTCGGATATTTTCTCATTGGAGAAAAAAATAAAAAACGTTATAAAAGAGCAATTGGAACGAATGTATTTTTCTTCTTTGGAGCTTTTGTGATCGCTTCGATCATGATGTACGGAGGCAACGTACAGGCCGCTTCTGAAACAGCTGCTGCCGGCGGAATCTCTGTTGGACTTGGTTACATTGCCGCTGCTCTTGTTACAGGTCTTTCTTGTATCGGCGGTGGTATCGCCGTAGCCAGCGCCGCAAGCGCTGCTCTTGGAGCTATCAGCGAAGATTCCAGCGTACTTGGTAAATCTTTGATTTTCGTAGGTCTTGCAGAAGGTGTCTGTCTGTACGGATTGATTATCTCATTCATGATCTTGGGTAAACTGTAATCTATGAAAATGTATCTGATCAGTGATAACGTAGACACTTACACAGGCATGCGCCTGGCCGGTGTAGACGGAGTCGTAGTCCATGAGCGTGAAGAACTTTACGAAGCTTTAACAAACGCCATGAACAACAAAGAGCTCGGCATCGTTCTTTTGACCGAAAAACTTGGTAAAGAATTCCCGGATATCATCGATGAGATGAAACTCAAACGAAAAATGCCGCTTCTTGTAGAGATTCCGGACAGACACGGAACCGGACGTAAGAAAAACTTTATCACATCCTATGTAAATGAAGCGATAGGACTAAAATTGTAAAGAAGGTGACACATTTGACATTAGAAGAAAAACTCGAGCATTTGAAGAACGCTTCCATGGAGGAAGCTCGTGCTTCCGGCAACCGGATCATCAAAGAGCATTCCGACGCATTGGAAAAGATCTTCTGCGAACATAAAGAAACCTCTTTAAGACAAGCTGAACTGACATTAAAGACGGAAACCAATCGTGCAAAACAGGATCTGAACAAGGCGCTTGCCAAATCACAGCTTGATTTGAAAAGAAAGCAAGGCAAATGTCAGACGCAATTAAAAAACAAATTATTTAAAGAAGTATTAGGACTTACAGAAAACTATATGAAAACAGCTGCCTACGATGATCTGCTTGCAAAGCATATCGAAAATGCTCTTGCATTTGCACAGGGTGCTGATATGACGATTTATATCAATCCTACGGATTCTTCCAAAAAAGATGTATTGGAAAAACGTACCGGAGCAGTCCTTACAATCAGTAAAGAAGATTTTCTCGGAGGAATCCGTGCTGTCATTCATGACAAACATATTCTAATTGATAACTCTTTTTCTTCTTTGTTAGAAGAAGAATATGACAAGTTCTTATTTACAGGAGGTGAAAGCAATGACTAGAACAGCATCTATATACGGCATCAACGGCCCTGTAATTTACCTAAAAGGAAATACCGGATTCAAAATGTCAGAAATGGTATACGTTGGAGCAGAAAGACTCGTCGGCGAAGTCATTGCTCTCGACAAAGATATGACAACCGTTCAAGTGTACGAAGAGACAACCGGACTTCGTCCCGGAGAAATCGTGGAAGCATCGGGAAATGCTGTCTCTGTTACACTTGCTCCTGGAATCCTGAATAACATTTTCGATGGTATTGAACGTCCTTTGGAAAAAATCGGCGAACACTCCGGCGCCTTCATTAGCCGCGGTGTCAGCGTAGATTCTTTGGATCGTCAGAAAAAATGGAACGCCCATATGACTGTAAAAGAAGGAGATATTCTTCACGGTGGCGATATCATAGCAGAAGTTCCGGAAACGGCTGCTATCGTCCACAAATGCATGGTACCTCCAAACGTCAATGGAACCGTGCTTTCCGTTGTTCCTGACGGCGCTTACACCATCGACGAAGTACTTGTTACATTAGAGACAGATACCGGAGAAACATTAGAACTTACGATGACTCAGCGTTGGCCAATCCGTGTACCAAGACCAACTCACCATCGTTTCCCGGCCTCCGTTCCTCTTGTAACCGGACAACGTATCTTAGATACTATGTTTCCAATCGCAAAAGGCGGAACCGCCTGCGTTCCCGGCGGATTCGGTACCGGAAAAACAATGACTCAGCACCAGATCGCCAAATGGTCCGATGCTGATATCATCATCTACATCGGTTGTGGGGAACGTGGAAACGAAATGACACAGGTATTGGAAGAATTCACGAAACTTATCGACCCGAAATCCGGCAATCCTCTTATGGATCGCACGACATTGATCGCCAACACCTCCAACATGCCGGTAGCTGCCCGTGAAGCAAGCATTTACACCGGACTGACTCTTGCTGAATATTACCGCGACATGGGATATGATGTGGCAATCATGGCAGATTCTACTTCTCGTTGGGCAGAGGCTCTTCGTGAGTTGTCCGGACGTTTGGAAGAAATGCCTGCGGAAGAAGGCTTCCCTGCATACCTTGCATCTCGCCTCTCCGCATTCTATGAACGTGCCGGAATGATGCATAACTTAAACGGCACAGACGGTTCTGTTTCTATCATCGGAGCGGTCTCCCCACAGGGCGGCGATTTTTCCGAACCGGTTACTCAGAATACGAAACGTTTCGTTCGCTGTTTCTGGGGATTGGATAAAAGCCTTGCTTACTCCAGACATTTTCCGGCCATTCACTGGCTCACAAGCTACAGCGAATACTTGTTGGATTTAGCGCCTTGGTACAACGAACACATTTCTCCAAAATTCGTAGATGACCGCAATCGCTTGATGGCGCTTTTGAATCAAGAAAGCAGCTTAATGGAAATCGTAAAACTGATCGGAAGCGATGTTCTTCCGGACGATCAAAAATTAGTATTAGAAATTGCCAAAGTCATCCGACTTGGATTTTTACAACAAAATGCTTTCCATAAAGATGATACTTGCGTCTCCTTGGAAAAACAATTCAAGATGATGGAAGTGATTCTTCATCTTTATCAGAAATCCAAAGAGCTCATTACAATGAATATGCCGATTTCTGTATTGAAAGAGGAAAATATTTTCGAGCATGTCATCGCCATGAAATATGACGTGCCTAATGATAAATTAGAACTGTTTGACGATTATATCAAAGACATTGACGCATTCTATGACCGCGTCATGGAACGAAACGCATAAGGAGGAGCTTGTGATGTCAATTGAATATTTAGGCTTAAGTAATATCAACGGCCCTCTGATCGCGCTAGAGGGCGTTCAAGACGCATTCTATGATGAAATCGTAGAATTTGTTGTGGACAAAACAGAACGAAAACTCGGCCGTATCGTAGAAATCTACGAAGACAAGGCCATCATTCAGGTGTTTGAAGGAACAGAAAATATGTCCCTTCTCAATACCCACACCAAATTAACAGGACACCCGATGGAAATCGCACTTTCTCCGGATATGCTGGGACGTACCTTCAACGGAATCGGTCAACCGATCGATAACTTGGGACCGATCACATCCACATTGAAACGCGATGTCAATGGACTTCCATTGAACCCTGTAAAACGAGAATATCCTCGTAATTATATCCGTACCGGTATCTCCGCCATTGACGGACTTACCACATTGATTCGTGGACAGAAGCTTCCGATTTTCTCCGGAAACGGTCTTCCACACGATCAGCTTGCCGCACAGATCGTAAAACAGGCTTCCCTTGGTGAAAACTCTGGCGAAGAATTCGCCATCGTGTTTGGCGCTATGGGAGTCAAGCATGATGTAGCTGACTTCTTCCGCCGCACCTTCGAAGAAAGCGGTGTCTCCGATCACGTTGCCATGTTCCTAAACCTGGCAAACGATCCGGTTGTTGAACGACTCATCACGCCAAAGGTCGCTCTTACGGTAGCGGAGTACCTTGCATTTGAAAAAGGAATGCATATTCTCGTTATTTTAACCGACATGACTTCTTTTGCCGAAGCCATGCGTGAGGTATCTTCTTCCAAAGGAGAAATCCCAAGCCGTAAAGGTTTCCCTGGATACTTGTACAGCGAACTTGCAACCATTTATGAGCGCGCCGGTATCGTAGCAGGAGCGAAAGGTTCCGTAACCCAGCTTCCGATCTTAACGATGCCAAACGATGATATCACTCATCCGATTCCGGACTTAACAGGATACATTACAGAAGGACAGATCGTATTGGATCGAAACCTGCACGGACAATCTGTATATCCACCGATCAACATTCTTCCATCTCTTTCTCGTCTTATGAAAGACGGTATCGGAGAAGGCTACACAAGAATCGATCACCAGGATCTTGCCAATCAGCTATTCTCTGCTTACGCCAAAGTAGGAGAAGCAAGAAACTTAGCTTCTGTCATCGGTGAAGATGAGCTTTCACCAATCGACAAGAAATATCTTGCCTTCGGAAAAGCTTTCGAAGAACGTTACATCGGTCAGGGAATGGAAGAAAATCGTACGATGGAAGAGACATTAGACCTGGGTTGGGAGCTGCTAAAAATGCTTCCTAGAGAAGAACTTGACCGAATCGATACGAAGATTTTGGAACAATTCTATCCTGCAGAAACAACAGAAAAATAGAAAGGAAGGGCTGTTATGGATCCACGTTCATTTCCAACAAAAGGAAACTTAATACTTGCAAAAAACTCCCTTTCCTTAGCAAAACAAGGCTTTGAGCTTATGGATAAGAAACGAAACATCCTCATCCGTGAGCTCATGGACTTGATCGAGCAGGCAAAAGACATTCAAGAACAGATTGATACAACATTTACTTACGCTTACGAATGTCTTCAACGGGCAAATATCGAGAACGGAATCAACACCGTCTCCCAGATTGCTTATACCGTGCCGATCGAAGACTCTATTCGTATCAAAAGCCGAAGCATCATGGGCACCGAGATTCCTCTCGTCACCTACACGCCAGATGCTAAGATGCCGACTAACTCTTTCTCCACGACAAAGGAATCTCTCGATAAAGCACGAGAAGCATTCCAGCAGGTGAAAGAGCTGACCATTCGACTTTCCATGGTGGAAACCTCCGCCTATCGGCTTGCAACGAATATCAAGAAAACACAGAAAAGAGCCAACGCTCTGAAAAATATCACCATTCCAACCTACACAAATCTGGTGTATACGATCACAAATGCACTGGAAGAAAAAGAAAGGGAAGAATTTACAAGATTAAAAGTTATAAAGGCAAGACGCTAAAAACAAGGTTGAAAAGAATCTCCTCACAGGACTTCTCTTCAGCCTTTTATACTTATCTGTTATTCGCTCTTCGCTTCATAAAATATATCAACACGATTCCTATAATAACACAAGCCGTTATACCGCCAATCCAAACTATTTTATTATTTTCTTCAATCTCGTCAGATTGCCCGCCGCCTAATACGTTCGGATCGCTCTCATACTCCTCTAATCTGCTTTTCACCTCACCATAATCGAAAATTCCGTCTTGAGCAGTTTTTGTATTTGGCATCTCTTCCAGTATTTCATATTGATATCCTAATTCAATCCAATACTTCGCCTCTTGATCTTTAAATCCAATTGCAATTGGCATTCTTAACCCCGGAATACCTCCCACAAGAACATATTCATCTGCTATATCCGACATCTTTTCCATTTGTCTCGCATATGGCTCCATTTCACGGACCGCTACTTCTGTAATCTCCCACTTTCCTTCATTTTCTGCAATCTTCTCACGCTCTTCTTCCGTTAATTCTTTGCTTCTTTCCGGATCAAGCGGTTGTCCTTTCCCCGCAGTTACTTGTATATTTTTCCCATCTACTTCTGCCAGAATTATCCAAACATAATTGCACTTATTTAAGAAGTCACGAATCTCTTCCTCTTTTACGGTTTTCTGCTTCTCAATTCCCGTATCAATATAAACTTTTTCTGCGCGATCATATTGAAGAACCGGATTAAAATCTTGCGGAATCGCTTCACTATTGTCCTCATAGAGCAATGTAGCAATGCTTTCCTTCACATATGTCTCTTCCTTCTTTATGTCCTGATATGCTTCGCTCTCCATTAAGGTTTCTTCTCTCTGATCCACTCCATCTGCCGCAAAAACAACCATATTTCCCATTACAATCAACAACAGACTCAATAAAATTAAACACTTCTTTTTCATCTTTGCCACCTCCAGCCTAAAACTTAAAAGGTCCACGAATTATCATAATATCCTATTCCAGATTGAATACTTGTTCCATTAATTAACTTATATAACGGATATGTTCCTCCTGTACATCCTTGTGCTGGGTCTACTAATACAACGGACTGATTTGAAGTATATACGCTCTTCTTTCATATATCTCTCTAATTCTTATTTAGCTTTGTCTAAGAGAACAACTTTGTATACTCTGTCTGTGTGTCTGCAATATGGTACACATAAACGGCTTTTCCTATCTGTCGATATATGGAAACATACCTTTCAGATATAACCATTCGATATCCTTGCTTATTCAGCCATCTGTCCGGTGTCAAAGAACCGGAGTCTGGAAAACTCTCTAATCGCTCAATACTGTCCAAAATCTGTTCTGTAACTTTCATTGCCGATTCCACACCAAATCGAAGCAGATAATAATCTTCAATTTTCTTCAAATCTTCCCACGCAGTAGGAAGAATCTCTACTTCATATTGTTCCTGCACGTTCTTTCAATTCCTTTCTTGCTTCGGAGATACTTCTTGTCTTTGCTCCGCTTAACCGTTCTTCTTCTGCCTGTATAATTTTTGCACGGAGTTCTAATGCCTGTTCCCTTTTCTCAAAGGCATCAATATTCATAAATACACCGTCGCCCTCACCATTTTTTGTAATATAGATAGGTTCACTAGTTTTTCTTGCAAGATTAGAAATAGAAGAATAATCATTTCTAAGTGTTGCCGAAGCCTTAATAATCATTTCATTCACCCTTTCATATCAATTGATTCACATATCATTTTTACGATATAATTATATCTTGTTTTTTATATCTTATCAATGCTTTCCATATATATCTTTTTGCAATTCCCAACTTCTTGCCTTTCACATATGCCTCTTCTCCTGTCTCCCGATACTTTCGAAAACCTGTAATTTATAGACCATATTCTTTATAAAGCTTCTCCCGAAATTCAGAATTCCTCGCTACTTTCAATATCTCGTCCGTCTTCCCTTCTTCTGTAAGTTTAATCAAAAGCTTACTATAACGCTCTTCTCCTTCACTAATTCCTAATTCCTTTCCAGCCTTCTTCCCCTCCTCATATGCTTCTTCTCTCTGTTCTGCAATATCATCTTCATAGTTATATTCCGACATCAACATATTGACAACCTCACTTCCCTTTTTCCTGAGATAGTCTGCAAGAACATCATTCTCTATACACTCTTCAATCGCTTTTCGATACGGTTCCTCTTCTCCCGCCTCCTGATACTTTCGAATCGTATCCACAAAAATACTATATTCCTTCAGTACCTTACAGCGATCCAACACCTCATGATTCTGATCCGGATTGATATTGATCACCTTCACTTTCAGTTCTACTGCCGGATTCGGATCCTTCATAATAAATGCGTCCGAAAGCTTCAATATCTTTTCTTTCTCCCATTTCTCTTTTCCATTATAAAAGGTATAGATTTCCGGTTTTGGAATCGGAACCCTTCTCTTCCGATATCGTTTCCGAACCGGAACAAGCTGCTCATAGGCTCTTCCGAGATATAATAAGCTCCGCAAAGGCATATTTTCATTTACGGTAGACTGATGTTCTGCGAACACCAGAAGTTTTCCTCCGATTCCAAACGATACATCATTCTTAAAATTCATATAAAGCTCATTGTGAACCCGAATCTTTTCTACCTTTGTTCCCGGTGGGAGCGGCTCATCATGTAGTGCATTATAGAGCGCGATATCATTCTCTTCTGCAGTTTCGTCCTCATAAAACAAATCCACAAATACACTGTTCTTACATTCTCTGTTTTCTTTTAGTTCCATACAATGTCCTCCTTTTCTTTTGGATATTTCCGCGAAAAAAGGAGTATCTATATAATTATAGTATAGAAAATACACCTGGGAATATCAAGATTTTCCCCGGAAATATCAAAATTGCTCTGCTGAAAATTCTAGGGAATCCCCTCGAAATGTTCTTCAGAAAAATGAATTGTTACAAATACTTGAAGACTTCAAGTGAATATAATTAGTCTAGCATACAGAAGGTTAAAACGCAATTTAAAAATAGTGTACCATAAAGCTTTGTAATATTCAGCTCTAAGGTACACTATTTTTATAGCTTTTATTTTATTTTTTAAAATTCAAATACCGCAACTCCATATGCCGGTAGTGAGTATGCAAAAGAATAATCTCTTCCGTCACATTCACTCTTTGTAGCTTTATACACCTTCGGTCTTTCAGCGCCTGTTCCTCCATATTGTTTTTCATCACTATTCAGAACAAGCTTGTACTGTTTTCTTCGCGGAACACCTACACGGTAATCTGATCGTTCCATCGGTGTAAAGTTGCATACAAACAACAGATTCTTCTTACCATCTCTAGAATGTCTTACAAAGCTATAAATACTTCTATCCGCATCGTTCGGATTGATCCACTCAAATCCCGCCGGATCATTGTCGCACTCATACATCGCTTTATTCTTGCGATACAGTTTCAACAAATCTCTTGTAAAGTTCTGGATCGCCTGATGGTTATCTTCCGCAAGCAAGAACCAATCAAGTTCTCTTTTCTCGCTCCATTCACGAAGCTGTGCAAAATCTTGTCCCATGAACAACAATTTCTTGCCCGGATGTCCCATCATAAATGCATATCCGACTTTTAAGTTTGCGAATTTATCAAATCCAAGTCCCGGCATCTTATTCAGCATAGAGCATTTCAAATGCACGACCTCATCATGCGACAATACAAGCACATAATTTTCACTATACGCGTAAGACATAGCGAATGTCATAAGATGATGGTTCGGTTTTCTAAAGTATGGATCTAATTTCATATATTCTGTAAAATCATGCATCCAACCCATATTCCATTTTAAACTAAATCCAAGACCATCATTCTCCGGCTTATCCGTCACTCTTGGCCACGCTGTAGATTCTTCTGCGATCATAAGCGTTCCATGGTTTCTTCCAAGCACAACCGAATTCAGATGTTTAAAGAATTCAATGGCTTCCAAATTCTGATTTCCGCCATATTTGTTTGCAACCCATTGTCCGTCTTGTTTTCCATAATCTAAATATAACATTGATGCAACCGCATCTACGCGCAGGCCGTCAATGTGGAAATGTTCAATCCAAAATAACGCATTGGCAATTAAGAAATTACGAACTTCTGATTTTCCATAGTCAAAAATCTTTGTTCCCCAATCCGGATGTTCCCCTTTTCTTGGATCTGCATATTCAAACAATGGTGTTCCGTCAAAATCAGCCAATCCATGGGCATCTCTTGGAAAATGTGCCGGTACCCAATCCAAAATAACTCCAATCTTATTCTTATGGAACTTATTAATCATATACGCAAAATCTTCCGGTGTTCCATAACGTGATGTCGGTGCATAGTAACCTGTCACCTGATATCCCCAAGAACCGTCAAACGGATATTCTGCAATTCCCATAAGTTCAATATGAGTATATCCCATATCTTTCATATATTTTACAACTTCATCTGCAAATTCCCGATATGTATAGAATCCATCATCTTCATTGCAACCCGCATGGCGTTTCCATGAACCCATATGTACTTCGTAGATGGAAACCGGATTTTCCTTATGGTTCCATTCTTTTCTCTTCTCCATCCAATCTTGATCTGTCCACTTCAAATTACTGATATCCGTAACTTTCGCTGCCGTTCCTGGTCTCATCTCAAAACTGTTGCCAAATGGATCTGTCTTATAAATAAATTGCCCAGAGTACGTTTCGATACAGAATTTATACAGCATGCCTTCCTTTACTTTGGGAACAAAACATGTATAAATTCCCAAAGGCTCTGTTCTCTCCATCGGATTCTTTTCCTTATCCCAGTTGTTAAATTCTCCGACAACTGATACTGATTCCGCATGTGGAGCCCACACCGCAAAGTAAACTCCCTCTGTCTTTCCTTTTTTAGCCTTATGTGCCCCTAATTTCTTATAAATTTCATAATGATTTCCTTGGCCAAATAAATAATGGTCTAATTCACCGATTTCGTATGAATAGGTTTTCTTTGTAGTTCCCATATATTCACCTTCCCATATGCTCTATATATGCCCTATTATACTTTAGAAATGCATAAAAAGAAAGGGGTTTTACCCCCTTTCTTTGTAAACATTATTTAAAATCATGCTCTGTTAGGATAACACGATCTGCATTATCTGTACGTTTTCCAAATACACGTTTCATCAAATGCTTCACATTTGCTCTTTGAGCTTTATCAATCGCTTCATCCATAATATTTTTTACTTCTGCAACAGTAACTGCATGGTCTTCTTTTTGAAGGATATCAATACGACTATACAGAGCCAAAATACCCATCTCATCAATTTTATATCCATTTTCTTTCGCATATGTCTGACCAAATGTTACAAGCTCGTCATTGATAAAGATTGGCAATTCCAGTTTCGATGTAAACTTACGTCTGAATTCCGGATTGGCAGAAAGCATTTTTTCCAAAGGTTTTCTTTGCTCTTCTAAGACAAACAATAACTCTCCTGTCTGTTCTTCCATAAGATCATTCAATTCTCGAACAGTTCTTGTATTCATCTTACCCGCTTTTTCGATAATAAGAGCGCCGCCCTTTAACTTATTGATAATACTTGAAAGTTCTTTTTTGTTCAAAGCATCTCCTGTTACAATTGCAACTTTACCTTGTTTTAATTTTCTATCTTTTTGAATTGCTTTCACAACATTTACAGCGAGTACTGTTTTACCTGTACCTGGACGCCCTACAATCAAAATGTTTCCTGTACGTGATGTTCCGTATCTTGATTTACATTTCTTATCGCTTTCCAAAACTTCTACGATTTGCTCACTCATTCCTCTAACCGGAACAAAGTAAGAAAATAGTTTTTTCTGTTCTTCAGTTAAGCCGGCTTTGATTCCCACTTCACTTTGTACATCCAAATCATATCGTCCTTGCACGACAAATCCTGTATCAAATGATACTCCACCCGGCGACACATTCTGTTCTTCGGCTGCAATCTCTTCTTCTAATTTTTCTAACGCTGATTTTTCTCGTTCAGGCTCCTCAACGATTTCTTCCGCTTCTTCTAATTCTTCTTCCTCGTCATCTTCCGGAATCTCAAATTCCTCCGCTAAGAAGTCTTCATCTTCTACAAGCTCATCAAAGTCTTCCTCGTCAAAATCATCTTCATCGAAATCTTCTTCATCGAAGTCATCTTCATCTTCAAACTCTTCCTCGTCGAAGTCATCTTCTTCAAACTCTTCTTCATTAAAGTCGTCTTCGTCTTCAAATTCTTCCTCGTCGAAATCATCTTCGTCTTCAAAGTCTTCCTCGTCGAAGTCATCTTCGTCTTCAAAGTCTTCCTCATCGAAGTCATCTTCGTCTTCAAACTCTTCCTCGTCGAAGTCATCTTCGTCTTCAAACTCTTCTTCATCGAAGTCATCTTCGTCTTCAAATTCTTCTTCGTCAAAGTCATCTTCATCGAAATCATCGTCTTCAAACTTTTCTTCATAGAATTTAGATTCCGTTTCTACAACTTCTTCCTCTTCATTCAAATCGCTATCCAAAATTCCATTTTCCAAGTCATCCAAAAGTTTTTGAATATCATCTGGAATAATCGGAGCTGTATTGAACATATTCTCACGCTGTTGTTTCTCTTCACGAGCTGCTTTTTCTGCCTCAGCCTGCTTCTTCTTTTCTGCAATCTGCTGCTCAACTTCTCTTTGTTTTTCTTCCCAATTCTGCAAAATTCCTTCTATTTTTTCTTGTGCTGTCATTGGTGCCTCCTCTGGCATTATACTTTCTTCTGGCTCTTCCGTTACATAATCTTCTACAATTTCTTCTGAAGTATTTTCCGACCAAACTTCCTCTTCCGGCTCACTTGTTTCCTGCTCTGTTGCTGCCGCAAAACCTTTGGCAAGCGCTTCCGCCAATGTTGCTCCTGCCACAGTAGTCTGAATGATCTTACTTCCGGTACCAAAAGTTTCTGTCTCCTCTGTAACTTCGCCTTCTTCTCCGTCGACTTCTTCCTCTTGTTTTTCAGAAGTTTCTGACACTGTATTCTCTTCTTCCACAGGCTCTGTAATCTCTTCCTGTTCTACAACTTCTTCCTTTGTCACTTCTTCTTGTTCATTTTTCCCTGGCATTACAAAAAGTTGTGTCTTTCCAAGATCCTCTCCTTCAGTCGGAGTCAATTCTCTCATTTCTTCCTGACCATTATCCTCAAACTGGAATTGTGCCTTTGTTTCATTCTCAACACAAATGTTATATTTTTCCTGCTGTAATGGAGTCAATGGTTTATATTGCATTTTCAGTTTCATCGCTTCCAACACATATTTTCCTTCACTAAACCACAAAATGAGATCATCACATTCTTCCAGACACTCTGACACCATTCCTGCATCATTATACAATTTTGCAAGCTCATATGCCCATTTTTCCACATATTCTACTTTTTTAAACTCTACCAACGCCTCAATCTGTTTTCCAATTGGAGCATTCTGCGCTTTTAAGATTTTGTATTTTAAAATATATCTGTTCGGATCTTTTGGCGCTACTTTTACAAATTCTTCATAGCAATCTTCTGCTTCCTGCAAATCTTGTAACTTAACGGCCAACGTTCCTAAACGATATACAATTTTCCTACTTTCTGGAGCGCGGTCATATGCAATGAACAAAATGTCTCTACTTTTCTGATTCTCCCCGTTGCATTCATATATTTCACTTACTGTACTAAGCATTGTAGAATTCTTTACTCTTCTCCAATCGATAGTATCTGCTATTTCCATTGCCTTTTTGTACTGCTTCTTCTCCATGTAATCGAGCATCTGCTCTGTTTTGACACGATATTCGTACTTATCCAATGTTTTGTCACCTCTATTAATTATTTTTTAACTTTTCGTAACAATAGTTAAATTTATACTTTTCTAGTTTAACACATAGCTTTGTCAATGTCAAAAAAAACAGCCCTTATAATTTTCTTAACTATAAGGGCTGTCCGCTTATTTAGTTTTCTTTTGTATTTATTAGTTCCGGAGGGATTTGATTCTATGTTCCTATACGCCTAATGTAAGTTTAAATTCAAAGTTGAATTTTTCAATATCAATATTTATCTTTTGTAAATATAAGTTTTAATTATTTTATCTATAACCTTTTTGGTTATTCTTTCTATAACTATATCTTATATTCTGTTTATAAATCAGATAATTAATGAGATGTTTCTTTACACATCTATTAATACTTTGAATTTGTGTGGTACTAGTAATTACATTCAATATATCTGCAAATACGAATCTTTACAATTCTTATATCCGGTTATCATTCTTCTCCGAATCTATTTATCATTTGTTTTTATTCTTTACCGGTTATCTTATATAGTTAAGGCTCTTTTCGTAGGAACCATTTGCCATACCACCGATATATTGAACGCTGTATTCTGTTGTGTCCATTGGATTAAGCCTCCTTCTTTCTTATTTGTTCTATTCAAATAATCTTATTGTTTTTGTTGAATTTATAATAACACTACCGTTTTTATTTGTCAACACTTTTTCTATTTTTTATATGTATAATTTCTCTTCTATCTTACTATACAATTATTATCTGAATTTTCAGTCTTTTTCTGTCGTGAATAACAATGGAGAAAAATAGTTGTTTGACAATAAATCGCATCTTTTTTATAATGAACAGGTACTTTATTAACCTTACGATCTACAATTAGGAGTTTGTATCATGAATAATCAAAACGTAACCATTCCTCATACTAAGCAACTGACAGTTACTGCACTTATGACCGCAGTGCTCTGTCTGATCGCTCCATTTTCTATCCCTCTTCCATTCAGTCCGGTTCCCATTTCATTGGCAACCTTTGTTCTCTATTTGGATATTTTTATCCTGGGTCCTAAACTTGGAACAATCAGTTGTATACTGTATCTTTTGTTAGGCTTTGTAGGACTTCCCGTATTCTCTGGTTTTAGCGGTGGAATTGGGCGCCTCTTCGGACCAACAGGAGGATATATGATCGGATATCTTTTTCTTATTATAATCGGAGGAAATATAAACAATTTTTCAAAAGGAAAAACACTTTTCTCTGCTTTTGGACTCCTGCTCGGAACAGCCGTCACCTATTTTTTCGGAACTGCATGGCTTTCCATGCAAATGGACTTAACTTTTATACAAGGTTTGGCAGCCGGAGTTCTTCCTTATCTTCCTGGCGATTTTTTGAAAATCATTGTTGCTCTCATTATTGGACCTGTTTTGCAAAACAGAATCAGGCAATTATAATTTCAAACGCAATTAAATAGCTGTTATAATTATTTTCTATAATTATAACAGCTATTTATGATTCTGCTTTGTCCAATGGTTTGTTCTCCTTTTCTTTTTTATTTCTAACCTAAAAGATAAACTTTCATTCTCTTACTTGAAAACTTCTAATCCTTTTTTCAGATTCCATTTCTTATATAAATATTTTCTTATTATATTTGAAACTTCTCTAATTTCCTTTCTCGTCAGAAATTACTTTTTCTTACTTCTTGAATCTTTCATCTCCTTTTCGGATTATTTTGTTCTTCTCTTCGGTTCTTTTTGTTGTCTTTATAATAACATCCAACCCTTGTTTTGTCAATACTTTTCTTATAATATTTTTATGTATTTTTTCTTTTTTATTTTATCACTTAAATTATCTGATTTTTCTCGCCATGTTCTATCTTCAAATCCTGTGACATAAAATAATCCAAAACAATCAGGAGGTCTATATGAACCTCTCTTCAGTCAAATCACATATCAAACAGCGTTTCAAAGGTTTCTGTCTGATTTTCATTGTACTTCTTGCTTATCTTTGTATTGTATTTTTTTCCGGCTATTTTCCTTCAGCAAAAGAAACATCGACAGACGATGCATTTTGTGCATTCACATCGGCTCTTTTCCGTGAAGAAGCTGCTTCCAGTACATTAAATCTTCATTTTACTTTACAAAACCCCAAAAAATACGGTATCACAAACATTCCGGTCACCTTTGGCTCTTTTTCTGCAAACCCTGCCGCCTCCAAGGCTTCTATTGAAAATTGTCAGGCGTCGCTTGAAGCATTCTCTTACCGCGCTTTGTCAGAAAAAAGCAAACTTACTTACGACATCCTGAGTTCCTATCTTCAGACTGCAGCAAACGGCACTTCATATCTTCTCTACGACGAACCGTTGAGTCCCATTACCGGAATACAGGCACAACTTCCGGTTCTTCTGGCAGAATATCATTTCAAAAACACACAGGATATTGAAACATACTTAAACCTTTTGGAAACTACTCCCGAATTTTTTAAATCATTGATTGATCTGGAAAAAGAAAAAGCAGAAAAGGGACTTTTTCTTCCTGATAAAATTGTAGACACGGTTATTGAGCAATGCTCTTCTCTTTTACATATGGGGAAATCTCATTATATGTACACTACTTTTAAAGATCGTCTATCCTCTGTAGAAAATCTAACGGAAGTACAACGAGATTCATATATCCAACGAAACGAAACTGTGATTCAAGACGCTTTTCTTCCTGCTTATAATTCTCTGATTTCAGCTTTAGAAGATTTAAAAGGAGCAGGTGGCGAACTGGCCGGCGTATGTCGCCTTCACAACGGGAAAAAGTATTATGAATATCTTGCTCAAAAAGAAACCGGTTCCTCCCGAAATATCCCCGAATTAAAGAAACTGATTCAGCAACAAATGCAGGCAGATATTGCTTCTCTCGGAATTCTCATGGAAACCTCCGTTCTGCCCAACTGTTCTTTCGAGCAAACACCTGAGCAGATTTTGAAAAATTTAGAAACCAAAATAACTCCTGCTTTCCCACAACCCGCCGATGTCAACACGGAAGTAAAATATGTACCCAAATCCATGGAGTCCTACTTGAGTCCGGCTTTTTACCTTATTCCTTGCATCGACCATTCTATTGAAAATACCATTTACATCAACCGCGCCCATACAATGGAAGGATTGAAATTATTTACAACACTTGCTCATGAAGGTTATCCGGGACATCTGTACCAAACAACATATTTTTCAGAGCAAAACCCGGATCCTCTTCGAAGTATTTTGAATTTCGGAGGTTACACGGAAGGCTGGGCTACCTATGCGGAAATGTGTTCTTATTACCTCGCCCCTCTTTCTAAAAAAGACGCCGCACTTGCTCAAAAAAACAGTTCCCTTCTTTTAGGACTCTACGCCTTCGCAGATATCGGAATCCATTATGATGGTTGGACACTAACCGACACGATCAGATTCTTTTCCACTTATGGAATTAATGATACTAAGGTAATCCAGGAAATTTATGAACTCATTATTTCGGATCCCGCCAATTATCTTAAATATTATGTTGGCTATGTGGAATTATTGGAATTAAAAAAAGAAGTTGCCAATCAGCTTGGAGATGCGTTTTCACAAAAGGAATTTCATAAGGCTGTGTTAGATGTGGGACCGGCGCCTTTTCCAATCGTAAGAAAATATGTTCTCAAATCCTGCACATAGAATTATTCCAACTGTGGGGCATAAGACGGCTTTTGATCTTATGTCCCGCAGTCTTATTTATTCATAAAATATCAAAATGAACTTTTACCCTATCATCAATTTCGCCAATACCACGCTTGCTATCAATCCTGCACCTGTTGCAATCAAGGCTCCGGCAAGTGTATAACGCGTCTTTTTAACATTGGCAGCCATAAAATAAACACTCATCGTGTAAAAGATTGTTTCCGTACAGCACATGGAAATGGAGGCAATAAGACCGAGTCGTGAATCTGTTCCATATTGCTTGAAGATATCGAGTACAAGTCCTGTTGCTGCGGAGGAAGAGAACATTTTTACAATCGTAAGAGGTACCAATTCGCCCGGAAATCCAATATAGGATGTGAATTGTCCAATACATTTTCCGATGAATTCAAGGAAACCGGATGCCCGCAAAATCCCCACCGCTACCATAAGTCCGATTAGAGTAGGCATGATTTTTATTACCGTAAGAAATCCTTTTCTTGCTCCTTTGATAAATTCATCATACACATTCACATTTTGACAAATGCCGTGCATCACAATTCCAAGAATCACTGCCGGCACAATAAAATCTGATAGAGTTAGTAAAAACTGCATAACAAAAAAACTCCGATGTTCTTATCATTTTATTTTATGAACACCGAAGCTTTTTTATTATTTATAATTTGCAAATCGTTTTTCGCTTTGCCGAATCACATGGGCATACATCACAAGCAGAAGTCCGCTTGCCAAAATCCACGCCATCGGACTTGCCATACATACGCCAAGGTAACTATGGTATCGCGCCGCAATAATTGCAACCACACCTCGTCCAATTAGTTCTGCAACTCCGGCCATCATCGGAAGAATCCCATATCCCATCCCTTGAATTCCATTGCGGTACACATTCACAATCGTTAGTGGAATAAAAAATGCCCCTACACATTTCAAATAAATATCCACATAATTCATGATTTCTGTAATATTTTCCGAGAGAAATAGCGGAGTGAGATATTTTCCGACAAACATGATCACCGCTCCCGCTGCCACCGAGTAGACAATTCCGATACTTGTACTGCTACGAAAGCCTTTCCGAATTCGATCTACTTTGCCTGCGCCCGTATTCTGTGCACAATACGTTGCCATCGTAGTTCCAAGCGCCACATAAGCCTGTGTTACAAGCTGCTCAATCTTACTTCCGGCTGTGAAGCCTGCGATAGCAAGTGATCCAAGAAGATTCAATGCCGCTTGCATCATCATGGATCCTATTGCTGTAATCGAATATTGAAGCGCCATCGGGAAACCGACTCCAAGCTGGATTTTCACCAAAGTACTGTCCAAACTCCAGTCATCTTTCGTCAGATGAAGAATCGGTACTTTTTTTATAATATAGAGCAGACATAACAAGCCGGACACACCTTGCGCTACAACCGTTGCATAAGCCGCGCCTGCGGCTCCCATATGAACCCCAATGATAAACACAAGATCCAATACCACATTTAGCCCCGCTGCAAGAATCAAAAAATAAAGCGGCGTCTTGCTGTTGCCAAGCGCTCTTAAGATGCTGGCAAGAAGGTTATATAATACTTGTGCAAAGATTCCCGCACAGATTACCATAATATAGGAATAAGCCTCCCGAAAAATATCATCCGGCGTGTGCATAAGTTTTAAAAGTCCTCGCATTCCCAGCATGCTGACTATCGTCATCACAATCGAAACAACGGCGGACAGTATGATTGCTGAACCCACCGTTTTTCGCATTGCTTTCATATCTCCCGCTCCGAACTTCTGTGACGTCGGTACGGTAAACCCTGCAGTCAGACCGGTCAGAAACCCGATGATCAAAAACATGATCGTCCCGGTAGAGCCAACTGCTGCCAAAGCTTTTGCTCCCACAAATTTCCCGACAATGATCGTATCTGCCATATTGTAAAACTGTTGAAACACATTTCCAAGAAAAATCGGAAATGTAAAATTCAAAATCATTTTTGTTGGACTTCCAACTGTCATATCTCGTTCCATGGTGACTGTACTCTCCTTCACTTGCTGTCTATTGAGATAACTGTTGTTCGCTTGGTATATACATCATACTGAATACTATAAATAATAAAAAGCATGCAACAAGAATGGATTTTTCTCCTACACTTTGGCTCACCTTCATGGAAACAAATGCACCTACAATAAATATTGCAATAATACCGTAGTATTTCAGACTTGTATTTCTTTCTTCTTTGTTTTTATTTAGCCCGGAGAAAAACAGATGTTCTGTGGCTGAACGAAGATTTCCTGTACACATGGTCGTGGCATACGCGCTTTTCCCTTCGAATTTCCGAAAACTTTCTACCTGCATGGAACAGACAAAAGCAACTGCAATATTTACAAGATCATCCTGCACTCCCGAAGGCACAAATGCAATGATAAGAAGCACGATAAATTCCAAAGCAATTACAATCTGTCTCCAATGAATTGCCGTATTATACCGATATCTGGATTTTACGAGCTCTGTCACAAGAATTCCTAGCATAAATGCTAAAATAGTAAGCAGATATTTGAATACTTTTCCGAAATCACTTTCCGCGACGCTGATCGCCAAAAGCACCATATTGCCGGTTTGTGCATTGGCAAACACCCCGCCACGGCATACATACGTGTATACATCCAAATATCCTCCGGCAAATGCCAAAAGAAGACCTACGATATATGATTGTGACATAGGGCGCTTGACTTGTAACATATGAATTTCTCCTCGTATACAAGAAGACGGGAAAGACTCCCGTCTTCTTGATATTTTCTTTCTATTTGTTTCGATTAAGGTAAGCTTTTCTTCCTTCTTCGTAAAGGTTATTGCCTTCGCTGTCGATAATCACGACTAATGGCATATCTTCTACATACAGCTTACGGAGAGCTTCTGCTCCTAAATCCTCATAAGCAATCAGCTCTGCCTTTTTAATACATTTTGCTAAAAGGGCTCCTGCTCCTCCGATGGCTCCGAAGTATACTCCGCTATACTTCTTCATGGCTTCCACCACTTCCGGAAGTCTTGCTCCCTTTCCGATCATTCCCCTTGCACCTACGGACATCATCGTCGGTGCATAGGCATCCATACGCCCACTTGTTGTAGGGCCTGCTGAACCGATTACTTTGCCTGGTTTTGCCGGAGTTGGTCCTACATAATAGATGGTCGCATCTGTAGGATCAAACGGAAGGTCTTCGCCTCTTGCGAGAGCTTCGCACATTCTCTTATGTCCTGCATCACGGGAAGTATAGATTGTTCCTGTCACAAGCACGCTGTCTCCTGCGTGAAGTGTTTTTGCCAATTCTTCTGTTAATGGCAATGTAATTTTTCGTGCTGCCATCTAAATCACCTCCGTTTTATGACGTGTTGCATGACAATTGATATTGATTGCACATGGCATTCCTGCAATATGTGTTGGCATTGTCTCAATGTTCAGACCGATCGCTGTTGTTCTTCCTCCGAATCCTTGCGGTCCGATTCCCAGCTCATTGATCTTTTCTAACATCTCGTTTTCCAAATCTGCATAAAATGGATCTGCATTCCGTTCATCCAGTGGACGCATCAACGCTTTCTTTGCGAGCAGCGCCGCTTTATCGAACGTTCCGCCGATTCCCACACCGACAACCATCGGTGGACATGGATTCGGTCCTGCGTTCTCTACTGTCTCAATGATAAAATCTTTGATTCCCTGAAGTCCCGCAGAAGGTTTGAACATACGGATTGCACTCATATTTTCACTTCCGAACCCTTTTGGTCCTACTGTAATCTTAATCTGTTCTCCTGGAACGATCTCTGTATAAAGGACTGCTGGTGTGTTATCACCTGTGTTTCCACGACGTACCGGATCTTTTACAACAGATTTTCTCAAATATCCTTTATCATACCCTCGACGAACGCCTTCGTCAACTGCTTCTGCAAGATTTTCTCCTACAATATGCACGTCCTGACCGATTTCAAGAAATACGCAAGCCATACCTGTGTCCTGACAAATCGGTACGTTTTCTTCTTTTGCAATCTCAAAGTTTGTAATGATATTATCTAACACGCCTTGTGCTGTTTCCCATTCTTCACATGCACGACAATTCTTAATCGCACATTGTACGTCTTCCGGAAGATACTGATTGGCTGCGATACATAATCGTTCTACCACATCTGTAATCTGCTGTACCTCTATTTCTCGCATGAAGACTCCCTCCTTCTATCTTTCATGTCTTGCATATTTCGGAAGCAATAATGGAGATACATCTCCTGTTTCCAAATGTGCAGCTTCTAATGCTTCATCATATTCTTTTACATGATCTATATTCATTGTTCCAAGTGTAATTTCTTTGGCTCTTGCCGCAGCTTTTTTTCCTGCGTTACGACCAAATACAATGACATCAAGAAGTGAATTCCCCATGAGACGATTTTTTCCATGGATTCCTCCCGCTGCTTCTCCCGCAACCAATAAGTTCGGAATTGCTTTTGTGAATCCATCTCCATCAATCTCAAGTCCACCGTTTTGATAATGTAATGTCGGATAAATGAGGATTGGAACTTTTCTCATATCAATTCCATAATTCATGTACATACGGAACATTGCTGGAATTCTCTTTTCAATTGTTCCTTCTCCACCAAGCAGTTCAATCATCGGCGTATCAAGCCATACTCCTTTTTGACCGCCTGGGACTTCCACTCCGCGTCCTTCTTCACACTCACGGATAACTCCAGATGCATTGACATCTCGTGTCTCCAATGGATGAATATAGGCTTCTCCTTCTGCGTTTACAAGCTGTGCTCCTACAGAACGTACTTTTTCAGTCACGAGCGCACCAAGAATCTGAGACGGATATACCGCTCCTGTCGGATGATACTGAATGGAATCCTGATAAAGAAGAGGCGCTCCTGCACGGTATCCCATTACAAGTCCGTCTGCCGTTGCTCCATAATGGTTAGAAGTCGGGAAACCTTGATAATGCATACGTCCTGCTCCTCCTGTTGCAATGACAACTGTTTTGGCTCTTGCAACAAGATAATCTCCTGTCTCCATATTTTGAAGAACTGCTCCTGCAACCTGTCCTTTTTCATCTTTGATCAGCTCAACTGCCGCTGTAAATTCCACGACCGGAATTTTCAGATTCACAACTTCATCTCTGACTGTACGCATGATTTCTGCACCGGAATAGTCCTTGCAGGCATGCATTCTTTTTCTGGAAGTTCCGCCTCCATGTGTTGTGATCATACGTCCGTCTTCGTCTTTATCAAACATTACGCCGAGATCGTTCAGCCATTTGATTGCATCCGGTGCTTCCATAACAAGACGCTTTACAAGCTCCGGTCTTGCCGCGAAATGTCCGCCTCCAAAGGCATCTAAATAATGCTGAACCGGAGAGTCATTTTCTTTATCCGCAGCCTGAATTCCGCCTTCTGCCATCATGGTGTTGGCATCTCCGATACGAAGTTTTGTCACAATCATAACATTGGCTCCGGCATTGTGCGCTTCGATGGCACAAGAAGCTCCGGCTCCTCCTCCTCCGATCACAAGCACATCTACGTCGTAATCTACTTTTGTAAGATCAATCTCTTCCTTTGCGATTCGGCTTGTAGAATGCAGCATTTTTGTAAGCTCAAGCGGCGCTTTCTCGCCTTTGTTCGGTCCTACCTCAATCTCTGCAAATGCATTTGGGTTATAATCTGGATGGAATTCTTTCAGAAGCGCATCTTTCTCATCTGCTGTCAAACGTCTTGGCTCTGTAGCCATACGCTCCGCTCTCGTAGCCTCTACCTTTTTGATAGATTCCATCATATTCTCTGGATATGGTGTGTACATATTCTGCGCCTCCTTATTTCTCAATCTCTCTATTATTGTAAAGTTCTTTCATTTCTGTAATTGGTTTCTGCATGATCTGCTCAATCAGCTCATCATATTCTCCGTGATTCACTTCTTCTACACGCTGTTTCAAATGTTCAGACTCCGGAGCAATGTACTTTCCGGTCAATCTTCTTGCAAGAAGTCCTACCTGTGGGTGAGAAATTCCTGCCGGACAACGTACGGTACAGCATCCGCATCCCACACAGTCGAAGGAAGCTTCTGCACATTTTTCAAACTCGCCTCTTTGTGCATACGCAATGTACTGCATAACATTTAAATCTTGTGTACACGCCTTTGTACACGCATTACATCCGATACAGCTATAGATTTCCGGATAAAGTTCCATCATAATCTGCTGATTCGGTCGAATATCATCAATCGTATAGGTTCTCTTGTCTGTCGGGAAGAACGGAATACTCGCTACATACATTCCTTCCTGCACTTGCGTCTGACAGGCAAGACATGTTTTTAATTCATTTTGTCCTTTGATTCTATAAATGGTTGCACATGCCCCACAAAAACCATGACGGCAGCCACACCCTCTTTTCAGTTCATAGCCAGCATATTCCATCGCAGTCATAATGGTAAGATCTGCCGGAACACTGTATCTTTTCCCGAAAAAATATACATTTACCATATTTTCCATGTTTGCGTCCTCCTAATATTCGTTTGGTAACTCGTCGATTTCATCAAAGCGGAATACCGGTCCGTCTTTGCACACATATTTTGATCCAATGTTGCAACGTCCGCATTTTCCGACTCCGCATTTCATACGAAGCTCCAATGTTGTGTACACTTGTTCATTTGTAAAACCTAACTCTGTCAATCCTGCAAGCACGAATTTAATCATAATCGGAGGTCCGCATACAAGCGCCGTTTTATCTGTATCAAAGCCTAATTCTTTTACATAATTCGGAACAAATCCTACATGCCCGTCCCAACCTTCTTGTTCACGGTCAATCGTCAAGTATACATTCACATCTTTTTCATGCATCCATACTTCCTGAATCTCTTTCAGTTGTACAAGATCTTCTGCAGATCGAGAACCATAGACAATATCCACAGTTCCGTAATTTTCTCGATTATCCAATACGTAATTGATTACAGAACGAAGCGGCGCAAGTCCGATTCCTCCGGCAATAAACAGAAGGTTCTTTCCTTTTAACTCTGTTTCCACCGGAAAATAGTTCCCATATGGTCCTCGTACTGTAATCTCATCTCCCACCTCAAGGCTATGGAGATAATCCGTAAGGACACCACATTTTTTTATACTGAATTCCTGATATTCTTTGTTCGTCGGAGAAGATGTAATGGAAAACATTCCTTCACTGACACCCGGCGCGCAAAGCATTGCACATTGTCCCGGCATATGTTCAAACAGTTTTCCGCCTTCCGGCGCATTGACACGGAATGTTTTTACATCCGGCGTCTCCTCTCGGATATCTGTAATAACTCCCACCTTAGGAATCAACGTATCCAATGTATAGTTTTCGTGACATTTACATTCGCACATTACGCTTCTCCTCCCTGCTTCTGAAATGCTTTGATCACCTTCACAATGTTAAGCGCTGCCGGACATTTTTCTACGCAGCGTCCACAGCCTACACAAGAAAACATCCCATCGTTGTTTGCAGGATAGTATACAAGCTTGTGCATAAATCTCTGACGAAATCTTTGCATCTGACTCGTACGGTTGTTTCCATGTGCCATCATCGTAAAGTCAGAATACATACAAGAATCCCAACATCTGTATCTGGACACTCCATTGGATGTAGTATAGTCTTTGATATCATAGCATTGACATGTCGGACAGACAAAAGTACAAGTACCGCATGCGAGGCATGGTTTATATAGTTCTTCCCAAAGTGGGGAGTCGAATTTTTCTGTCAGCACATCGCCGCCCCAGCCATCTAACGAAAGGTTCATATATGGAAGCTTTTCCACGATTTCGTGAATCGCTTCTTTTTCTTCCTCTACTTTTTCTTCCTCTGCATCTACAAGAATTTCTCTTACAACTGCTGTAAGCGCTTCTCCTTTTTCCGTCAAAGCGTTCCAATAAAGTTCTCCTTCAATCATCCATGTTGTCACATCTGCTGCCGGATTTGCCGCATCAATGCCGAATACTTTGCAAAAACAAGATTCTTCCGGTTCATGGCAAGCAAGCGCAACAATCGTTCCATGATCTCGTCTTGCTGCATAAAAGGTATCGATTGGTTCTGATAAAAATACTCGATCCAATACTTCTACCCCTTTCAAGTCACAAGCTTTCATGCCAAACACAACAAAATTCTGACTCTTCAGCGCTTCCGGTTCTACACGAAGCTTTTTCCCTTCCTGCTTTACGGTATATAGATTCTCACTTTGTGGGAAAAATGCATCCTTCGGTGATTTTACTGTTTTTAATGTTTCCAGATCTACCTCTGCATCTTCCGTCCATGCTGAAAAATTGGTCTGTCCTGCATTTTTTACCGGAAGATACAGTTCTTGACTTTCTGCTATTTTCTGAAACAATTCGGAAAGATGTTCTTTTGCTATCTTATACATATCTTATCCTCTCTTTCCTACAATACTTGGTTCTGCATCTTCAAATGTAAAATCAGTAAGAGGTCCTTTTGACTCTACGTCTGCTCCTGCCTGATATTCTCCATACAGTTCATCAATATCTTTGATAAATTTGCGGTTGAACAAATGTAACGGAATTCCCTGTGGACATACGCGACTGCATTCTCCACAATCGGTGCATCTTCCCGCTACATGGAAGGCACGAATGATATGGAACATTTTTTCTTCAAAAGAATCCACATTCACTTTTTGTGCGCTGTCAAATTTGTTGCTGTCGAATACACATTTCCGGCAACTGCATGCTGGACATACATTTCGGCATGCATTACAACGAATACATTTACTCAATTCCTTTTGAAAAAATGCAAATTTTTCTTCCGGGCTCATGGCTTCGATTCTTCGGACTTCCTCAAATCGGTCGGCATCTTTTGTATCTTTCGATTCTCCGATCAGCTCATCAAAAATCATATGTTCTTTTCCTTTGCATACATGACACCGCTCTAACATAGCGTCTGCATAAGCACAGGTTTTTTCTCCGTAAATCGTTTGGATCGTTAGAGTCTCTGCATCCGAAGTCAATTCTGCACCTTCGATGCTCTCGATTCCTTTGATTCCCATGCTGCGGATTTTTTCAATGTCCAGTTTTCCTTTACAGCCAACACCAACGATATACGCTTTTTCCCGATCGATACGGTGTTCTTTGAGCAGCTGATTAAAACTGTATGTGTCGCATGGTTTTAAACAAACCATCGTCTTTCCTTCCCACTTGGAAGCTTCGATCATATATTTACTTAAGTTCGCGCCACAGAATCCGTTATATACAAAATCTTTCAGCGATTCTTCGGTCTCAAAATATGCCGGCTCCGGATTATAAGGCAAGTCGCCGGCTTTCCAGCCGAGAACCCGTGCCACGGTGCCATTGTTCAAAAGTTCTTTTGCACGGTCAATTATTGCTTGCATCTCAAATCCTCCAATCTCACATTTTCACCAAGAGAATAAATCTTTTCCACAAAACTGTTCATTGTATCGGAAAATTTTACACCCTCTGCTGCGGATACCCATTCCACACGGGTACGGCCGTTCTCCACACCGATATAATCCAACATGGAGAATAATAAAGTCATACGTCTTCTTGCGTAGTAATTTCCTGTGCTATAGTGACAGTCACCCGGATGACACCCACACATAATGACGCCGTCTGCGCCTTTTTCAAATGCACGCAAAATAAACATCGGATTCACACGGCATGAACATGGCACACGGATAATTTTTACATCCGCCGGATATGTAAGACGGCTGCTTCCTGCAAGATCGGCTCCTGCATAACTACACCAGTTACAGCAGAACGCTACAATTTTCGGTCTGAATTCTTTCTTTTCTTCTATCGACATATTGCATCCACCTCCGCTATAATCTGTCTGTTTGAGAAGCCTTGCAGATCCATCGCTCCGGAAGGACATGTTACGGTACAAGCGCCACATCCTTGACAAAGCGCATTGTTTACAACTGCAATTCTTCGAACCTCACGGATTCCGTGATCGTTCACTTCTTTATTTTCATAAGTAATGGCGCCATATGGACATACATTTGCGCATGCAGAACATCCATTACATAACAATTCATCGGATTTTGCTGTACATGGGTTTGTCATCAGCTTATCCTTTGCCAAAAGTCCGATTGCCTTCACTGCTGCGGCTCCTGCCTGTGCAACAGTCTCAGGAATATCCTTTGGTCCTTGACAGACACCGGATAAGAAAATACCGGCTGTCGGTGATTCTACCGGACGAAGCTTGGCATGAGCTTCTGTCAAAAAGTTATTCGTATCAATGCTTGCTGTCAGCATCGTTGCAATCTTTCTCACATCTGGATTTGGCTCGATCGCCGTTGCAAGTACAACCATATCTGCTTCTTTTAAAATCTGTCGATTATCCAAAAGATCAGAACCCTGCACAAGAAGTTTGCCGTTTGGCTGCGGAATTACTTTTCCGACCTGACCTTTGATGTAATTCACACCATACTGTTCCACCGCTCTACGGTAAAACTCATCAAAGTTTTTACCCGGTGTACGAACATCAATATAGAATACAGTCACATTCACATCCGGATATTTGTCACGGATGAGCATTGCATGTTTTGCAGTGTACATACAACAGATTTTCGAGCAATATGGTTTTCCTCGATCATCCGAACAACGGCTTCCTACACATTGGATAAACACGATTTCCTTCGGAGCTTTTCCGTCAGAAAGCCGCTCCAAATGACCATGTGTTGGTCCTGCCGCATTCATCACACGTTCCAATTCTAATGAAGTGATGACATCTTTACTCTGGTTGTATGCGTACTCATCATATCGATCCAGCTTAATCGTATCAAATCCTGTAGCAACAACAATTGCTCCATACTTTTCTGTAATGATCTCATCTTTCTGCTCATAGTCAATGGCTCCTGCCTGACAGACTTTGGAACAGATTCCGCATTTTCCGGTTTTGAATTTGATACACGCCTCTCGGTCAATGACCGGAACGTTCGGAATGGCCTGAGCAAAAGGTGTGTAAATCGCACTTCTTGTATTCAGACCTCTGTTAAATTCATTGAGTGATTTTTTTGATGGACATTTTTCCTGGCAAAGCCCGCATCCGGTACACTTATCTGCGTCTACGCTTCTTGCTTTTTTGCGAATATCAACGGTAAAGTCTCCTACGAATCCGCTGACATTTTCTACTTCACTATACGTGTAAATCTTAATCTTCTCATGAGCAGCCGCTTCCACCATCTTCGGCGTTAAGATACATGCGGAACAATCCAATGTCGGGAACGTCTTATCTAACTGTGACATTCTTCCTCCGATACTCGGTGTTTTCTCTACAATATCCACTTCATATCCTGCGTCTGCAATATCAAGAGCTGTCTGAATTCCGGCAATTCCGCCTCCGATGATCAGCGCCCGTTTTGTTACACGGCTCTCTCCTTCTTTGAGCGGTACATTTAAATTCACTTTCGCAACGGCAGCTCTCATAAGAATCACCGCTTTTTTCGTTGCCTCTTCGATATCTTTATGAATCCATGAACAATGCTCACGAATATTGGCAATCTCAACCATATATGGGTTTAGCCCCGCACGCTGGGCAGCTTTACGAAATGTTGCTTCATGCATACGTGGCGAACAGGAACACACTACAATTCCTGTCAAATTCTTTTCGTGAATGGCGTCTGCAATCTTTGCCTGCCCTGCTTCCGAGCACATATACTGATACTCTTCCGCATGCACGACTCCCGGCTCCATAAGCGCCATCTCTGCTACTTTATTAACATCTACTGTTGCGGCAATATTACTTCCGCAATGGCAGACAAATACTCCTATCCTCTGCACTTGGCTTACCTCCTGTATCTTCGAAATGCGCTAACCAAAAGCTGCTGCGGAACATCTTCATCCAGTAATTCCGGAATCTCATCCGGTGTCAGATAACTTTGTCCGCGCTGTCTTACTACAAGCTGACGCGCTGCATCGATCAATTTCCCCGGTTTTACATCTCGCGGACATCTTTCTACACAAGCCATACAGGAAAGACATTTCCAAAGTGATTTTGAATTCACAAGGCTTTCAATATCTTCATTGACCACATAAGATACAAACTGGTGTGGTTTGATGTCCATTTCATTATAGGAAGGACATGTTGCAGAACATTTCCCGCATTTCATACATTTTAACGGATTCACGCCACTGATCTCGCGAATCTCTTCTGCGCGTTTCTTTTCAGAACTCACTATGCCTGCACCTCCTTCACCTCATCCGCAACTCCAAGGGCTTCCGCCAATATCTTTGTAAAATATACAACCGGAAGTTTTCCGCTCTTATTTAGATTATACATACAAAGCGGACAAGCTGTAATTAACATTTCTGCACCAAATCCTTCTGCGCTTTCCATAATCTTATCACACATTGTCTTTGCCATCTCTTTTTCCTTCAAAGAAATGTACCCGCCGCAACATTCATTGCGGTATGGATAAATGACAGGTTCTGCTCCAAGTGCACGAATAAATTCTTCGATAATGCTTGGATTTTCCGGATCGTCAAAGCTTAAAATCTTGCTTGGGCGAAGAAGCAAGCATCCGTAGTAAGCTCCGATTTTCTTCCCGGTCAAAGGATTTACAACACGTTTCTTAATTTCATCAAATCCAATCTTATCCCGTAATACTTCCAAAAAATGTAATACTTCTGTTTCACCTGCATATGGTTCTGCAAGTTCCATATACCGATTGGCTCTTTCCCGGATATCCTCTACATGCTGCATATCGTCATTGACTCGTTTGATCACATGGTGACATGCCGAACACATCGTAACAAGCGGCTGCCCTTTTTCCTTCGCTTCATTCAAAGCTCTTACGGAAGAAAGTTTCGTCGCGATCTCATCCGAACCCATCGGATATACGCCGCCGCAGCATTGCCAATCTTCAATTTCCTCCAGTTCTATTCCAAGAGCTCTGGCAGAAGCTCTCGCATATGCGTCCAGATCTTTTGCCTTCGTTCTTAAAGTACAACCCGGATAATAGCTGTATTTCATAACTTTGCAGTCCTTTCTTAATTATAAGTCTATCTGTGCGATCACGGATTTCAGAGCATCCGCGCTTTTTTTCAACTTCTCAATCTCTTCCTCTGTCAAGGTCATCGGAATCTTGCCTTGAATTCCCTTTGGTCCTACGAGAGCAAGCGTACTTAAGCACACGTCTTCTATTCCATATTCGCCATGCATCATAGAAGATACGGTTGTAATAGACTCGGATGCGGAAAGAAGGAATCCGCACAATCTTACAACTCCTCTTGTTACAGCATAATATGTTGCTCCTTTATTTGCAATAATCTGCCCGCCGGATTTTTGCACGTAGGTAAGCATCTCTTCTTTATCAAGCGGTTTAGAATCTTTTCCAAGTCCCGGAAGCATCTCGCAATATTCATCCACATGTACCCCTGCAATACGGGCTGCTGACCACGGAATAAAGGACGTATCTCCATGTTCACCAAATACATAAGCGTGAATGTTTCTCTGTGCCACCTGGAAATGTTCAGAAAGACCGCAGCGAAGTCTCGCAGAATCTAAAATTGTTCCGGAGCCGATGATTTGGTTCTCCGGAAGTCCGGATATCTTTGTAAACACATAAGTCATAATATCTACCGGATTACTTACAATGATATAAAGCGCATCCGGCGCAGCTTTCACGATCTCCGGTGTGATTTCCTTTAAAATATTCACGTTAGTCTGTGTCAGTTCAATTCTCGTCTGGCCCGGTTTCCGTGGCATTCCGGATGTAATAATGACGATGTCGGAACCAGCAGCATCTGCATAGTCGCCTGCGATCACGGAAATCGGATCTCTAAAGCACGTTCCCTGTTCAATGTCCATGACTTCGCCTTCTACCTTTTCCTTATTGATATCGATCAAAACAAGCTCTGACGCAATGTCCTGTCCTGATAATGTATATGCGATGGTTGCACCAACACTTCCTGCTCCGATAATTGTAACCTTGCTACTCATAGATTTTGTCTCCTTTTACGTGTTGTTTTCGTGTATCTTTTCTTTAATATAAAACATTGTTAATTAAATAACAAGTGTTTTTTTCGTATTGATTTCAAACCGTAATATTTGACAAAAAAATAACAGAGTCATATATTTTTTTTGTGCAAAAATACAATTATAGAACAATTTTCTCAAATCGAGTAGGAGGGAAATCAAATAGATTTCCCGACCTCTCACACCACCGTGCGTACCGTTCGGTACACGGCGGTTCA
>OLRL01000282.1_pt1 | contig 43141 bp, 34 predicted proteins | sample 1643201 | NCBI WGS metagenome assembly OLRL01 (sample SAMEA3136649, study PRJEB25190) | human gut metagenome | biome: human gut; feature: human-associated habitat; material: faeces | place: Austria | collected 2013
CGGACAAACGGTTTTCAAGACCGCCTCGTTATGACCACTTCGATACCTCTCCAAAGTAAGGCTTTTCGCCATTTTCTTCGCTTTCTGTATCAGCGCAAGTGATAGTCTATCATCAAACCCTCTCCGTGTCAAGACAAAAATTACATTTTTTTCATTTTTTTTCTTTTCTTTTATTTTCCACGAGTCCGTGGTGCAAAAAAGCCTCTGCAATGATCATATCTTCCGGCGTTGTAATCTTAATATTTTCATAGCTGCCGCGTACAAGAGCAACCTTTACGCCGCTCTCCTGCTCCACGATCATGGCGTCGTCTGTAATTCCGCTCATATCCTTATTAAGGATACTTTCGTAGGACTCTTTTATAAGAGAATACCGAAATGCCTGGGGAGTCTGCACCAGCCATACTCTCTCCCTCTCCGGCGTAGATTGCACCATCTCATTTCTGTCGCTTATCTTAATCGTATCTTTTACAGGCATGCCAACTACGCAGGCTCCTGTTTCTTTTACAGAAAAGCATGTCCGTTCCAGCATTTCTTCCGTAACAAACGGACGAGCTCCGTCATGGATCAGAACGTAGTCCGTGTTCTCACAGGCGCAAAGCCCCGCATATACAGAGTCGTAGCGCTCTTTTCCCCCTGCCGTCACCTTTGTCACTTTTGAGAACCCGAATTTCTCCACAATTTCTTCTTTACAGTAGGAAAGAGACTCTTCCCCTGTCACGAGAATTATATCGCGGATAAGCGGGCTTTCCTGAAAACATTTAAGAGAATAATAAAGAACCGGTTTTCCCTTAATTTCCAGAAACTGCTTCTGTATTTTGCTGTTCATTCTTGTACCTTTGCCTGCTGCCAGTACAATCGCTGTATATGCTGCTGTGCTTTTTTCCATTTTCTTTTACCGCTCCCCCAGTTTTAAATTGGGAACTGCATTTAAGTCCCAGCCGTGGCGTACTCCTTTTTTGTACTCATAATAAGCAGCCACGCCGATCATAGCCGCATTGTCCGTACAGAAGATCGGGGATGGTCTGTAAAACTTATATCCGTTTTCCCCGCATGCCTTTTCCATTGCCGCGCGAAGCGTTCCGTTTGAGGCAACGCCGCCCGCTATGGCAATCTTATCCATATGATAATCTTTTGCTGCCTGCATGGTATGCTCTACGAGGACTTCGACTACTGCATTCTGGAAAGAGGCGGCAATATCTGCCCTGTTTACGGCTTTCCCTTTCATGCGCGCATTATTCAGATAATTTAAAACCGCAGATTTTACGCCGCTGAAGCTGAAATCATACGGACTTCCCTCGATTTTTGCTTTTGGGAACTCAATGGCATGAGAATTTCCCTCTTTGGAAAGCTTGTCGATCTTCGGACCGCCAGGATAACCGAGTCCTATGGCTCTCGCTACCTTATCAAACGCCTCGCCTGCCGCATCATCTCTTGTTCTGCCCAGAATCTCAAACTCCCCGTATTCTTTTACGATCACAAGATGCGTATGGCCGCCCGATACGATGAGACAGAGAAACGGCGGTTCCAGATCCGGGTGCTCAATATAATTTGCAGAAACGTGTCCTTCTATATGATGTACGCCTACAAGCGGAAGCTTTTTTGCATAAGCGATCGCCTTTGCCTCTGCCACGCCCACAAGAAGCGCGCCCACAAGTCCCGGACCGTAAGTAACGCCAATGGCGTCCAGATCGTCCAGAGTTACCTCCGCTTCCTTTAATGCTTCCTCGATCACCTGATTGATTTTTTCGATGTGCTTCCGTGACGCGATTTCCGGAACGACGCCTCCATATAATTTATGAAGTTCTATCTGCGAAGAAATCACATTTGATAAAATGGTTCTGCCGTTTTTTACAACAGAAGCTGCTGTTTCGTCACAGGAGCTTTCAATGGCAAGAATTAATGTATCTTTCATATTCTTATTCCTCTTCAAAATTCAGTTCTACGCTTTTTCCATCTTTACCCGGATACGCATTTGGGAAAATGGCGCGTACCCTGTCCATATATTCCTCCGGCCGTACAAGAGAAGGACTGTAATGAGTGAGCCACATTTCTCCGACCTCCGCCTCTCTCGCAAGAACAGCCGCCTCTTTAAAGGTCATATGCTTATAGCCCTTCGCCTTCTCGATTTTATCCTCTTCTCCGTACATACCCTCGCAGATAAAAAGATCCGATTCCTTTGCATTTCGCAAAATTGATTCTGTAGGCCGCGTATCTGTTGTATACGTAAGCTTGATTCCCTTTCTGTCCGGTCCGAGAACCATTTCCGGCGTATAAGTCATTCCCTCTTCCTCTATTACCTGTCCCTTCTGAAGGGGATTCCAGTATTTAAGAGGGATTCCCTGTTCTTTTGCCCGCTCCGGCGAAAATTTTCCCTGTCGCAAAATCTCAAGGGTGTATCCGTAACATAATACATTATGATTGACGCGAAAAGCCGTGATCCGGTATCCGTTTAATTCCAGAACCTGTTCCGGTCCGCTGATTTCAATAAATTTTATTTCAAAAGGCAGCTCCGGCGCAATGATCCGCAAAGCATTTACCACCCGCTCCAGACCTTTTGGTCCTACAAGTGTGAGCGGCTCTGTGCGGTCTGCATTTCCCATTGTAAGAAGAAGCCCCGGAAGCCCGCTGATATGATCCCCATGATAATGCGTAAAACAAATCACATCGATCGGCTTAAAGCTCCAGCCTTTTTCTTTTATCGCAACCTGTGTGCCCTCGCCGCAGTCAATTAAAAGACTGCTTCCATTATACCGGGTCATAAGCGCTGTCAGCCATCTTCTGGGCAGCGGCATCATTCCCCCGGTTCCAACAAGACAAACATCTAACATATTCTTCCTCCTCGTCCTGTGGCAAAGTTTATCACACTTATTCCCCTAAAACAAGAGAACAACCGAAAAAACACCGTCTTCTTCTTTCCAGTTCAGGCTCCAGTTGTGAATATCTGCAATGCGCCGGGCGCTTTTTAAGCCGACGCCGCTTCCTGCAGCTTCCCGTACTTTCAGGCTTCTGTTTTTTATAATGATGCCTGTTTTTCCGTGACTTTCCATCACTTCTACAGATACTGGCGCTGTTTTGTCCCCATAGCGCCTTATATTGGAAAAAAGATTATCCGACAGGCGCTTTAAAAGAAATGGATTTCCCTGGAACATCATTTCTTCCGGGACCCACCCTGTTTTTTTTCGGATTTCCACAATGAAACCCATATTTTCCAGCTCTTTTGCACCGCCTTCAAATGCTTTCCACAAAACAGAAAGCGAAAGCTCCTGTTTTTCCACCTCTTCCGCCCCTTCAAACACAAGGGTATACTCAAACATTCGGTCAGACATATTTCTGATCTCTTCTGTCTTATCGAGACACCGTTTCAGATACTTTCCATACTGCTCCGGTTTTCCCATTCCCCTGCTTAAAATTTCAAGATAACCATAAAGCGTGGTAAGCGGCGTCCGAAGGTCATGGGATACGGCGCGTATCAGCTCCCTGTTTGCCTGATAGCTTTTCCTCTCTTCTTCTATCTGCTCTTTTAAGGTACAGCGAAGGTAATCCAGTTCCTGTGCAAGGGAGGAGATTTCATCATTGCCCGTTACGGTAATGGGACATACCAGATTTCCCCCTGCCATTTCCAGCACCTGCTGCCGTATCTTTTTCAGATACTTCATTCTTCTATATATATAAATGATGACAGGAAGAAGGAAAAGAAGAAGGCTGAATACAACAGCGCCTCCCATGTACCAGGAAAGTATTCGAAGAACGCGGTAGCTTTCCACGAATAGCGTGGCAGTTCCGTCCTGAAAAAGAAGCCTCGATTCAACCTCTTCCGCCTGGTCTTCCAGAAAACTGGTTCCAAGAAGCCAGGGCTTATCTGCCAGTACATCTGCTATGTATCCGGTCACATATTTTCCCGTCTCATCATAAATCCAGAAACTGGTATACGGGTCACGATGTTCAAATAAAAAAGGAAGATATTCCTTATCCAGCATTTCTCTGTCTGCCTCGTCTACCTCTTTTCCCGTGGGGTACATTTTATAATTTCTCGACTGACTGTTCATCCATTGAATAAACTCGTCTCTTTCATTACTTAAAATCTCTGTGTGATACATTAAAAATTCCTGCACCCGAAAACGATTCAGATAAAAAAAGCAAAGACAGCCGATGGATACAGCAGCCGAAAGTATGAGAATCTCAAGCATTCTCACAACCACAGAACCAGTTATCCTTTTTTCTTTACTCCTCTCAGTCACATCGATACCCCCTGCCCCATACGGTCCGGATAATCTGTGGATTGTGCGCGTCCTCCTCGATTTTACCCCTGAGATTTCGTATATGCACCATCACGATATTGGAAGCTCCGTAATAGTACGGCTCCTGCCACACCGCCTCGTAAAGACGCTCTGCGGAAAAAATCTGCCGTTTGTTCTTTAAAAGAAGGCAAAGAATTGCAAATTCCGTATCTGTAAGAGAAACTTCCTCTTCCCCGCATGTTACCATGCCTGTCTTTTCATTCAGCTCCACCTTTCCTGCGCGAAGTACCTCCTCAGACGGTTCTTCTCCTTTTCCCTGATACACCTGGTATCTTCGAAGAAGCGCCTTTACACGTCCAAGCAGCTCCTGATAAGAAAAAGGCTTTGGAAGATAATCGTCCCCTCCGCTTAGAAATCCCATTGTCTTATCCTCCACCTGACTTCTTGCGCTTAAAAATAAAATCGGCGCATTCGTTGTTTTTCTGATTTCCACACACGTCTGATACCCGTTCAGCCCCGGCATCATCACATCGAGAAGAATCAGGTCGAACCCGCCGTCTTTTATTTTTCTTAACGCTTCTTCCCCGGAAGATGCCTCCTCCGTCTCAAATCCTTCCCCTTCCAGAAGAATGGTAATGACTTCCCTGATCTCTCCGTTATCATCTACAATTAAAATCCTGCTCATTTCTGTAATCTCCTTTTTTCTATCCTTTTATCTTACCACATTTTCCGGAGTTCTTTCTCTGTTCTTCAGAATTCTTAAGATTTAACAGGGATTATTTTAAGATTTTCCGGCTATCCTTTTTGTAAGACAAGAAAAGGAGACATACATATGAATACTGAAAAAACGTTTACAAAAATCAATCTTCTGCAGCTTATTCTTATTTTATCTGCTACCCTGCTTTTCACATGGCTCATTGTTCCATCTGGTCATCTTTTCGGCTCGGAGACAGACTGGTACTGCCAGCACGTCAATATTGCAGACGCCATGAGAAAGCAGTTTTTCGCCTCAGGCAAATGGTTCCCTGACTTTACGGAACTTGGAGGCGGCGCAAATTTTTATACTCTTGCTTACTATGGTTTTTTCCGTCCCGATGTATTTCTTGGCTATTTTCTTCCTGAGGTTTCCACGGAAGCGATTATTCAGAGCTACGCCATATTTGAAATCCTTCTTGGGGCAGGACTTTTTTATTTCTGGCTCGTCAAAAAGAATATTTCTGATATTGCCGCTTTTACAGCAGGGATTCTCTATATCAGCGCAAACTGCCTTTTTCAGGCGCACAGACAGCTTATGTTTGTAAATTATCTGCCCTTTTTAATCCTTGCTTTTCTCTGCCTGGATAACCTGGGAACAGAAGGGGACCGTCCTCTTTTCCTGCCGCATTTCGGCGTTTTTCTGTCTTTTTTCCTTATGGTTCTCCACAGCTTTTACTTTTTCCCCGCCTGCTTTGCAGCCTGTACCCTGTACTACATGTTTTTTGTGGAAAAACAGGGAAACAGACGCTCTCTTTGGTTTCGTTATTTTCTTTCCGCGGCTCTTCCTGTTTTATGCGCCATGTTTTTTCTTCTGCCTGCAGGACTTGCCATTCTGGAAAATAAAAAGGACGTAAAAGGAAGCTCCTTTTTGGAAATCCTGGCAGTCAATCCCACACTGGACAGTCTTTTATACAGCCCCTATGGCTGCGGGCTTACCCTGATCTGCCTTTACGCCCTCTTTCTCTCCATACGAAAAAAGGAAACGAGAAAGCCTGCTGCCGCTCTTTTCTGCTTCCTGTTTTTCAATATTTTTTACTGGATTTTAAACGGAACTCTTTACGTCCGCCCCAAAAGCCTGATTCCATTTTTCCCAATTCTTTTATTTCTCACCGCGAAAGTCCTGATGGAATTATGGGAAAACCGGCTGTCACACAGCCTTCCTCTCTGTCTGCTCTGTATGATCCCGGTTTTTGTTCAGGCTGTTTTCTGCCCTTCCCAAAACACAGAGCTTACCTTCCTTGACGCCTTTCTTCTTCTGGTATTTGTTATTTCCGGAAGCTTTTTTCACAGGAAAGGACTTTGTTACAGACGGGTGGGATTCTGGAGCTGCCTGCTCCTTACCGCCCCGGTTCTTCTTTTCCTCGGAGGCTCCAGAAAAGAAACCTTCCCGGAAAAATCCTCTCCCGCCTTCACAGAAGAGGAAATCGCCTCTCTCTGCCCACTCACAGACTGCCGCTTTGACATTCTGGAATCGCCTCTTTCCAACACAAATTTTGTGTATTCCGGAAATCAGAAGAAGAGCACCATGTATTCTTCCGTGTCAAACAGCAATTATAACGCCTTTGTTTACGATACCTTAAACACCCCCATCAGCGTCAGAAACCGGGTTTCCATAAACGGAAATCCCAATCCCTTCCAGGAATATTTAATGGGTGTGCGCTATATTCAGACAACGAAGGACAGGCTTCCTGCCGGATATACCGTATTAAAAGAACGAAACGGTTCTCTTCTTGCGGAAAATAAAAACGTGCTTCCTCTCGCCTACGGAAGCACCTCCCTGATTTCCCGTAAAACTTTTGAAAGCCTTTCTTTCCCCCATACCCTTTCCGCTCTTACCTCAGGAACCGTAGTCTCAGACCGGGAGACGAAAAACGAAACAGAGAACGAAGCTTTTTCTTCTGATGCCGTTCCCTATGCTCTTCCTGATGATTTTTTTGCCCGTCCGTCTTCAAGGGCGTTCGAGACAAAAAAAGAACTCCCTGTTCCTCTGGAAAACGAAGTTCTGATTCTCTCTTTTGACGTAAAATACAGCGGACGGAAAGATATAGACGTGACTGTAAACGGCGTGAGAAACCGCCTCTCAGGAAGCGCCGCGCCATACCCGAACCACAACACACAGTTTACTTATATGATCTCGCAAAACACGCCTCTTACCTGGCTTTCCCTGTCTTTTTCAGCGGGAAATTATGAGATTTCAAATGTAAAAGCCTGGAGCTTTCCTGTTTCTTCTTTTCAAAAACAGTCCATTACGCCCTTTACCGCTTTTCCCGTTGAAGGAAAAGAGTTGCTCCGCGGAACCATCACGATGGAAGAGGACGGATATTTTGTCACTTCCCTTCCCATGTCACGCGGATACCGGGCGACTGTGGACGGCAAAAAAATAAAGCCGGAAACTGTCAATCAGGCGTTCGCAGGTTTTCCCCTGAAAAAAGGGGCGCATGAAATCACAGTATCCTTCCATGCGCCCGGTAAAGTTTCCGGCTGTATATTAAGCTGTCTTGCCTTTTTCTATCTTGCAGGATCAGGCATTGCCTCCCTGCTGCCCGCGCCTGGTCATAAGAATGGCATCCTCCACGGGTCTTTCGTAGTAACCTTTACGGATTCCGTCTCTTGTAAATCCCATGCGCTCATAAAGACGGATAGCTGTACTGTTTCCCGCCCGGACTTCCAGATGAATGGCGTTTATGCCCTGCTCCCCGGCAAGACGGATCAGGCTCTCCATGAGGAAATGACCGATTCCCTCTCTCTGTCTGTCTCTTCTGACTGCCACATTTGTGATGTCGCCCTCGTCAAGAACCATGAGAAGGCCGCAGTACCCGAGAATCCTGCCACGTTCCTCCACAACGAGAAACATGGCGTTTTCCTTCGTAAGAAATGTAAAAAAGCCTTCCTTCGTCCACGGCACATGAAATAAATCCCGCTCGATCTCCATTACCTGGTCGAGGTCTTCCACAAGCATCTCCCTTAAAATCATAAGGCGTTCTCCTTTTTGAGGCGCTCTTCTCTCTCCCTCTCCGCCTGGGAAACACGCAGATAATCCGGCGTATGCTCCATTGCGCTCTGCGCTTTTCCCTCTTTATAATACACTTCTCCGAGGGCAGCCACTGCGGCTGCTCTCTGTCTGTTTACGTGTGCAGGCGCAAAAGAGTACGGCACTTTTAAATTTTCTTTTATTATCTCACAAAATACAGGAACGCCGTCTCCCAGGAAGGTAACTTCCTCTCCGAGGCTGTTTAATTCTTCCAGAAGCTCAAGAATCCCTGCTGCAAACTGTTCTTTTACAACAGAAAGCTTATGATCTTCAAAACGGTAAATTCCTGTGTATACCTGACTTCTTCTCGCGTCCATGATCGGGCAGACAAGCCCCTTTACATCGTAAAGATTATAGGCAAGGGCATCTGCTGTAGGAACAGGGATCAGGGGCTTTTTAAGGGCAAGTCCAAGTCCTTTTGCCGTTGCGGAACCAATGCGGAGTCCTGTAAAAGAACCGGGGCCTGCAGCCACCGCGATCGCGTCAATGGTATCCAGATCAAGCTCCGTCATTTTTGCCACCTCGTCCAGCATGGGCAGAAGCGTCTGTGAATGTGTCTTTTTATAATTTACGGTATACTCTGCAAGGAGAGTCTCTCCCTCCGTCACTGCAACAGAGGCTACAATCCCTGAACTGTCAATTCCTAAAATCTTCATCTTTCCCTCCTGTTATGGTAATCCTTCTGTAATCAAAGCCTTTTTCCAGATCCTTTTCGATCACGATCTCCCTGATGTTTTCCGGAAGAATCTCTTCTATAAGGTTCGCCCACTCAATGAGGCATATTCCCTGTCCGAAAAAATAATCGTCATATCCGATTTCGTCCATTTCCTCTATATCGCCGATCCGATACACATCAAAATGATAAAATGGAAGGCGTCCGCTGTCATACTCCTGGATAATCGTAAAAGTAGGGCTGCTGACAGGCTCCGTAATACCAAGTCCCGCGGCAACACCCTGGGTAAATACTGTTTTTCCCACGCCCAGATCTCCTGTGAGTGTATAAATCTCTCCCGGGCGCGCCATTTCTCCTATTTTTTTTCCCAGAGCGAAGGTCTCCTCCGGGCTTCTTGTCTCTATAACCATGTTTTCACCTTTTTCTTGCAGAATTGTTCTCTGCATATTATAATAGAGCGAACAGGGAAATACAATACTTTTTAAAAAGGAGAATCAATACTATGGCAAATCCAGTTGTTACTATTACTATGGAAAACGGCGATGTCATGAAAGCGGAATTATATCCGGAAATCGCCCCGAATACAGTCAATAACTTTATCAGCCTTGTAAATAAGGGATTTTATGACGGCCTTATTTTCCACCGCGTCATCAACGGCTTTATGATCCAGGGCGGCTGCCCGAACGGAAACGGAATGGGCGGTCCCGGCTATACCATTAAAGGCGAATTTTCACAGAATGGCTTTGCAAATGATTTAAAACACACAGAGGGCGTTCTTTCTATGGCAAGAGCCATGCACCCGGACTCTGCAGGAAGCCAGTTCTTCATTATGCACAAAACTTCTCCGCATCTTGACGGCGCTTACGCTGCCTTCGGCAAGATCACAGAAGGCATGGACGTTGTAAACCGCATCGCAGAAGAGGACACTGATTACAGCGACCGTCCTCTTGACGAACAGAAAATCAAATCCATGACTGTTGATACACTTGGCGTTACTTATCCAGAACCGGAAAAAATGTAATTTCAGCTTTCAAAGAGCTTTACTTCTCCTTCTATGGAGGCGAAGTAAAGTTCTTTTTCTTTCTGTATTTTTACCCGTCCATTCAACCCTTCTGTAATTTCCTTTTCCACAGCTTCCCGATCCTCAAAGGGCACCATAAGATGCAGAACAACCTTATCTGTATATTCGGAATCCAGAATAGGAAGTCCTCTTTCCCCTGCAATATACTGAAGTTTTCCAATCCCTGTGTAATCCGTTGTAACAGAAAGGGAATATCCGTACTTCTTTTCTATGACTGTGCTGTTTCCAAGCCCCTCCTGAACGGCTTTTGAATACGCCCGCACAAGTCCTCCTGTTCCAAGAAGCACACCTCCGAAATATCTTGTTACCACAACTGCCACATCGTATATATCTTCTCCCAGAATCACGTCAAGCATGGGGCGGCCTGCCGTTCCCGATGGTTCTCCGTCATCGCTGCATCTTGTATACTCTCTGTTTTTGCCAATGGAATACACATAGCAGTTATGTCTTGCGTCCCAGTATTTTTTCTTCATTTCTTCCAGAAACGCAAGCGCTTCCTCCTCTGTTTTTACAGGACGCACCGTTGCGATAAATTTTGATTTTTTTTCTGTAATTTCTCCTTCTCCGCCCTGGTAAACGGTCTTATACTGTAAAAGCATTCTCTTCCTCCCGATTTTCGCTGATTTCTTTCCTAAGTCTATCACGAATTTTCCAAAACTGCTACCCTTCCCTTCATTTCTTACATTTTCTTTCTGTTTTTGTTTATGATAATAATCATAAATATTTATGAACTTTTTATTTAAGGGTTTATTTACGTATGCGAATTTGGTATAATAAAACGGATTATAAAGGAGGAATATCATGAATTACGGAAAAAAAGCCACCTCAAAGAAGCGGAATTCTCTGATCTCCCATACCTCAATGCTGGGAAAAAGAGCGCACGTTTCTTTTATCCGGGTGCTGTTCATCTCTCTCATTGCCATATGTATAATGGGGGCGTGTCTCGGCATCGGCTCTTTTAAGGGAGTCATTGACAACGCGCCAGATGTAGATGACATAGACATTATGCCGCTGGGCTACGCGTCATTTCTTTACGATGACCACGGCAATCAGATTCGAAAACTGGCAGCTCCTGACTCGAACCGCCTTCCGGTATCCATCGAACAGATTCCTGAAGATCTGCAGCATGCAGTTGTCGCAATAGAGGACGAACGATTTTACGAGCATAACGGAATTGACGTCAGAGGTATTCTTCGTGCCGGTGTGAAAGCAATTACATCTGGAAATATTTCCGAAGGAGCCAGTACTATTACTCAGCAGCTCCTGAAAAACAACGTTTTTACAACCTGGACAAGCGAATCTACCTGGATTGAAAAATTCACCCGAAAGTTCCAGGAGCAGTACCTTGCCATTCAGGTAGAAGAAAAAATAGGCGACAAAAATGTAATCCTTGAGAATTACTTAAATACCATTAACCTGGGCGCAGGCGCTTACGGCGTACAGGCAGCAGCCCGCCAGTATTTTAATAAGGACGTATGGGATCTGAATCTTTCCGAGTGCGCTACTCTTGCAGGGATCACGCAGAACCCAAGTAAATTTAATCCCATTGAAAATCCAAAGGATAATGCCAAACGAAGAAAAGAAGTTCTTCAGCATATGCTGGAGCAGGGATATATCGACCAGACAAAATACGAGGAAGCCTTAAACGACGACGTATATTCCCGTATTCAGGCAGCTCAGGCGGAAACCTCAGACAGCCGCAACAAAGTATATACTTACTTTGAAGATGAGCTTACAGACCAGATCATCAATGACCTTATGAATATTAAGGGGTACACAAAAACCCAGGCAAGAAACCTTCTGTACAGCGGCGGTCTTAAAATTATGACAACACAGGATCCGAACATTCAGAAAATTCTTGATGAGGAATATGCAAACCCGGAAAACTATCCGGCAAACACACAGTATGCCCTTGATTACGCACTGACTGTGACAGATCCGGAAGGAAATGAAGTCAATTACAGCAAGGAAATGCTGAAACTGTTTTTCCAGAATGAAGATCCTGAATTTGACCTTCTGTTCAGTTCCAAAGAAGAGGGACAGACTTACGTGGACCGTTACAAAGCAAGTATCCTTTCTGACGGAAGCAAAGTCGTTGCAGAGCGCGTAAACTTTGCGCCGCAGCCTCAGTCTTCCATGAGCGTTATCGACCAGCACACAGGATATGTAAAGGCGATCATCGGCGGACGCGGCGAGAAAACAGCGAGCCTTACCCTGAACCGGGCAACAGACACGACACGTCAGCCAGGTTCTACCTTCAAAATTGTTTCCACATACGCTCCCGCATTAAATGAAATGGGAATGTCCCTTGCAACAACGTATGAAGACAAAGAGATTTTCTATCCTGACGGTTCTCCTGTAAACAACTACTCAAGAACATACAGCGACAGCTGGATGACTATCCGTCAGGCAATCAGAAGCTCCATCAACACAGTGGCAGTTCAGTGTCTGGAAGACGTCACTCCGGAACTTGGACTGAAATATCTCGATAACTTCGGATTTACAACACTTGCCCACGGTGAGACAGACGAAAACGGAAACGTCTACACAGATGCCAACCTTTCTACAGCTCTGGGCGGTATTACAAGCGGTGTTACAAACGTAGAACTCTGTGCTGCTTACGCTTCCATTGCAAACAGCGGAAATTATATTAAACCGATTTACTACACACAGATCCTTGACCACAACGGAAACGTACTTATTGACAACACTTCCGCAGAGCGTTCTGTAATTAAAGAAAGCACCGCATGGCTTCTCACAAACGCTATGGAAGACGTTGTTCAGAATGGTACAGGTACAGCCTGCCAGCTTGACAATATGCCGGTTGCAGGCAAGACAGGTACGACAGACGATTACAATGACCTCTGGTTTGTGGGATACACACCATATTACACCTGTGCCGTATGGTCCGGCTTTGACAACAACGAAAAGCTTCCGGAAGACGCAAGGAATTTCCACAAAAACTTATGGCGCAAGGTTATGACCCGTATCCACGAAGGACTGGAATACAAAGAATTCGAACAGCCCGCAAGTGTGGAAAACACAAGTGTCTGCGAGGAAACAGGACTTCTTCCAAGAGCAGGCTGTCCTGTTATCACGGAATACTTTGATGTAGGAACGCTTCCTACAGAATACTGTGACCAGCACTTCTATGAACCGCCGGAAGAAGAGGAATTCATAGAATATGAAGTCACTCCAACACCGGAAGGCGAAATGCCGGATCCGGAAAATCCGGACGGCAATGGCGACAGTCAGGGCGGTGATGGAAACGGTGAGAATCCGGGAGGCGGCGATGACGGCTCCGGTGAAAATCCAGACGGTGACGGCGACGGCGATGGCGGCAGTGGAAACGGCGAGAATCCGGGAGGCGGCGATGACGGCTCCGGTGAAAATCCAGACGGTGGCGGCGACGACATCACTTATTACGATTAATTTTATGCACAAAAAATACAGCCACAATCCTGCGGCTGTATTTTTTATGCTGTTAAAGTACCATTTTAGCTGCGCCGTAAATTCCCGCATCGTTTCCGAGACTTGCAATAACGATCGGAGTCTCTTTGCAGGCAGAAAACGCATATTTTTTATAATGAGAAGCAATACAGTCAATGAGAGGCTGTCCTGCTTTGGAAACACCTCCGCCAATTACGATCGTCTCCGGATCGACTACTGCAGTAAACATGGCGAGAGCGCCTCCCAGAATTTCTCCTACCTTATCCATTACACGTACCGAAAGCGCATCTCCGCTTTTGTACCCGTCCAGAACTGCTTTTGCAGACAGCTCTTTTTCCTCTCTTAAAACACTCGGCTCTTCTGAAGACGCAAGCTCCTGTTTTGCAAGACGTACAATACCGGTTGCGGAAGTATACTGCTCCAGGCAGCCTTTATTCCCGCAGTTACATGTTTCTGTCTCATCGTGCATAACATTTGCATGACCGATTTCCCCGCCTGCACCGTGATGACCGGCAACAATCTTTCCATCTACAATAATTCCGCCGCCCACACCTGTTCCAAGTGTGACGAGGATCACGTTTTTTGCGCCTGCTGCCGCACCTTTCCACGCTTCTCCGAGAGCCGCTACATTGGCGTCATTTCCCACTTTTACATTGAGACCAGTCAGTTCGTTCAGCTCTTTGGAAAGCTTCTTATATCCCCAGAAAAGATTGACAGCGGCGATCACGTCTCCCTCTGCATTTACAGGACCCGGAACTCCGATCCCGATTCCGTCAACCTCCTCTTTGGAAATATTTTTTTCTGCCAGCTTTGCTTCTATTGTCTTTGCAACATCCGGAACAATTTCAGAACCGCTGTTTTCTGTTCTTGTAGGAATTTCCCATTTTTCCACCAATGTTCCGTCTGTTTTAAAAAGTCCGCATTTTACAGTCGTTCCTCCTACATCAATACCAAAGCAATATAAACTCATGATTTCTTTCCTTTCTTCTGTCTCTTATTGTCACCTTAATTTCCGCGTTTTTTTGCAATATTTGCCTGCACGCGCTTATACAGCTCCTCTGCTGCATTATAGCCCATCTTCTTCTGTCTGTGGTTGACAGCGGCAGATTCTACAATAACGGCAAGATTACGTCCCGGGCGGATGGGCAGGGAATGGCAGACAATCTTATTTCCAAGATACTCTGTGTACTCCTCCTGAAGTCCAAGACGGTCGTATTCCTTATCCTTATCCCATTCTTCCAGCTTGATCACAAGGTCTACAGACTGGGTATCCTTTACACTTTCCACACCGAATAAGGTTTTTACGTCAATAATGCCGATACCGCGCAGCTCGATAAAATGTCTCGTAATGTCAGGCGCAGAACCTACAAGCGTCACATCGCTTACTTTTCGAAGCTCTACCACATCGTCGCTTACAAGACGGTGTCCCCTTTTGATCAGTTCCAGGGCAGCCTCGCTTTTTCCGATCCCGCTCTCGCCTGTGATCAGAACGCCCTCTCCGTATACGTCTACAAGAACACCGTGAATGGAAATACACGGAGCAAGCTGCACACCAAGCCAGCGGATGATCTCAGCCATAAAGCTGGAGGTTGTCCTGTCTGTAACAAAAATCGGGACCTTATATTTAATAGCCAGGTCGATCATGTCCTGTGACGGTCTTGTCATAGTGCTGAAGATCACACAGGGAATTTTGCTGGAAATAAACCTCTCATATTTGAAAAGCCGTTCTGCGTCGCTTAACTGCATCAGATACGTAAATTCCACATATCCGATAATCTGTACTCTCTCATTTGCGAAATGCTCCAGATACCCGGTAAGCTGCAGAGCCGGACGGTTGATCTCCGCTGTTTTAATAAAAATTTCAGACAGGTCAAGCTCCGGAGTTAAATTTGTAAGCTCCAGCTCCTGAACCATCTTTGTCAACTGCACACCCTTCATATGTCGTCTCCTCATTTCTCTTCTGATATGTCAATATTGTACCATGAATCCCTTTGTACTTCAACGCTTTCCATTTTCCATTTCCTCTTTTCCGTGGAAAAATTCATATACCTTTTCCGCGCTTGACGCATTCATGCTCTCCGTATGAAGAAGTTCCTCAAAAGAAGCGTCCCGGATATTTTCCAGAGATTTGAATTTCCGCATCATCGCCTTTCTTCTCGTCTCTCCGATTCCCGGAATATCATCAAGAACAGAATGCACCTGCCCCTTGCTTCTAAGAGAGCGGTGGTATTCAATAGCAAAACGGTGCGCCTCGTCCTGAATCCTTGTAATGAGCCGGAACCCCTCACTTGAAGTATCGATGGGTATTTCCACATTATTATAATATAACCCTCTTGTTCTGTGATGATCGTCTTTTACCATGCCGCAGACAGGAAGAGAAATCCCAAGCTTATCCAGAACTTTCAGAGCAATATTTACCTGACCTCTTCCGCCGTCCATTAAAATCAGATCCGGCAGTCTGGAAAAGCTGTCAAATTCCCCTGTACTTTCATGGGTAAACCGTCTTGTGAGCACTTCCTCCATACTTGCATAATCGTTTGCACCCTGCACCCACTTAATCTTAAACTTCCTGTAATCGCTTTTTTTCGGCTTTCCTTTTTCATAGACAACCATAGAACCAACCGATTCAAATCCGCTGATATTGGAAATATCAAAGGCTTCCATACGGGAAAGACCGGAAAGACCGAGCCAGTCTTCAATCTCTTTTACTGCTCCGATGGTCCTTCCTTCTTCCCGTTTGATGCGCTCTCTGTCCTTTTCCAGAACCATTCTCGCATTTTCCTCCGCAAGCTCCACCAGCTTTTCTTTTGTCCCTTTTTTCGGAACATGAATATGTACCTTCTGCCCTCTTCTCGCAGTCAGCCACTCTTCAATAAGCTCCCTGTCCTCTATTTCTCTCTGAAGCACGATCTCCCCCGGTATAAATGGCGTTCCTGCGTAAAACTGCTTCATAAAGCTTGAAAGCACCTGAGCTCTCGTATCTCCTCTTGCAACCCGCAGAAAGAAATGCTCTCTTCCGATAAGCTTTCCTCCCCGGATAAAGAACACCTGCACTACTGCGTCCTGCTCTCTCAAGTCCTCGCTGTCGTCCATAGAAGCCGCTATGACGTCTTTATTTTCTTCTCCATAGGAAGTGATCTTCTGACGCTCCCCTATTTTCTGTATGCTCCGGATCAGATCCCGGTATCCCACAGCATCCTCAAACCGCATTTCCTCTGAGGCTCTCTGCATTTTCTCTGTTAAATCTGCAATCGTATCCTGAAAATTCCCGTTTAAAAATCTTAAAACCTGATCAATGTTTTTCCTGTACTCCTCCTTTGTCACATTTCCCTGACAGGGAGCGGTACACTGGTTCATATGATAATAAAGACAGGGTCTGTCCTTTTTACAGTCTCTGGGAAGCACACGGTTACAGGAACGCACCATATAAAGTTTTCTCACAAGCTCGATCACATCTTTTACAGCCCCTGCGCTTGTGTATGGTCCGAAATATTTGCACTTATCCTTTTTCATTCTTCTTGCAAACAACACCCTCGGAAATTCCTCATTTACTGTCACCTTTATAAAAGGATAGCTCTTATCGTCCTTCAGCATGGTATTGTACTTTGGTCTGTGCTCTTTTATGAGATTGCACTCCAGCACAAGGGCTTCCAGCTCGGAATCTGTGATAATATATTCAAATCGTGCAATATGCGTTACCATCTGCTCAATTTTTGACCCTTTGCTGCGGCTGCTCTGAAAATACTGGCGCACTCTGTTTTTCAGACTGACTGCTTTTCCTATATAAATAATGTCGTCTTTTTCATCGTGCATAATATAGACTCCCGGCTTTGCCGGAAGCTTTTTCAGTTCTTCTTCTATCTGAAACATATGGAAATCCCCTCCATTCTGTTATGATCTTAATATAGCGCTATGGCAAAATAGAAAGAAAACCGGGAAATTTCCCGGTTCTCTGTGATTCTCGTTTTATTCCTCCGGCTGTTCTTTCACAGGGAGTATTTCTTCCGGCCCTGTTGTCTCTGAAGCCGCTTCTTCTTTTTTCTCAGATTCTGAAAGATCCAGATCGTCAAGATTTTCAGGAATTTCCATTCCTTTTTCCACAGCCCGGAAAATCTTCATAAATTCTTTTCCCGTAATGGTTTCTTTGCGGATCAGATAATCTGCAATCTTGTCAAGCGCCTCTCTGTGCCCTCCGATCAGACGCTTCGCCTCATCATAGGATCGATGGAGAAGTTCCATTACCTCATGGTCAACCTCCGTGGCCGTATCGTCGCCGCAGTTTAATACTGCGCGGCCGCTCAAATACTGATCTTCCTGTGTGGCAAGTCCCATAAGACCGAAGCGCTCAGACATTCCGTACTGGGTGATCATGGCGCGTGCCACTTTTGTTGCCTGCTCAATATCGTTTGCAGCACCTGTTGTCACGGTGTCAAACACAAGCTCCTCTGCCGCTCTTCCTCCCAGATAGCCCACAAGCATTGCCTCCAGTTCCTTCTGAGTGTTGAGATATTTCTCTTCCTCAGGGACCTGCATAACGTAGCCGAGCGCTCCCATTGTACGGGGGACAATGGTGATCTTCTGTACAGGCTCCGCGTCTTTCTGCAGTGCGCTTACAAGAGCATGTCCAACCTCGTGGTAAGAGACGATTTTTCTTTCCTGTGTACTCAAAATGCGGTCTTTCTTTTCTTTACCCACAAGAACTACTTCCACAGACTCCAGAAGGTCTTTCTGCGAAACGGCTTTTCTTCCGTTCTTTACGGCAAGAATGGCAGCCTCGTTGATCATATTTGCAAGATCGGAACCGACGGCTCCTGAAGTTGCAAGGGCAATCGCCTCAAAATCCACGGTATCATCAAGAAGCACATCTTTTGCATGTACCTTCAAAATATCAATACGGCCCTTTAAATCAGGACGGTCCACAATCACACGTCTGTCAAAACGTCCCGGACGGAGAAGGGCAGGGTCAAGCACCTCCGGACGGTTTGTTGCCGCAAGGATCAAAAGGCCTTTTGAAGTATCAAATCCGTCCATTTCTGCAAGGAGCTGATTCAAGGTCTGTTCTCTCTCATCATTTCCGCCGCCGTATCTGGAATCACGGCTCTTTCCGATGGCGTCGATCTCATCGATAAAAACGATACACGGCGCGTTCTTCTTCGCTTCCTCAAAAAGGTCGCGGACACGCGATGCGCCCACACCTACAAACATTTCCACAAACTCGGAACCGGAAAGAGAGAAAAACGGCACATGCGCCTCTCCTGCCACAGCCTTGGCAAGAAGAGTTTTTCCTGTTCCCGGAGGTCCCACAAGAAGCGCTCCTTTGGGAAGCTTTGCTCCGATAGTTGTATATTTTCCGGGATTATGAAGAAAATCCACAACCTCCTGAAGAGATTCTTTTGCCTCATCCTGACCTGCCACATCTTTAAATGTAATGCCTGTTTCCTTCTGAATGTAAGCCTTTGCGCGGCTTTTGCCAACGCCGCCCATCATTCCGCCGCCTTTATTCATACGGCGCATAAAGAAGGTAAGCATTCCGAAAAGAAGAATCGTGGGAAGCAGAACGCTTAACATGGTTGCGAGAAAGCCTCCTAACGCGTCCGGCGGCTCTGATTTAAAAATAATATCAGTTCCCTCCAGGCGTTTTGTGAGAGCCGTCTCATCTTCCATCTGATTGGTATAATATGTCCGCTCCTGGAATGCGTTTTTCTGATTTTTCGGAACAATCGTAACGATTTCAGAACCAACCTCCAGGGTAACTTCTTTTATCTGATCTTTCTCGACCATTTCAATAAACTTGTCGTATGTGATCTCACTTGATCCGTCTTTCAGCATATTTGTAAAAAGGCTGAAGCACACAAGAGTCACAATCAGACATATTAAAAACGCCAGTATAGACTGGTGATTTTTATTGGGACCCTGTTTTCCCGGTCCCTGCTCCGGGCGGTTTGGATCCCGGTTATTATCTCTGTTATTGTCCATCTCATTCCTCCTATTGTTGTCCTTTCTTATTATAAGGAGAAATTGTATATAAATCAACAAGGAAATCTCACTTTCCTCCTGTTTCCGAATATTTTTAAAAAAAATTCACACAAATTTCCGGATTTGTAGTATACTAGAAAGAGTATTTTTTAACTGACACGTGTTACTTTATATTTTATATAAGAAAGGAAAAACAAATGAAGATTGGATTTGACAACGCAAAATACCTGAAAATGCAGTCTGAGCATATCCGGGAACGTATCAGCCAGTTTGGCAACAAGCTCTACCTGGAATTCGGCGGAAAGCTTTTTGACGATTACCATGCCTCCAGAGTTCTTCCTGGATTTGAACCGGACAGCAAGCTCCGTATGCTGATGCAGCTTTCCGATCAGGCGGAAATTGTGATTGTGATCAGCGCAGACGACATTGACAAAAATAAAGTCCGTGGAGACCTCGGCATTACCTACGATGTTGACGTACTCCGTCTCATTGATGAGTTCACAGCCCGGGGACTGTATGTGGGAAGCGTTTGCATCACCCAGTATTCCGGTCAGGAGGGAGCTGATACCTTCCGCAAACATCTGGAGAAACTTGGAATCCGTGTATATACACATTACACAATACCGGGATACCCAAGCAATACCGCTCTTATTGTAAGCGATGACGGTTACGGAAAAAATGATTATATCGAGACAACCCGTCCCCTTGTAGTGATCACGGCGCCGGGACCGGGAAGCGGAAAAATGGCCACCTGCCTTTCACAGCTTTACCACGATTATAAAAGAGGAATCTCTGCCGGATATGCAAAGTTTGAAACCTTCCCCATCTGGAATATTCCTTTAAAACACCCTGTAAACCTTGCATATGAGGCAGCTACAGCAGACTTAAACGACGTGAATATGATCGACCCCTTCCATCTGGAAGCATACGGGGAGACAACAGTAAACTATAACCGTGATGTGGAAATCTTCCCTGTTCTTCAGGCAATGTTCGAAAAAATCATCGGAGAATGCCCGTACAAATCTCCTACAGATATGGGCGTAAATATGGCGGGGAACTGTATCATTGATGACGAAGCCTGCAAAGAAGCTTCCAGACAGGAAATCATCCGCCGTTATTATAAGAGCATGAATGCCCTTGCTTCCGGAAACGGAAAAGAGGATGAAGTATTTAAAATCGAACTTCTCTTAAAACAGGCACACGCTTCTCTGGAAGACAGAAAAGTAGTTCCTGCCGCTCTTGAAATGGAAGAAAAAACAGGCGCTCCTGCTGCCGCTCTTGAGCTTCCTGACGGAAAAATCGTATGGGGAAAAACTTCAGAACTTCTGGGCGCATCCTCCGCTCTTCTTTTAAATGCCTTAAAAGAACTGGCAGGTATTGACCACAAACATCATGTGATTTCCCCGGATGCGCTCCGCCCGATTCAGGAACTGAAAACAAAATATCTAGGAAGCAAAAATCCCCGTCTCCACTCTGACGAGACATTGATCGCACTTTCCATAAGCGCGGCAAACAATCCGGAAGCCCGACTTGCCCTGGAGCAGATTGCAAACTTAAAAGGCTGCCAGGCGCATACTTCCGTTATGCTTTCTTCCGTAGATATTCAGGCTTTCCGAAAACTGGGAATTGAGCTGACCTGCGAACCGAAATTTGAAAAAGAAAAGAAATATATGTAATTTTATTCTGTAAATACTCAGAAAAAACCGGAAAATGACAAATCGCATTTTCCGGTTTTCTTATTTTATCTTTTATTCTTAATCATCGTATCCGTTTGGATTGTTGGACTGCCATCTCCAGGAGTCCTCGCACATTTCACGAATATCATTCTCTGCTTTCCATCCAAGCTCACGCTCTGCTTTGGACGCGTCAGCATAGCAGGTAGCAATATCGCCAGGACGGCGGTCTTTGATCACATACGGAACCTTCACGCCTGTAGCTGCCTCGAAGTTCTTTACAATATCAAGAACACTGTAGCCTTTTCCTGTTCCCAGGTTGTAAATGCTTAATCCGGAATTGTCCTCAATTTTCTTAAGGGCTTTTACATGACCTTTCGCAAGGTCTACTACGTGAATATAATCTCTTACTCCAGTTCCGTCCGGTGTGTCGTAATCGTTTCCGAACACGCCGAGTTCTTTCAGCTTTCCTACTGCAACCTGTGTTACATACGGCATCAGGTTATTCGGAATACCATTTGGATTTTCGCCGATTGTACCGCTCTTATGCGCACCGATCGGATTGAAGTAACGAAGGAGAACTACATTCCACTCCGGATCTGCCTTCTGAATGTCTGTAAGGATCTGCTCCAGCATGGATTTTGTCCAGCCATACGGATTTGTACACTGACCCTTCGGACACTCCTCTGTGATCGGAATGATTGCAGGGTCGCCGTATACTGTTGCAGAAGAAGAGAAAATAATATTTTTTACATTATGTTTTCTCATAACATCTACGAGAGTTAAAGTACCTGCAATATTATTTTCATAATACTCCCACGGTTTTGCCACAGATTCTCCAACTGCTTTTAAACCAGCGAAATGAATGCAGGAATCAATGTTTTCCTTATCGAAAATTTCATTTAAAGCATCACGGTCAAGAATGTCGGCTTTGTAGAACTTTACCGGTTTTCCTGTAAGCTTTTCCACTCTTTTCAGGGACTTCTCGCTGGAATTACTCAAGTTGTCAAGAACCACTACATCATAACCTGCGTTCTGCAGTTCTACTACTGTATGCGATCCAATGTAGCCTGCTCCGCCTGTCACTAAAATTGCCATAACCTTCTCCTCCTAGTTTATATTTTATTTCTTACGTTTCTATCTTACCACTATTTATATTTTTTTACAATAGCTTTCATCTGCGGAAGTTTTTCTTCCATGTCTTTTACAAGCTTGAACTGTGTTCTGCAGCGATCAAGATTATGACCTTCCCTGTGAATTTTAAAGTAATGATCCCCTTCCAGATAATCGGTAAGGAAGCGCATTCCACATTCAAATGTCATAAGCATCGCGCCCATTGGAAGCATATCCAGCTCAAGCTCCGTAAGAGCGCCGCCGCATCCCTCGATAAAGCCTTTTACATATACTTCGTAGAGATGAAGATCACAGGAGATTTTTGATAAATCCTGCTCGTCCTCTGCGCCTGTACTTGCTCCGAATCGAATGGAATCACCGAAATCATTTACAGAAAGTCCCGGCATAACCGTGTCCAGGTCGATGACGCAGATTGCTTTTCCAGTCTCATCATCTATCATGATGTTATTAAGTTTTGTATCATTGTGGGTAACACGAAGAGGAAGCTTTCCCTCTGCCTGAAGATCACATAACGTATGGGCGAGTTTCTCTCTCTCCATCACAAAGCGGATTTCTTCCTGTACGCTCTCTGCTCTTTTGCAGGCATCTTCCTCCACCGCTTTTTTAAACTTTGCAAACCGGTCTACTGTGTTGTGGAAATCTTTAATTGTTTCATGGAGCGTTTCTGCCGGATAATCTGCAAGCAGTCCCTGGAAATGTCCGAATGCCACTGCGCTCTGGTAAAAATCTTCCTCTGTCTCTACCTGATCGTAAGATGTTGCGTTTTCAATGAAAAGATATACTCTCCAGTATTCTCCCATTGAGTCCTTATAATATGGAGAACCCTCCTTATCGTTGACAAGATTCAGAGTTTCTCTCTCTACATCTCCGCCGTTTTCCAGGATTTTTTTCTTAAGCCATGAAGTTACATTGCTTACGTTTTCCATCAGCTCTTCCGGTTTTGTGAAGATACTCTTATTCATTCGCTGAAGAATATATCTCTTTGTTCCTCCGTCTACATCGTAAGTAAGACGGAAGGTATCGTTAATATGTCCGCTTCCATAAGGAATACATTCTTTTAAAGTTCCCGGAAAATCAAATTTTCCAATAACTTCCATAATCTCTTTGTTTTCCACTTATGCTTCCTCCCAAAGTTTCTGAGGATACAGTCCCTCATCTTTCAGTTTCTGGATCGCCGCAACTACAACCGGCTTGTCTTCTTTGTAAGTAACGCCGTACCACTTGTCCATAGATTTCAGAACTTTTACAGTTGCTTTTTTCTCAGTTAAAAGTTCATCTACAACAAATGGCAGGAAATATTCGCATTTCAACGGATTGCCTTCCAGATTCTCATCCAGGAATTTTGCAAATCTGTCTTTTAATTCTTTCAGAATACTTGCGGAAAATCCCCACATGTTCATGGATACAGTACTTCCTTCCGGAATTTCCACCCATGTCTTTCCATCGTCTTCTGTGTAGGCTGCTCCGCCTTCTCTCTTCTCAATATGAGTACGTTCGTTGATCTTCACGAGATGACCTTCCTCATCTGTCACACAGACGCCTCTAGCCACATGCCCGTTATCTGTAAGGGTATTCTCCAGCTTGTATCCAACCATCATGTAGCTGTATGTATCGCCATCCTCATTCTGGGAAAGGAAATCATATGCCATCTGAAACGCATGACTTCCATAATAATCGTCTGCATTAATAACAGCAAACGGTCCGTCTACCTCGTCCAGACAGCTTAAAATCGCATGACCTGTTCCCCATGGTTTTACACGTCCTTCCGGAACGCTGTATCCTTCCGGAAGATTGTTCAGATTCTGGAAAACATAGGCAACTTCAACGATTTTGCTCATTCTGTCGCCAATGGCAGCTTTAAAATCTGCCTCATTTTCTTTTTTGATAATGAAGACTACTTTTTTGAAGCCTGCTCTCACCGCATCATAAATGGAAAAATCCATAATAATGTGTCCTTCTTTGTCAACAGGATCGATCTGTTTTAATCCGCCATATCGACTGCCCATACCTGCTGCCATAACTACTAATACTGGTTTCTTCATAATACAACTTCCCTTCTGTCTTTTATGATTTCTTAAAATAATCTTAGCATTTTGATATAATTAGTCTTTGCACGATTATTCCTTACTTTTGCATATACGGTATTTTATCATATCTTGCGTTCCTGTCCGTATTTTCCCGCCTTCCAGAGATTCTTCCACGACTTCTCCAAAAATCTCCAGAGAAACCGTCCGGGACTTTTCTGAGCGGATTTTCCAGGTAAGGATACCGTCTTCTATCTTTGCGCTGCACATAAGCCCGTTTTCTCCGCGGAAGTTTTCAAAAGAAACTTCTTTTTCTTTCCACTCCTCCGGAATAGCAGGGAAAAGACGGATTTTTCCATCTTTCATCTGAAAAAGCATTTCCTGCAGAGCATCTGCGCCAAACATATTTCCCTCCAGCGTAAAGGGGCGGTACGTAAAATCTGAATATCCCTTTTTCTGAAAATCTCCGTTTAAGTGAAAACCATTAGGACCACAGAAATATTTCCAGAAAATATTCAGATATTCTGCGGCTTTTTCCCCGTTCCCCTGCAGAGCATATAAATGCGCCATCCAGGTGAATGTATAACCTACCCATTGCCCTGTGCCGAGACGTTCATAATCCTTTATTACCGCGTCAATGATTTCCCTGCCCTCTCCCTCACAGGAAATTAAGCCGAGAGGAGAGACAGCGATAGCATTGGAAAAATGACGATGCGATTCCTCAAGACTCTCATCCGGAGAAAGCATAAGAACCTTCTTTTCGTTTACAGCAAGTTTTGGAAGTCTTTTTCTTATCTCCTTCCATTTTTCTTCCATAGGATCTTTCAGAAGAATGCTGTATTTTTCCAGAGATTCATAAAGATTTAGCAGAAGAGCCAGATCATAATTGCTCATCGGGGTAAGCCATGCCTTTTCTGTATCATCATGAATTTCCGGCGAACTGGACACAGGAAGCGAAAGCGTTCCGTCATCTCTCTCCTCCAGAAGCTCCCCGAGAAAAATCCCTGTTTCTTTCATATACGGGTATGCTCTCTCTCTTAAAAATTCCGCGTCTCCCGTATAACGATAATATTCTCCGAATCCGTGGGCAAGCCACGCTTGGTTTGCGGGAGAAAGAGAGTACATAGGCCAGCCTCCCAGAGGCTTGCCGTCAATTGTCATCACGCCGGGAAGACAGCACCCCCGGACATGGTAAAATTCTTTGGCAAATCGTTTTCCCTCTTCCAGCAGCTCCCATAAAAAGTCAAGAAATGCTTTTCCCTCCTCCAGATGGTTTGCTTTTAAGTAATGTGTGTAAGAAAGCTCCGTATTTAAGTCATGATGGTAATCGCCTTTCCAGGGAGGAAGCGTTCCGTCGTCTGCCGTCCACACTCCCTGAAGCGGCATAGGCGCACATCCTTCTCTTGATGCAGAGGCAAAGAGATAATTTGCCATATACCACTGCTTCTCCATAAATTTATCAGGCAGGGATATGCTGCTCTCACCAAAGTAATGTTCCCACCAGGCTTCATGCTCCCTGAAAAACTCTTTTTCCGCTTTCTGCGCTACCTGAAGCAGAGATTTCTTTCCGTCAGAAAGCCAGTTCTCTCCGTCTTCTGAAGAAAGTATTTTCCACAGGATCCTTGTCCTTTCGCAGCTTTTTTCCACCAGCATTACAATGCCGTAGGAAAACTCTTCATTTACAGGCTGTATAAACCACTGAAGGTTCTGTTCCTCTCCGCGGCAGGCAGGCGGATACTTAAGCTCTTTTAAGGTTCCCTGAGAAATTTCCCTCTCCTCTTCCCGGTAGACATACTCTTTCTCCGTTCCTTTTTCCCCGAAGTCCGGAGAGAGAAGCTCTGCTGAAAAAGAATCTTCCGGCGCACAAACCTCAATAACGCCAATGTGTCTGACTGCATGAACCCAGGTCTTTATCCTGAGTGGAGATTTCTCATCTCCAAGCTTCATTTCTGCCACAGCTTTTCCAAGAGAAAGACTGGAACGAACCTCTCCTTTTATATCCGGAAAACGGATAATAATTTTTCCCGCAGGAAGTTTTGTAGGGGTTGGATAATAATAGGGAGCATCGAAAATTTCACGAATCTTTTTTACGTTCCCCTCTTTGGCAAGGCTCACAAGATTTTCGTAAGTAAAATCCTCTCTCTGCTCCCATAAAACTGTTTTATCCCATATATCTGTGCGGTCAAGACTGAACCGCATTTCCCGCGGTTCTCCCCAACAGAGACAGCCGCATTTTCCACTTCCCAGCGGGACGGCTTCGTCCCACCGGGAAATGCTCTTTTCCCATTTATAAAATGTATTCATATTATAAACTCTCACTTAAATTTTCTGTTATAACGGTACAGAAGGAAAAGAAGTCCTGCAAGACCAAGAAGCATCACCATGAGCCCCTGGACTCCAACATTTTTCTGTCCCATTACTACAAGTGCCACACACACAATAAAAAATACAACAGACAGAAGTGTGGTCAGTATATTTTTCGTTCTCTCGTTCATTCTATTTACCTCCAGTTCAGGAACAAACTTAACCTTTCAGTCCTCCAAGAGTCATACCCTGTGTCAGTTTCTTCTGTACACAGATATACAAAAGGAGTGTCGGAACCATAACAATTACAAGACCTGCATACATCTGTCCATACTGTACAGCAGATTTCTGAGCTGCCATCAGGTTCATAAGACCTACCGGCAGTGTCTTGATTTCCGGTCTTGTAAGAAGGGTCATGGAAATAATATACTCATTCCAGAATGCCAGGAAATTAAAGAGAATAACTGTCACAATACTCGGTTTCGCCATAGGCATAATAATCTGTATCATGGTTCTCCAGTATCCTGCTCCGTCCACATATGCCGCTTCCTCATAATCCTTTGCCAGAGATTTAAAATATCCGGAAAGAAGATAAATCGTAAACGGAAGCGCTGTAGAAGCATATACGAGTGCCAGAACAAACAGATTATTCAGGAAAAACGGTGCCCCAAACCACTGGCGGAGCTTTGCATCTGCATCATTTAACATCAGGAAAATCGGAACAACAATATAGTTTACGTTGATAAAAAGTCCTGCCATAAATAATACATTCCAGAATTTATTGCTCTTAAACTTAAATCTTGCAAGAACATAAGCTGCCGGAAGTGCGATCACGATCAGAAGCACGATTCCGAGAACAGTTACAAAAACAGAGTTCAGCATATAGGAACCCATATTTGCAGTTTCCCATGCGTCTACAAAGTTCTGGAAATGAAATCCCTTGGGAAGCGCCCACGGACTTCCGTAAAACTCTGAATTTTCTTTAATTGAAGCGACAAATACCCACGCAACGGGAACAATAATCGTAATTGCCAGAAGCGCCAGAACAAGATATATCAGCACTTTTGCCGCATTGAAGCCGGCATTGCTTTTTTTCCTCATATCAGCCATCTTTTCTCCTCCTTAGAATTCGATTTCTTCACGTTTTGTTACCGCATTCAGGATAGCTGCAAGAGCAAAGGAGAACAGGAATACTGCAACACCGATTGCCATACCATATCCATAAGAAGAGTTTGTATAAGCCTCCTGATACATGTAACTTAAAAATACGTTGGAAGCGCCGTCCGGTCCGCCGTTTGTCATAGCTTTTACCATCAGGAAGCTCATGTTAATGGTACTGATAACAAAGAAGGTTAAAGTTGTACGGATATTTGTCCAGATAAGCGGAAGCGTAATGGAGAAAAACTGTTTCAGTCTTCCCGCACCTTCCAGACTGGCAGACTCGTAAAGGCTTTCCGGAATGTTTGCCATACTTGCCATATACATAACCATATAATATCCGATTGCCTGCCATACCATAGCAATGATAATACTGTAAATTACAATTTTCTGGCTTCCTAACCATAAGATCGGGTTATCCACACCGTCCTGTCCGCGGAAAATATTTAAAAAGGAATTTAAAAGTCCCTGATTTGGATCGTATATCGCAGAGAAAATAGCACTGATTACTACAACAGAAAGAATATTCGGAATGTAGAAAACAACACGGAAAAAAGTCTGTCCTTTTATTTTTTCTCTCGTGAGGATCGCAGCAAAAATAATTGCCATTGAAAAAGTCACGATCGTAACTACAACAATGAGAAGCACTGTGTTCTGAAAAGCCTGATAAAACTTATCACTCTGCAGAAGCGTTTTGAAGTTGTCAAAACCTACGAACGTCTTTTCCGCTGTATATCCTCCCCATTTGTAAAGAGACATTTTGAAAACATCAATTGTCGGAATAATCATAAAGATAACAAAAAGAATGACAGCCGGAGCAAGACAGCAAAAGATAAACCGGCTTCTGCCCTTTTTTTTCGTCATGTTTCATTTCTCCCTTCTTCATCTTAAAAACGGACGGTAATAGTACCGCCCGTTTTGCTTTGCATGTTCAGTTGAACAGAACAGCTCTTATTTCAGTGCACCGCGAAGTGTATCACTGTCTTTCTTAACCTGCTCAACCCACTCGTCTTTTGTTTTGTCACCGCTTACAAGAGAGTTGATCGGGTCAAAGAATGTAGAACGAACGGTTACACCTTCTACAGGTTCCGTTGTTGCAAATGCGTCCATAACTGCAACTGCGCCATCGTCGTAGATAGAGTAGTAAATCTTTGCGTCGCCGTCAAGTTTGTCTGCCATTCCCTGGATCGGCTGAACTGCTCCGCCGTCTTTTGCGAAGATTTCTGCAGCTTCATCAGAGTACAGATATGCGATAAACTGTTTTCCAAGGTCTTTGTTTACAGCACCCTTTGGCATCCAGATCTGCTCGAAGAATGTGTAGGAAGCTCTCTCGCCGCCTTCTTCTACTGCCGGAAGAGCTGTGAAGCCCCATTCAAATCCGTCAGCACGCGGAGCGTCTGCCATCTCTCCGATAACCCAGTTTCCGTTTGGCATGAACAGAGCTTTGTTATCAAGAATGAGCTGCTGGTTTTTACGGAAGTCATTGTCGTTTGCGTTTGCCGGAGTTGTTTTTTCTGTGTAAGAAGCAAGTTTTTCGATAATATCAAATGTCTTTGTTGCTCCCTCTGTTTCCCATACGCCTTCACCGTATTTTAAAGCTTCCTGGAAAGTATCAGCGCCTGCTGCTTCGTGGAGCAGAGCGTAGAAGAATGCGTCAAAGTATCCTGCTGTAGGATATGTAAATAATGCGATTCCTTCTTCGTTGGCTTTATCGCCAAGCTCCCACATTTCGTCCCATGTTTCCGGAACTTCCCAGCCTTTTTCTTCAAAGAGACCTTTGTTGTAGAAAAGTCCGCATGGTCCGTAGAACATCGGCATCAGATATGTTTTTCCATCTTCATATGGGTTTGTAATGGAGTTATCAACAAATCCCGGAAGGATTTTATCTTTTACTTTTACATCTTCGCCCGGTACTGTCATTTCCAGTACGTCTGTCATCTCTTCCACGTTGTTATCTTTTACGAAAGTTTCTGTCAGAGCAGATTCAGAACCTACAGCTCTCATGATAACATCTGGATAATCTCCGGATTTCATAGCCGGTGTAATAATATCTTCCAGCTTCTTGTCGATTGTTAATTCAATCTTCACTCCCGGATTTGCTTCCTCGAATTTTGCACATACGTTTTTCCACATATCCTGTCCGTATGCTGTTTCAACTACTGCCAGCTTTAACACCTGCTCGTCATCTGCCATAACAGTTGTTGCCATTCCTGTTGTCATTCCTGCTACCATAGCTGCGGAAAGTACAAGGCTTGTCACTTTTTTCGCTTTCATATTTGTTTCCTCCTTTAGATTCTCTGCATTCTGCATAAAAAATACGGAACTGCTTTGTTGTTCTTATCATATCTGAAAAAGAAATTTTTTTCAACTCGTATATTGCTGTAAAATTTAGAAATATTGCTCTTGTCTGTAAATTTTTTCCTGCAAAGTTTTTATTGTGCTCCATCACGGTATCTGGTAAAATATTTTTATATTTTTAAAGCAATATTACTAAAGGAGATCTGCCTATGAGTATGCGTAAATACCAGCTGGAAGGCGAGCCTGTCAGCCATCTCCCGGGACGGCTTATTTCCGTTTCCTCCTCTTTATACGAAAAAGACTGGAAGAGCATTCGCCACACCCACCCTTTTGTCGAACTTTTTTATGTAAAATCCGGCTCCGGCTCTTTTCTCATCGAAGACCAGAGCTTTCCCATATCAAAAGACGAACTGATCATAATAAATCCAAATGTGGAACATACGGAAGTGTCTCTTGACGATCCGCCCCTTGAATATATCACTCTCGGTATTGAAGATTTTCAGTTTTCCTTTTCCCATAAAGGCAGTTACCTTGCATTAAAGGATAAATCTGTCACAAAAAATCTGGGAATTTACTTTTCTTCTATCTTAAAAGAAGTAGAACACAGAGCTCCCGGTTATGAGCTTATCTGTCAGAATTTTCTCGAAAATTTAACGCTGCTTCTGATGCGCCAGACAGATTCCGCCTTTGAACTGATTCCTGTAGAAAACACCACACGTGAATGCAGCCGCATTAAGCGATATATTGATTCCCATTATCAGGACGACATTACCCTGGACTCTCTGGCGAAAATGGCACATCTGAACAAATATTACTTTGTTCACGCTTTTACCAAATTTTACGGACAGTCCCCCATTCAGTATCTCACTGCAATCCGTCTGAAAACAAGTAAAGACCTCCTGGAATCCAGCGATTATACCATCTCTGAAATTGCTCAGCTTTCCGGTTTTTCTTCCTCAAGCTATTTTGCCCAGTGTTTTCGGAAAAACTGCGGCATGACTGCCCTTGCTTATCGAAATCTCACCAGAAATAAAAACAGGATATAAGTTTTTATGCTGGCTTTTTTCTCACTTTTGGGCTATAATAAAAACAGATTCAGAACATTCATGCAAGGAGTTATAACGCATGGCTTACGAGAGCATTCCTCTTTCGGAGGATATACATATAGAGAAACTTTATACCGTACATTATTTTGAGTACAGAAGCGATTTTTCTTATCCCGGAGAACGACATAACTTCTGGGAATTTCAGTGCGTGGACAAAGGGAGCGCAAAGGTTCAGACAGATGATAACGTACATATTTTAAACAGAGGACAGGTAATCTTCCACCGCCCCAATGAATTTCATAACCTGACGGCTGTGGGGCAGACTGCCCCCAATATTGTAGTTATCTCTTTTGCATGCACCTCTCCCTGTATGGAATTTTTTGAGAAACGCATTTTAACCCTTTCCGACACTGAGAGGAATCTGATCGGAATGATCATCGCAGAGGCTGGAAAGTGCATCGCTTCCCCGCTCAACGATCCGTATCTTCAGAAAATGGAAATTAAAAAGGACAGCCTTTTCGGTTCCCAGCAGCTTATCCTTCTTTATCTGCAGGAACTTCTGATTTCCATGATACGACGCCACACCCTGCCGCAGATTTCCACTCCTGTAAACAGGCTTCCGGCGCCAAAAAACGGTTCCGATATATATAACAAGATTATTTTTTATCTGGAGGAACATATCCGGGAATTTGTTACGATAGAAGACATCTGTCACGACAATCTCATTGGACGCTCCCAGCTTCAGAAGCTTTTCAGAGAACAGCACCAGTGTGGGATCATCGAATTTTTTACAGATATGAAGGTAGAATTTGCAAAACAGCTTATCCGGGAAAATCAGCTGAATTTTACACAGATCTCCGATTTCCTGGGCTATTCTTCCATTCACTACTTTTCCCGCCAGTTCAAAAAAGTAACGGGAATGACGCCGTCTGAATATTCCACTTCCATAAAAGCCCGCTCTGAACAGAAGCGCTGACGGGCAATGATAACGGTGGTTTTATAATTTTTTATATAAAGGAGAAATAAAACATGAAAATCTACAAAGTCAAAAACTACGATGAATTAAGCCGTAAAGCGGCAAACATTATCGCTGCGCAGATCACTTTAAAGCCGGACAGCGTTCTCGGTCTTGCAACAGGATCTTCCCCTGTCGGTCTTTACAAAAATCTGGTATCCATGTATGAAAAAGGAGATCTTGATTTCTCTCAGATCACAACAGTAAACCTGGACGAGTACAAAGGTCTTGACGGAACAAATGATCAGAGCTACCGTTACTTCATGAACGAAAATCTGCTCACAAAAGTAAACGTACCAATGGAGCGCACCTTTGTTCCGGACGGAACAATAGAAGATGCTGCTGCTGCCTGCGCCGCATATGATGAAATCTTAAACAGTGTCGGCACAGTTGACATTCAGCTTCTCGGTCTTGGTCACGACGGACACCTCGGCTTCAATGAGCCGGACGACCATTTTGAAGACGGAACCCACTGCGTACAGCTTACAGAAACAACCATCCAGGCAAATAAGCGTTTCTTCGAAAAAGAAGAAGATGTTCCGCGTCAGGCTTACACAATGGGTATCGGCGGAATCATGCGTGCAAAAATGCTTCTTGTTGTTGTAAGCGGCGAGGACAAGGCAGACATCTTAAATAAAGTTCTGACAGCGCCTGTTTCCCCACAGATTCCTGGAACTATCCTTCGTTTCCACCCGAATGTAATTCTTGTAGCAGACGAGGCAGCTCTCTCCAAAACAGAGCTTGCATAATTTCACTTTCCCTTACAAGGCATGCGCCCCTTCCAGGTGTGCAAAAAGACCGCTCCGAATATTTTCGGAACGGTCTTTTTTATTGTACTTTTTTATTTTTCGAAAAAAGAAGAGTCATTTTTGTTCCTTTTCCAGGCTCACTTTCCAGATTAATTTTCGCGTGATGGAGAACTGCGCCGTGTTTTACGATTGAAAGCCCCAATCCGGTTCCTCCTGTCTGTCTGGAGTGGCTTTTATCTACACGGTAAAATCTCTCGAAAATCCGGTTCTGCTCATTTGCAGGGATTCCGATCCCGTTATCTTCCACAGTATAGAAAGGCTGTCCTTCCTGTTTTCCCACAGAGATTTTTACAGTCCCTCCATCATCTGTATAACGAACCGCATTGTCCGCAAGATTATAAAACATCTCGTACAGCACATGGCGGACGCCGCGGATCGCCACCGTCTCTCCATCTAAAGAAAGGCTGATCTTCTTCTTCATGGCGGCGTTCTGTAGATGATTTACAATGTCCTCGGAAAGTTCATAAAGGTCAACTGCCTCAAAAGGCATATCGCTGCTTTTTTCGTCCATTCTGGAAAGCTGGATAATATCTGCCACAAGGCTGCTTAACCGCACTGCCTCATGATAAATCCTTCCGGAAAACTCCGGCACATTCTCCGGCTGTACCATTCCATTCATCATAAGCTCCGCATATCCGGAAATAGACATAAGAGGCGTTTTCAGCTCATGAGAAACATTTGCGGAAAACTCTCTTCTCATTGCCTCCGCACTTTTTAATTCCTCCACCTGCCGGGCAATCTGCTTATTCTGCTGATCCACACGCATAAGAAGAGGCCGCAGTTCCTCATAGCACACATTGTCAAGGGGGTGTTCCAGATCCAGACCGTTGATCGGCTCGATCAGCTCTTTTGTCTGCCTCTGCACAAAGAAAAAGGCAAACAGAAGAATGACGATCATCAGAACTCCAAGAAGAGTAAAACTTGACATCATTGTTGGAAAAATACTGTCTGTGGATTTGGAAACGCGAAGAATATGTCCGTTTTTTAATTCCACGGCATAATTAAAATTTTTTCTGGAAAGTGTTTCCGAATACCGGATACTCTCTCCCGTTCCGTTTTTCTGCGCCTGCTCGATCTCAGGGCGGTCTCCGTGGTTGGGAAGCTCTCCTGCATCTGCATCGCTGTCGTACAGAACAATTCCATCTTTATCTACAAGAGTGATCCTTGTCTCTGTGGCATCTCCTACCTTTTCCGTAAGATACTGCTCCCCGTATTCGTCAATCCCGATCTGGACATATTTTGCCTCGTCCCGTACTCCCTGCTTCATATTTGCAGCGTAACGCCCGTATAAGACACTGCTTGCGGCAATAAAAGTGACAAGCACCGATACCACAACAAGAATGCTGGCATGATTTAAAATCCTCTGCTTCATAGGCTATGCTCCTATGCGGTATCCTACGCCGCGCACTGTCTCAATTAAATTGCCTGCTTCTCCAAGCTTTTGCCGGAGACTTCTCACATGAACGTCCACGGTTCTTGTCTCCCCGTCGAAGTCATACCCCCACACATGACATAAAATCTGATTTCTCGTCATGACAAGGGACTTGTTTTCCATAAGATAAAGAAGAAGTTCAAACTCTTTTCTTGTAAGCTCAATTTTTTCTTCTTTATAACGCACCTCGTGGCGTTTTACCTTCACATAGAGTTCTCCGCAGTGAAGCTCCTTGTCTCCGTTGTTGCTTGCGCTTCTCCGAAGAACGGCTTTTACACGCGCCACAAACTCCATCATACCGAAAGGCTTTGTAATATAATCGTCTGCACCGCCTTCCAGTCCGCGCACCTTATCATATTCCGCTTCTTTTGCTGTCACCATAATAACCGGAATGTTTCGTGTTTCCGGATTATTTTTCAGTTTTTCAAGAATCGTATATCCGTCTTCTCCAGGAAGCATAATATCGAGAAGAACAAGCTCGGGCAGCTCTTCTTCAAGTGCTGCCCGAAACTCCTTTCCTGTCTCAAATCCTCTTGCCTGAAAGCCTGTCGTTTCCAGCGTATAAATCAGAAGCTCTCTGATGTTGCGCTCATCTTCCACACAGTAAATCATCTCTATTGCTCCTTTTAACTAAGCTTAGACAAGCCTCTCTCCCATCACGGAAGCTGATATTTTTCCCGAACCTCTTCCAGCTCGTGATAGAAAGAGGAATCCTTTACAGTATCAAGATGGCTGTGCGTATCGTAAAGGTCTTCACGAACCTGTGTCACACAGACACCGATATTTGAACAGTGGTCTGCAATTCTCTCAAGACTTGTTGTAATATCAGAGAGAATAAATCCCATTTCGATTGTACATTCCCCTGTGCGGAGACGCTGTACATGGCGGCGTTTTACTTCTTTTGAAAGCTCGTCCACCACTTCTTCCAGAAGCTCGATTTTTTCTGCAAGGCTTACGTCCTGTTTGTCAAATACTTCATATGCAGTATCTACCACATCATGTACGGCATTTTCCAGAATTTTAAGCTCTGCTTTTGCCTTATCAGAAAAATGAAGTCCTTTTTTTGCAAGCTCCTGCGCAGATTCCATCAGATTTACCGCATGGTCGGAAATACGCTCAAAATCTCCGATACAGTGAAGCATAATGGAAAGACTGTGGCTGTCCGCCTCAGATAAATCCTTATGGCTTAATTTTACAAGATATGTTCCAAGCTCGTCCTCATAACGGTCAACCTTTGATTCCATTGCTTCCACACACGCTGCCTGCTCTTCGCTGTAGTTATCAATCAGTTTCATAGCGGTAAACAGAGCTTTGTGGGAATCATTCGCCATGTTTCTTGCTGCATTGCGGCTCTGCTCAAGAGCAAACGCCGGTTTCTCAAGGAAACGTGACTCAAGAATCATAAACTCTTTGTCTTCTGCAGACACAGCAACATCTTCTTTTTTGTCTTTGATCGTAAGACATGCCAGTTTTTCCAGAACTCTGGAGAACGGAAGAAGAATAATCGTTGCCGTTATATTAAATGTACTGTGAAGGGTTGCGATTCCTGCCGGATTTGCCGCGTCACTGAAGAAGGAAAATCCGATAACCGCATTAATTGCATAAAATCCAGCCATAAAGATCGCTGTTCCGATCAGGTTGAAATACAGATGTACCATAGCCGCACGTTTCGCGTTTTTGTTTGCTCCGATCGCAGAAAGAAGAGCAGTTACACAGGTACCGATATTCTGTCCCATAATAATCGGAAGGGCAACGCTGTACGGAACTGCGCCTGTCATACAGAGAGCCTGTAAAATACCGACAGATGCAGAAGAAGACTGGATGATCGCAGTCAGGATCGTACCTGCCAGCACACCGAACAGCGGGTTGGAAAATGCAGTCATAATATTTGTAAATTCCGGTACGTCAGCAAGAGGCTTTACAGCGCCGCTCATGGATTCCATGCCGAACATCAGGACAGCAAATCCGATCATGATCATACCGATGTCTTTTTTCTTCTGGTTTTTCACAAACATCAGAAGCACAATACCGATCAGCGCAAGAATCGGCGCGAAGGAAGTCGGTTTTAAAAGACGAATGAAAAAGTTCTCACTTTCGATTCCTGCAAGACTTAAAATCCAGGAAGTTGCAGTTGTACCGATATTGGCGCCCATGATAACGCCAACTGCCTGTGACAGTCTCATAATTCCTGAGTTTACAAATCCGACTACCATAACGGTTGTCGCGGAAGAAGACTGAATGACAGCCGTTACTGCCGCTCCCAAAAGAACTGCTTTAATCGGGCTTGAAGTCAGGTTTTCCAGAATACGCTCCAGCTTTCCGCCGGAAACCTTGGCAAGACCGTCTCCCATTACCTGCATTCCGTAAAGGAACATGGCAAGTCCTCCAAGCAGTGTTAATATGCTAAAAAAATCCATGGTTTCTCTCCTTTTCCTCTTTTCTTAGGTTTCATAGACATTTTACATATATTTATTTTAAAGAGCCTCTGTAAAGTTTTTCCCACCTGAATGTAAAATCTGTGTAAAATTTTTTAAAATCCCCGGATTTCCTCATCTTCTGAACCTGTTTTCTGAATGGAACGGATTTCCAGAAAATAGCTGTAATTGTCGTTTACCTTTACTTCCACCCTGTCTCCCACTTTATGACCTTTCAGCGCCATTCCGATAGGAGACTCGATACTGATCCTGTTTTCCATAGAATTTCCACGAATGGAGGTGACGAGCTTATATTTTTCAATTTCATCGTCCTCCTCAAAATACACTTCCACAATATCGTCCATGCCCACCTCGTCCTCTTTGGAACTGTCCGATACGATGGTCGCTGTTTTTAACATATTCTCAAGATAGCGGATCCGGCTCTCGTTCTGGTTTTTATGTTTCTTTGCCGCATAATACTCAAAGTTTTCGCTTAAATCGCCCTGGGCTCTCGCCTCTTTTACCGCCTCGATTGCTTCTTTTCTTATGACAAGCTTTCTGTGCTCAATTTCCTGCTCAATTTTTTCCACATCTTTTTTTGTAAGCTTTTCTCTCATTTTTTCGATTCTCCTTTTCTGCACCTGCAAACGTTACCCTTTTCTCACTTTCTCTACAAAATCCTTCACCTCATGAGACGCGTCGTCAAATAAATACGTCTTGCTGCTCTGCCGTCTTGTATGCCAGTCTGAAAGAAGCGTCTCTTTTGCCTCTTCAATCTCCTGGCGAAGACCTTTGGCGGAAAGACGGACAGCTCCTTGCCCCATAATGATCATCTGCTCCAGCCCGTCTGAGGTTGCCACTGTAACCGTGTGTTCACGTCCAAGCTTATGCACTGTTTTTTCTATATACTGATCTGCTGTCTCCGCCTCTTTTGTATACACCACAAAAATATTGTGATACGGCAAAATTTCCTCCCTGTGCCCCTCCACCTTATAGGCGTCAAACACGAGAATAAGGGTACATTTTTTTATTCCCTGATAATTGGAAAGTATATCCATCAGCTTATCCTGGGCAGCGTGTACGTTTTCCGCCGCCAGTTCCCTTAAATCCTCCCACGCAAAAATAATGTTGTATCCGTCTACAAGAAGATATTCTTCTTCCTTCTTTTTTACCGGCGCTCTCCGTACCGGAACATCCTCTGTGCGGATTACCCGCTTTCCAGGCGTCAGGCGCTCTCTTTTTACAGGTCCAAATGTCCTCTCAAAAATTTCCTGCAGCTCCTTTTCTTCCTCGTAGCTTCCCCGAAATGCGGAAGCAGGGGGAGCATAAGAAGTAACTGCTTCCCCTTCCTCCTGTGAAGCTTCTTCCATGCCCTCCAGGTGCATATATTCCTCCACCTGATCCCAGGGCACAACAAAACCTGCCCCGTGAGCGCAGAACACGGAGCCTGTCGGATTTTCCAGATCTCTTTCCGAATCATATCCGATGTTTTCCACAATTTTCTCCTGCTCCTGACACGGCTCATATCCTTTCAGGCTGCAGAAAAGGCGTCCTTTTCCCCCGGTATAAGAAAGAACCTCTTTCTGGTAATCCCGCATGGCAGAGACGGCTGCGCTTCCTTTTAAGATATATGTTTCCCCGTCCTGTTCTGGCGGCAGAAAGCTTCCCTGCATTTTCTGAATGTCAGACATGGCTCTTCCAATACTCTCCGAGGGCACTTCAAGGCGAAACTCATAATACGGCTCAAGAAGAATGCTTTTTGCTTTTTTCAGACCCTGACGCACCGCTCTGTACGTTGCCTGGCGGAAATCTCCCCCTTCTGTGTGTTTTAAATGCGCCCGTCCCGTGATCAGAGTGATCTGCACGTCTGTAACAGGAGCGCCTGTGAGAACTCCTCTATGCTCCTTTTCTTCCAGATGGGTGAGAATAAGGCGCTGCCAGTTTCTGCTTAACACGTCCTCACTGCAGGCAGTAAAAAACTGCAGTCCGCTTCCTCTTTCTCCCGGCTCCAGAAGAAGATGTACTTCCGCATAATGACGCAGAGGTTCAAAATGTCCCACACCTTCCACGGCAGAAGCAATCGTTTCCTTATATACAATATTTCCTGTATCAAACTCTACGGCTACATGAAATCTCTCCCAGATAAGCCTCTTCAGAATCTCTGTCTGCACTTCACCCATCAGCATGACATGGATTTCCGAAAGGGTGCTGTCCCACACTATATGAAGCTGCGGGTCTTCCTCCTCAAGCTCCTTTAATTTCTGAAGCATCTGGTGTACCTGGCAGTTTTCCGGAAGAATCACCCGATAATTTAATACAGGTTCCAGAACGGGAAGTTCAGATTCTGTTTCGATCCCAAGACCCTGCCCCGGATACGTTGTGGTAAGTCCTGTCACTGCACAGATGCTTCCCGCTTCCGCTTCATTGGCAAGCTCGTATTTTGCCCCGGAATAAATGCGGATCTGATCTGCCTTCTCTTTTTCTGTGAGAAGAGTTTTTACTTTCAGGCTTCCCCCTGTGATTTTCATATAAGTCAGGCGGTTTCCCTGCTCATCTCTTGCAATTTTAAAAACTTTTGCACCAAATTTCTCCGGATATTCCGGAATCTCCGTATACTTTTCCACATCTTCCCAGAACTCTTCCACACCTGTCATTTTAAGCGCAGAACCAAAGCAGCAGGGAAATACTTTTCTTTCACGGATCAGGCGGATCGTATCCTCCTCCTTCACTTCTCCTGTTTCCAGGAACTGTTCCAGAACCTCCTCGTCGCACATGGCAAGGTTTTCCAAAAATTCATCTCTGTCCTGGTCTTTTGAAAAATCCATGCAGTTTTCGTGAAGCCTTTTTTTCAGTTCTTTTAATAGCGCCTCTTTATCCGCCCCTTCCTGATCCATTTTATTTACAAAAAGAAATACGGGAATCTCGTATCTCTTTAAAAGCCGCCATAAAGTCTCCGTATGTCCCTGCACACCGTCAGAGCCGTTAATAATTAATATGGCATAATCCATTACCTGAAGGGTGCGCTCCATCTCTGCAGAAAAATCCACGTGTCCCGGCGTATCAAGAAGAGTCACTGTCCTGTCCCCAAGAGGCAGCACTGCCTGTTTTGAAAAAATCGTAATCCCTCTCTCCCGCTCAAGGGCAAAGGTGTCCAGATATGCGTCTCCGTGGTCCACGCGCCCCGGCTTTCGGATACAGCCGCTTAAATAAAGAAGGCTTTCAGATAAGGTTGTTTTTCCCGCGTCAACATGGGCAAGGATCCCGATGCTTAAATTTTTATTTTTAAACGGAGCTTCCATAGAAAATACCCCTTTCTGTTCTGTAATAGTCAATGACTATCATATCACAGAAAGGGGTATAAGTCGATAAGACGGGAAGATTCTTTCGCAGCTCTTCTTTCCCTGCTATTCAGCGGCGCTGCCCGGCCGTCTTTTTTTATTCTGCCAGTTCTCCCGCGTCTGCTCTCATACTTTTTACAGCAGCTTCCAGAATAAGACTTACTGCCACAGCGCCGGCTCCTACTATCACCCAGCCAAGTCCCATAGAGTAGAGCGGAAGCTTATGACACACAGTCCCGATTACGCCGAGCGGTACTTTTGCCTGGTCAAGCACATATAAAATACTGATGCAGCCCACTGCTCCCACAGTACATGGATATATGTAACGGTTCGCGCCAATCCAGGAATCGCAGAGTCCGAGAATGATCAGCACGATAGACATTGGATAAATAGCATCTAACACAGGTACGGAAATTCCGAGGATTGTATTCAGCCCCTGATTACATACAAGGAAGGAAAATCCGGAAATCAGGTAAACCCATTGTTTGTAGGAAAGTTTTTTTGTAAGCCCGGAAAAAAACTGGGAAATAGAGGTGATCAGACCTACACAGGTCGTCAGGCAGGCAAGGGTAAAGATTGCCGCCAGAAGCACTGCTCCCGGATTTCCGAAAAGTTGCTGCACAATACAGCGAAGGGTCCAGGCGCCATTTTCCTGGATTTCGTAAACGCCGGAGCTTTTCATTCCCATGTAGGCAAGCATCAGGTATACGGCTGATAAAATTCCTCCTGCCAGAATGCCGGCCTTTACTGTATATCCCATAACACTTTTTTTCTTTTCCACGCCAAGTGAGCGGATTGTTGTCGCAATGACAAGTCCGAAGTTTAAGGCTGCAATGGTGTCCATCGTCTGATAACCTTCCAGAAAGCCTTTCACTGCCGAAGCTGCCGCATACGCTTCCTGAGGAGCAGCCACTTCTGCAGTTCCCCGGAATACAAAGTTCAGAAATAAAAATACGAGAAGAAGCAAAAGGCTTGGTGTTAAAAATTTTCCGATTCTTTCTACCAGTTTATTTGGTGTCAGCGCGAGCCAGCCTGCGATCAGGAAAAACACAAGGGAGTACAGCACCATACAAAGTGTCACAGACATATTCTCCGGAAGATACGGCGCTACCGCCATCTCAAAAGGTACGGACGCAGCACGGGGAATCCCAAGTCCCGGACCTATGGACACGTAGATCAGGATTGTAAACACAACTGCAAAACGGGCGTCTACTTTTTTCGCCAGTCTGTCAAGCCCGTCAAAACGCGCCACCACAATAACTCCCAGAACAGGAAGCGCCACCGCTGTAATCAGAAAGCTTGCTATCGCAAAGGGCATTCTGCTTCCTGCATTCTGTCCGAGGAACGGCGGAAAAATCAGATTTCCTGCCCCAAAGAACAGGGAAAACAGCATAAAACTTACAAGCATCATTTTTTTCTTACCTAATTTCATTTTTTTAATCCTCCTTTAACATAACAAAGAATCTCGCCTGTGAGATTCTCCGCCTGCGGCGGGCCGCTCTAGCGACATACTTCTTTTCCGCAGCATAAAAAAAGAGCCATCCTGTAAAGGACGACTCTGCCGTGGTACCACCTTATTTTCTGACTTTCGTCAGACACTCTCGCATCATTTAATGCGCCTCACCTGTAACGTGGCTTGACTCCGGTGCACCTACTCCATTCAGCTTACTTCTTCGAGATGATTTCATAATACTGCTTCCTTGACAGCTTCCACCAGCCGCTGCCTCTCTGTAAATTCCACAATATACTACTTATTCCCGTCAATGAATTTATTTCGTTTTTTGTTTACATAAATATTAGAGCAAAATCGCGGAAATGTCAAGGTGTTTTTTTCAGAGTGCCTGAGTATTCCTCCTGCAAAAGCATGATAGTTGTAAAGTGATTTTTTATTTTCTCTGTTTCACGCCTACTTTTTCATGGGATAAATAAGCGATATTTCAGCTTTTCAAAAATTCCTCCTACTTTTTCCCGGGGCAAATAGGATACTTTTTTTGATTTGCTGATTTCTGATTATGTTTAATGCCTTTTTAATAGGCTACATCTGACATTCTTTGATTTTCACCTTATTTTAACCTGGATTTTGTAGGATTCTTTAATGCTTTGGGGATTTTTTACCTATTTTGACTGATTTTTTATAGGCTTAAAGAGCTGAATTGAAGATTTTCGCTGATTTTTTGCTTTTTAGATTTTCTATCTGCATAAAATTCTTTGATGAATTATCCTTCATTATTTTTAATGCTGCTATAATAAATATTTTTTTGCCAGTCTTTCGATTGTTTTTGTATGAAGCACAGTTCGGTCCGTCTCATACGTCAGAATCAGTTTTTCTCCTGGAAAAATATTATTTTTTTCATACGTTTCTATTTTCTTTACCGCGCTTCTTGCATAAACAGGATCGTCCATTTTTCCATTATGTTCCCAGTAAATTTCTTCTCCTGTTTTTCTCGATAAAATTGTAAAATCCGGATATACGATTCCAAAACCTTCCAGATAAAGTGGGCGCTCATATTTATAAGGAATCCCATGCCTGTAAAAGTAATCTGCCAGAATTTTTTCTGACTTTGAACGTACCCGTTCTCCTCTCTCTGTATAAATAACAGAATTTTCCTCTTCAAAATGCTTTCCCTGGTAAACCTCTGCCTGCCATTCTCTCACTCTTTCTTCCCATATCGGTTCTGCCGGACATATCCATTTTTTCCGTTCCGGATGCTCCCTGTAAAAAATATCTTCTGTCTCCTGGCTTTCATACATATTTACCAGAAGCTTTATATATCTTAATTTTTTCTCCGTATCACGCAGCACTTTTCTATCGTATTCTTTTTGGGCAAGCTTTTGAATCAATTCTTTATTCTTTCTCGAAATATACTTCCCGTTTTTGTGAGCAGCATCTGTATAATGATAGTAACTGATTCCATTTTTAGAAACCGAAACCCGCAAACTTCCTTCCGGAGCGCCTTCCATCTGTTTTTTTGTCCTCAGGACAATACCTTCCAGTCTCTTTTCTTCTTTTAACAGAATTTCTTTTAAATCTTTCATATACACCTGTCCTTTCTCTGTGAATTATAAAGTGATTTTTTATTTTCTCTGTTTTACGCCTACTTTTCGAAAGCCTAAATAAGCTACTTTTTAAACTTGCCAGAATAACACCTACTTTTCCCAAAGATAAATAGGCTACTTTTTTCATTTTCTTAAATTCTGATTATTTTTTGATGGATTTTTATAGGATACTTTTATCTTTCTTTGATTTTCACCTTATTTTAACCTGGATTTTGTAGGATTCTTTAATGCTTT
>OLRL01000284.1_pt1 | contig 42988 bp, 34 predicted proteins | sample 1643201 | NCBI WGS metagenome assembly OLRL01 (sample SAMEA3136649, study PRJEB25190) | human gut metagenome | biome: human gut; feature: human-associated habitat; material: faeces | place: Austria | collected 2013
TTGTCTCAGAAACATGGTCTACTGCACATTTCTGAATGGCATTTACCACATATTCCTTGGCTTTCTTTCCAGCTTCTTCCTTTGCTCTGCTTTCCAGTTCTTTGTAGAGTCGTGCAACATCTACTTTCACATCATCTTCCACAGATTTCAGCAGCTCTTCCTTTGCTTCATCAGATGTAAGACCGGAAACTCGTTCCAGTTCCTGTACGCCTTTCTGCTCCAGTTCTTCTGCTCTCTTTTCTTTCTTCTGCAATTCTGCAAGTCTGACTGTACATTCTGCTTCGCGTTTTTCCACTGCCTCCGCTTTTTTATCTACAGATTCCTCTTTTGATAAAACACGCTTTTCATATTTCTGCAGCTCATTTCTACGTTCCTTGGTTTCCTTCTCCAGTTCATTTTTTGTACGGAGAGATTCTTCCTTTACTTCCAATAAAGCTTCTCTTTTTTTAGTTTCGGCTGTTTTCAGAGCTTCATCTATGATGCTTCTTGCTTTTTCTTCTGCTGTACCAATAACTTCCGCATCTGCCTGCGTCTTTTTTGCCACAGCAACCTTGCAAGTAACAGGAACCGCAATAAGTAACGCGACTACCACAGCGACAATTGCAACAATAATAGTTGTGCCTGTCACAGGAGCACCTCCTTATTTAGTTTTCATTGTACAAATACAACAATACAAGTTTATCTGTTTTTCGTACTTATGTCAAGTTTTTCTGTGAATTGTTCTATCTATTTTCCAAAAAAATACATCGGATATTCATTTCGTCCAAAACATGGGCTATATCTGTACTTTTAAATCCCCGTCTTGCAAGTCTGCCATAAAGACGATTCATCTCTTTTTCGTCAAGATTTGTTCCTTCTTCACAGTATTTTTCTACTGTTTTTCTTAAAATCTCCTGCTCATCCGGTTCCTCAATCTCTTTCGCCCTCTCCCATGCACATTCCGCCACACTTCGATCTACGCCCTTTCTGTACAGTTCCTCCATGATCTTCTGCCTGCTTTTGCTGTGTATCCTGCAGGAAATATAATGAAACGCATATCTGTCGTCATCAATATATCCATACGAACGCACATATTCCATAGCGTCCTCTGCTGCTTCTTTTGAAAAACCTGCCTGGCGCAAACGCTCAGACAGGCCCTTTTCCGTACGATCCATATGCTCCAGAAAGCTCATCGCTTTTCTTCTGGCTTTTTTCATCTCTTCCGTAACCGTCATTTTTCTTCGTTTCCTTCTTTATCCGCTGTTTTTGAAACTTCTTTCTTTTCTTCTGCCACAGCCTCTTCGTCCGGAAGAAGGTGATAATGGATTCTTACTTTCTTTTCAATTTCTTCTGTGATCTCCGGGTGCTCTTTCAGGAAAATCTTGACATTTTCACGCCCCTGTCCAATTTTATTGCCCTCATAGGCATACCACGCACCGCTCTTATTCACAATCGAACATTCCACTGCAAGGTCGAGAATATCTCCCTCTCTTGAAATACCGGTACCAAACATAATGTCAAACTCTGCCTGCTTAAACGGCGGCGCTACTTTATTTTTTACAACCTTGACTCTCGTATGGTTTCCTACCATATCTCCGCCCTGCTTCAGCGTTTCCACTCTTCGCACATCAAGGCGGACAGAAGAATAGAATTTGAGTGCTCTTCCTCCTGTTGTTGTCTCCGGATTTCCGAACATCACTCCTACCTTCTCACGAAGCTGATTGATAAAAATAACCACACAGTTGGATTTACTGATAATGGAAGTCAGTTTACGAAGCGCCTGTGACATCAGACGTGCCTGAAGACCCACATGACTCTCGCCCATATCTCCGTCGATCTCCGCCTTTGGAACAAGAGCTGCAACAGAGTCCACGATCACAATATCTACAGCGCCGGAGCGCACCATTGTTTCTGTAATCTCCAGAGCCTGTTCTCCGCTGTCCGGCTGGGAAATATAAAGATTATCAATATCTACGCCTATATTTCTCGCATATACAGGGTCAAGAGCATGCTCCGCATCGATAAAACCTGCAATTCCTCCTCTTTTCTGAACTTCTGCTACCATATGTAAGGCAACTGTGGTCTTACCGCTTGATTCCGGTCCGTAAATCTCAACAATACGTCCTTTTGGAACACCACCGACTCCGAGAGCAATATCAAGGCTTAAAGAACCTGTTGGAATCGCCTCCACCTGCATATTGGCTTCCTGCTCTCCAAGTTTCATAATAGAACCTTTTCCATACTGTTTTTCTATCTGTCCCAAAGCCGCTTCCAGGGCTTTCTGCTTTTCTTCATTCAGCATATATCTTCTCCTTATTTCAAACTTATGTTTTATGAACTTATGTTCGCTTCTGTTTACATAGTATTATAAAAGCACCTGATTGTCAAGATATTTCGCCGATTATTCTCTTAAAATTTTATGTCCCAAATCTAAACTTCTCAGATATATATTTGCTGCTTCTCTTGTATGAAAAATCAAAATATCCCTGTCTTTTTTATACTCTTCCAAAAGGCTGTATATTTCCGGGAGCTGGTCTCTTGAAAAATCTATAATATACTGGCGAAATTCTTCGTCAAGCTCCGTTTCCAGCCAGGGCAGATCCTCTCTCTTTTTCCCGATACGCGCCGCTGCGCCTTCTAAACAAACCTCCACAGGATAATCCAGAAAAAATACCGTATCGCATCTTTCCAGACGTTTTTTCAATGTTCTCTGGTAATTCCCGTCAATGATCCATCTGTCTTCTTTTACAATTTCCATCAGTTTTTCGTCAAATTCTTCTCTTGAAATATTCGTGCGGTCCGGTTTGTGCCAGATGGTATCCAGATAATAAAGCGGCAGTCCTGTTACATCTCTTAATTTACGTGAAAATGTACTTTTCCCTGCTCCGGGACTTCCGATTACCATAATTCTCTCCATTCTTTTCCCCCTCTCTGTTTATCCCGCAAAGAAAGCCGCTGCAGATACAGCGGCTTCCCATTTTTCCTATTTTGTTCAGCCCTGACTTAATACAGAGCGCACATGAGCAACTTCTTCCTGTGTTGCCTTTGCTGCCGGAACATAATAGCCCTTTGTTCTGGCAATTCTGTAAATCTCTTCCTGAGACATTTCGCACTGGCTGCGCATCTGTTTTAAAGTCTGTTTTAACTGAGGATTCTCTGTCTGAGGAATCATTTCCCCATAACGTACAAGTTCTCCGTTAATTCCGGCAAGCGTATCTGCCACCATTGTTTTTTCGTTCATGACACTTCCTCCTTTACTGTAAAAACTGCATAAGCTGCTGTTTGCTCTGCATTGCGGACTGAGCAGACTTCTGGAAAAACTGTTTTACTTCCATGTCTGTCGCCTGCTGCGCATAAGCGTCCATCTTACAGTGTGTCGTGTCAAAACCGCCGATCAAATGGCGCAGATTCTGTAAATCAAGCTCTGAAATCTCTGTCATGATACTACCTCCTGTTATTTGATTACAAAGGATAGTATCTCAAAATACAGAAATTTTATTCTCCTATCAGCCAGTTATACATTTCCTCATACTGACGCGCAGAATTGTTCCATGAAAAATCTTTCGCCATAGCGCGGTCTACCATTTTATTCCATTCGCGTTTTTTGTCATAGAAAATGCGCTCTGCGTTTCGGATTGTATAAAGCATTTCATGGGCATTATAATTGCGGAAAGAAAATCCGGTTCCTGTTCCTTCAAACTCGTTATATGGTTCTACCGTATCTTTTAATCCGCCTGTTTCCCTTACGATAGGAAGAGTTCCATATCGAAGGCTCATAAGCTGGCTTAAACCGCATGGTTCAAAAAGAGAAGGCATCAAAAACGCATCTGACGCAGCATAAACCCTGTGAGACATCGCCTCATCATAGTAAATCTGTGCAGAAACTTTTCCGTGATATTTCCAGTCAAAATGACGGAACATATTTTCATATCTCTCCTCACCTGTTCCAAGAGCGACAATCTGAACAGCGTCCTGACACAGTTCGTCCATAATATAGGCAATCAAATCAAAGCCTTTCTGGTCTGTCAGTCGGGAAACAATTCCGATCATCATTGCTTTTGGATCTTCCTCAAGTCCCAGGTCTTTCTGAAGACGGATTTTATTTTTTATTTTTTCCTTGCGGAATGTGGTTGCATTATAATTATTTGTAATATACGGATCTGTCTCCGGATTAAAGGAATCGTAATCAATCCCGTTTACAATCCCGCGAAGATCATGAGAGCGGGCGCATAAAAGTCCGTCCAGACCCTCTCCGTAAAACGGCGTTTTAATCTCCTCTGCATATGTATTGCTTACCGTTGTCACTGCATCGGCAAATACAATGCCGCCTTTCAGATAATTGGCATTTTTGTAAGCTTCCAGTTTATCCGGTGCAAAATAATAGCTGGAAAGCCCTGTAATTTCTTTAATTGTTTTTACGTCCCACACACCCTGGAATTTCAGATTGTGGATCGTCATAACTGTCTTGATACCCCAGAAAAATTCGTTCTGCTGGAAGCTGTCGTGAAGATATACCGGCACAAGTCCTGTCTGCCAGTCGTGACAGTGGATCACGTCAGGACGGAATCCAATTACAGGAAGCACAGAGAGTACCGCCTTTGAGAAAAATGCAAATTTTTCCAGATCCCAGATTCCCCCGTCATACGGTTTCGGACCGCTGAAGTAATATTCATTATCAATAAAGTAAAAATGAATTCCTTCATGCTCCATGTGCATAATTCCCACGTAACAGTTTTTAAATCCCAGATCCATGTAGAAATGTGTAATGTATTCCATTTTATCTTTCCATTCCTGCTTCATACAGGCATATTTGGGAAGAATTACACGAATATCGAAGTACCGCTTATCAAAACACTTGGGTAATGAACCTGCTACATCTGCCAAACCTCCTGTTTTAATAAATGGTACCGCTTCTGATGTTGCAAATAGGATTTTTTTCATGCGTAAAGTCCCCTCCTTAGTAACTTTTGCTGTTTGTTACTGTTTATTATACATGAAAAACTGTCTAATGGAAAGAGCGATTTTTATATTCAAGTCTAATTTTATCAGCAATTAATGCAATAAATTCAGAATTTGTAGGTTTTCCCTTTCCCGTACTGACGGTGTACCCAAAAAGCTCGTCAATGGTGTCCATTTTTCCTCTGCTCCACGCGACTTCAATGGCATGACGGATTGCACGTTCCACACGGCTTGGTGTTGTCTGATGCTTTTTCGCTATCGTCGGATACAGGATTTTTGTAATGGAATTCAGCATCTCTATATCGTTTACAGAAAGAATAATCGCATCTCGTAAATACTGATACCCTTTAATATGAGCCGGAACTCCGATTTCATGAATAATATCCGTCACATCTGTTTCCAGATTTCCTCTTGATACTGCGCTCTGCTGCTTTTCTTCCGGTATGACTCTTCCAATATCGCGAACTCTTCTGTCTCCCATACGGCGGATATGCTTGATTCTGTTTAACAGCATTCTGTTGTCAAACGGCTTCAGCATATAATAATCCGCTCCAAGATTAAACGCATCTTCTGTTATCCTCTCCTGTCCCACTGCGGAAACCACGATAAAGGAAGGGCTCTTTTTCCCTTCTGTTTCATGAGAAAACCGCTCCATTACCGATAATCCGTCCACCTTCGGCATAATAATATCAAGAACTACCACATCCGGCTGTTTTTCTTTAATAATATTACAGATTTCTTCTCCGTTATGTGCTTTCCCTACTAATTCCAGTTCTTTATCGTTTTCAATCATTTTTCCAAGTACTTCTACCATTTTTTCATTATCATCTGCAATCGCTACATTCAACTTGTCCATCAGACTTTCTCCTCCTCACAAAACCTGCCGCTATGTATCTGTACAAAACACCGGGCCCCACAGGTGCACTTTTTGTACATCACAGGTATATATTATAGAGGAATGCCGATGGGGAAATCAAGCCGAAAGTGGCGATTTTTCCGGACTTTCGTTCGCTTCCTTTCGACCTTTCCAGCCTTCTTTCTATCAAAAAAGTCAGTTACGACATAAAAAGACAGCGTTTTCCAACATTTTCTCCTGATAGACCGCTTTTTTTATTTCCATCATGCAGGCTTTTATTTCCTGCAGTTCCGGAAGGGAAACTTTTTCTAATTTCTTCAGGCGCTTTTCATTTAAAATTATGTCAGATAAATATTTTTCATAAAGCTCCCTGCTGTAATTCCACAGAATCAATTTTTCCCCGTATCTTTCTTTCAGACTTTGTGCGATCAAAAGTCCCTCCGGATCAAAGTCCCCATTGTAATAAAAGCAATGACATTCTTTCAGCATATCGAGCAGAAGAAGAACAGAGAGCCGCGGCTGCCCATTCACGCAAACAGCAGAGCAGTCCGGATTTCTTTCTGTAAAAACAGAAAATACCGCCGGATTTTCCAGAAGATAAACATTTTTTCCGGCCGCCTCCATATTTTTTATCTTTCCCAGAGTTCTCAGCGTAAGACGCACTGGCTCTCCTGTGTGAAAGAATCCTTCTATTCCCTCGTGAACGGTACCATCATACTTCCAGCCACGCATACCAAAGACAAGTACATCATTTGACAAGTCATCTTTCAAAATGCCCGCCTTATACAAAATCTGATTTTTCTGTTCCACTTCGGACATTTCACAGCGCTTCTCCTGGGAAAAGCAGAATTCCAATATGTACAGAAGAATTTTTTCTGCAGTTGTCCCCACATCAAAATAATGAGGATTTCCTGTTATTTTTGCTGCAAAAACAGGAAGAAGCACCTTACTTTCTCCCATATCATGAAAAAGTTTTTCCACGGCACATGATACATTTTTGATAAGTTCCTGTAACTTTGCAGGATTTTCCCGATACTGCTGAATAAGCAGATCGTATCCTTTTTTCTTTTCTGTTAATGCTTTTTCCAGCCACTTTCTGATATATGTATTCTCATACGCTTCCAGAAGATTTTGAAAGAATCGTCTCTGTTTTTCCGCTTCTTTCTCTCTCTCCTCTTTTTTTACAATAAGCTTTTCTCCAAAGTATATTTCCAAAAGATTTTCCAGAGCAATTCCAGAGAACCGGCTCTCTTTCAGAGATTTCTCCAATTTTTTCACAGATATGGAAACCGTCTTATTTTCCATATAATCTTTCTGTAAAAAACCGCTCAACTGCCTTTTTTCTTCCTGACTCAGATTAGTCAAAATCACTTTTCCACCCATATATCCCAGACTTTCGTACTTCGTTCTTACCTTCTGAAACACCTTCCTGTAAACGGGACGTTCCTTAAAGTATGCTGCACATTCTTCGGCTTTTCCCATTTTTATTCCTTTCCTGCCATCATAATCTTTGATTTCCCGTTCCAGATATACCGGATCACAGAAACAAATTTCGCGTTTTCCGGACGTATGAGCTGGTAAATGGCAAGTCCCGGGACCGTATCATAGTCACCCCATAAAATCTGAGAATTAATCATAAAATTAAAATCAAATTCTGCCATCAGCCGGAACATATCACGAATATTTGTCTCATCTACACCCGCAAACGCCTCGTCAAGTGAAATAAGTTTCGGCGCATCTTTTCTTGCTCCCGCGTATTTTGCCACAACTGCTGAAAAAAGAGGCACATACATTGCCATCGCCTTTTCTCCCCCACTGAAGGTAAAAAATACTCTGTCTGTAAGTTCTTTTTTCTTCTCGCCTGTCTTCTGACATTCTAACTGAAACTCAAACCATTTTCTGTAATCCAGAACCTCTCTCATAGTTGCATGGAACGACTGTACAGAACCTGTATCTCCTGAAATTTTTCTTGCTTCTTCTATTTTCGAACGAAAATGTCTGGAAAGACTTTCCACTTCCTCTTCCCTCATAATTTCCACATCTTTTTGAAGCAATTCTACAAGCGCTTTTGTATCTAACTGCTCTTCTTTTTCTGCTCTTTTATTTCTCCATCGAAGGCTTAATTTTAATCCGCTTGAAGTCTGCATCGACTCCATAAGTCCGTTCATCTTTTCTACCCAGCGCTTACTCGCCTGTATTTTTCCACGGATTTTTTTGCTGATCGTATTTGCCAGAATATCTTCAAACAATTCTCGGTCCCTGTCACTTAACAGTCTGGAAAGAGCCGCTTCATCTTCCCCCATTCTGTCAATCAGCTCTTTGAATTTCACAGGTATTCCACGATATTTTGCCGATATATCAATTCTTTTTATGCTTATATCGAAGATTGTTCCTTCCTGCTCCATTTCCTCAAACAACGACTTCATAGTTATCTGATAATCAAGAAGATAGCCTCTGTTACTATGATATGCTTCCTGAAGGCTTCCAAAGAAATCGCTTTGTTTTTTATTTCCAAATCTTCCGGCAAAAAATTTACATATCCTCGCCGCTTTTTCTTCTATATTTTCTTCAGATATAAAATCTTTCTCTACATATCCCAGTTTATACTCTGCCTCAAAAACGCGGCTGGCTCTCTCTTTTTTCAGTCTCAGTTCTTCCTGTTTTTTATTATTTTCTTCGATTTTTTCTTCTAATTGTTCAATTTCTTTTTCAAATGATTCCTGTCTTCTCACACATTCTTCCCGCTCCTGAGGAAGCTTCAAAAGACGTTCTATACAAAAATCAAGACGTTCTTTGATCTGTTCATAATCTGTCAGGGCAAGCTGCTCCCGGACAGATGTAAGAAGCCCTTCCAGTTCCCGCATTCTTCGCATAATTGTGTTCATTTCATATCGTATATCATTTAAATCGCCTTCTATCTCTTCCAGATACAACCTCTGGCTCTTTGCATACTGAACCCGGCTTCTGTAATTACCGTGCGCCACCTGAAATTCCGCCAGAAGTTCCTTATATCTTCTAAGGGACTCCACTGCTTTCGAAAAAATATCCAGTCTTGGAGGAAGATAACACCCTGCGCAGACTTCCCGGACGCGCACCCGGATTTCATCGAGAATTTTTCTCTCTTTTTCCACAAGCTCCTGCTGATCCCATAGTCTTTTATTTTTCAGTTCCAGCAAAAATTCTCTGTCCGCCAGTTCTTTCGCAGCTACTTTCAAATCCTTATCTCCCGGAAACGCTTCCCACTCTTTCCTCAGAATTTCCATTCTCTCCTTTGTTTCCCTGTATTTAGCTTCCACCCCCTCTGCTTCTGCCTTTAATTGCATACAAGTCTGACGCAGGCTCTCTGTTTTTTCTCTTCGAAACCTCTCTCTTGCACGCACGCCAATAAAATGCGCCTGATATTCCTTTGTTACCGTTCCTTCCAGAATGCCCAGCTTATAATTTCCCTCTGTATCAATCCAGACATTTCCTCTCCCTTCTCCATCATTTCCATATCCCAAAGAAGACAGGACATTTGCAATATTCTGGTAAAATAAAATATCGTTTTCTCCATTATCTACTTCCAGAATTTCCTGGATGTTTTGGCGCACATGAGACACATCACTGAAAATGTAACGGTCGCATACACCTTTGTCGAGAGCGTATACCTGTGCTCTGTATTCCTTTGGAATAATAAGCGCATCCAACACTCCCATAGACAAAAGAGCTTCCTCCAGATGATTCATCTGCTCATCTCCAAATCCGGAAGAAAAATCAATTGTCTTATAAAACTGCAAAAATGGAATTCCTTTTTCTTTTAACAATTCTCTGTTTTTTCTTACAGCATCAGACTGCTCCGGTTCCGGCTCTTTCTGATTTTCCCACTCTTCTAATTCTTTCTGCTTTTCTTTCAGAAATGTCTGCTTTTCCTTTAATGCCTGCTCCATCAGAAAGCTTTTTTCAGAAAAACTCCGTTCTGTCTCATAGAACTCATTTTTTCCCAGATTTCTAATTTCCAGGTAATCGCTTCCCATCTCATATGCTTCAATCTTTCTGGAAATATTCTGCATCGTTTCCGTGCTGAAATGTAGCTCCTGATTTTCTTTTTCCCAGATATATATTTGTTCCGTAATTTCTGCTTTTGTTTCTTCCAGAAGATTTTCATATTGAGAAAGTTCTTTTTCTGCCCGGTTCTGTTCCTCTCTGCAAATATCCAGTTCTTTTAAATAACCATCGTATTTTTCTCTGTGCGTGTTCTCCTCAAGAAGCGCTTCTCTTCCATGTTCCACTTTTTGAGTATAGTCATTCAGGATCTGATTATGGGAAGAAAAATTATAATCCGCTTCTTTTTCATTTAAAATTTCACCTTTCATAAATGAAAACTCATCAAAAGGAATCTCCTCTATTTCGCTTTCCATCTCTTCCATATATTCTTCTATTTCTTCCCATATAGAATCTGCTTTTTCTTCTTCTTTTTTTATCCGCTCTTCTGTATCAATTTCCCTTTCCCGCTTTTCTGTTTCCTGTCTTTTTTTATTCTTCTCTTCCTCCTGTTTTTCCAGAAGTTCTTCCATCAACCGCCTTTCCTGTTCTTTTAATTGGGCTGCATCACTTTTGTCAAGGGATATTTTTTCCTCTTTTAAAACCTCTTCTTCCCTTTTTAACTCCTCATATTGGAGCTTTTCTTCCCGGAGCTTTTCTCTGTTTGCCTGGAGATTTTCTTTAAACAGAGCTCCGTCTTTTTCACAGTTTTCAAATTTTTTTGATGCATCTGAAAACATAAGCGCTTTATCGTAAAGAACAATCCGATTGTACTGGTCATAAACTTTTTCAATCTGTTTTGCTCCACGAATACTTTCTTTTAACGTATCCAGATTGGTCTTCAAATTGTCCATATTTTCAATGGCTTCCGACATGGGACGAAGATCATCTTCCGAAAGTGTTTGAAGTGAACTGCTCAAAATTTCATTAATGACTGACGGTTTAAAATCTTTAGAAAGCTTTGGCGTACGAAGCTGAATCAAAAGCTCGAGGAGTTCCTTGTATTCCTCCTGTGTCTCAAATCCAAAGAGAAGACGATTGACACATAGAGCGTACTCGCCCTGAGTATCCATAACTCTTCCACCTTCTCCGATTCTGTTTTTCAGTTCTCCTTTTGAACAGGTAATTTTATTCTCCAATGTCTTATACAAAAATATATCTCTTCCCACTCGTCTTCCGTCTGTGATACAAAAATACCAGGATTCCAGTTTCTTATTTTTTCTTGCGCGAAGTCCGATACCCAGAGTCAAATATTCTTCGCTTTCCAGTCTCTTTAATTCCATATAAAGATAACCGGTGCGTTCTTCCCTCTCATCTCCTTCTTCTAGAAGATAATTTTCCATTTTTCTCGCCCGGGAGCCAAAAGGATCCAGTCGTTCCGGTCTCATATTTCCGTCAAGAAGCAGTGGAATAAAGCTCTGCATAGTGACAGATTTTCCGGAACCGTTTGCCCCTCGAAGAAGCATTCTGCCGTCAAGAAAATCGAATTCTTCTTCATCATAATACCAGAAATCAATTAAGCCCACTTTATTTATCTGCCATTTATTATTCATCTTCTCCTCCGTTTTTCATAAAATCATCAGGATATTTTCCTGCAATTTTGCCTGCTGTCGGCATGATTTTTATATCTTCACGCTCTTCTTTTATAAGCTCCAGTTCTTTCATATAAGAAAATACTTCTTTATAAAACTCTGAAAATGTCATCTCTCTGTACGTCTTATTAAATCCACGTCCAAACTTTTCTTTACACTCGTCTATGATACTGTGAAACGTCTCTTTGGGAATGCAAAGCTGCTCATCTAATGGTATCTCTATGGTTCCCTGTTTTACTCTTTCCTGTATCAGATTATGAATAAGAAGCACTGCGTCTGAAAGTGTATTTTCTTCCGGAAAACATCTGCCAAGCCTGCAGTCTTCACCAAGTACAAGATAGGCGCTGCTTTTATGTACCTGTAATTCACAGTCAAAAAATTCTGAAAAGTCTCCCTGAATCATATTTCTAAAATTCCTTACATAAGCAAAATCTTCTTCTGTATCTTCACTTTTATACAATCCCATAGACATAAGGAGTCTTCTGTATACCCTCTGTCTTCTTACAATTCCTCTGTCTTCATTTACGTCAATCCACTCTTCTTTTTCGAAATCTTTCGGTGTAGTATATCCCATAATATCCTGTGTAAAATTCTTCATAAAATACCGGGATGCTCCCGTATTTTCATACAGCACTTCACTCGTATCATCTCTTGCAAAATCCTCTTCATTTCCATCATTTACATTTAAAATCCCACAATTCACACAGTATTTTATTACCTTTATCATGTGCCTTCTGTAACGGTAAACAGTCCAGTCAATCTGCTCTTCTTTATACTGCGCCTGTACATACTCTGTCAATTCCGATAAAACAAACTGCTCTTCTGCTTCTTTATCTTCCAGAAACATCAGAATCATACAGAAAAACACATATTCTATGGGCTCCCGGAACTCAGAAATTCCCATCCAGTTTTCCACTTCTGCCGGTATCTTTTCTACTTTGATCATATATGGGTTTACAATTACCTGGTAACCAAGTTTTTCCATTAAAAACTTCTTCTCTTCCCCCTCTGAAAGCGCTTCTTTTATCTGATAATAAAGTTCTTTATCCCTTGCCTTCAATATCCATCTACGGCTTAACAATATTTCCAATGTTCTCATTTTATTCTCCGTTTTCAAACACAATGGTATATGCCGGCATCTGAAAAATACCATCTGTACACTCTAATGTACAATATTCTTGATTCTCCGGCTGTTCAATCCTGTATATCTGTCCGTCCTCTGTTTTGGCGCTGTGATTTTTATTTTCCAGCGCTTTTGAAAGCCATAAAAGAAACATATCACGAACCTGCGGCTGAATAATCGGAAGCTTTGCAAACTCCAGTCTTCCATTTTGGATATAGCTGTTCAGAAGATTTCTCTCTTCTTCTAACCTTTTCATCACGGAAAGACGCATCTCCTCTTTTTGTCTGGAGCGGTCTATAATACCATTCCTCTTAGATTTTTCTTTGTACGTTCTTACTCTTGGAGATACTGTCACAATATATCCGTTTTCCTCGTATACTCCGCTGTGAATACTGTCTGTTTCTCTGTGCATTTCTCCTTTTAAATGAAGAGGTTTTTCCACTCCGAATACCATTGCGGAAAGTCTGTGTGCCTCCTGTATATCTCCACATTTTCCAAACATCTGCGCCAGTTTTTTATATTCTTCTCTTCTATTTGCCCCCTGATTGCTCATCTCGCTGATTCGGGTGGCATATCTTGTAATTTTTCTTATAATCTCGTTTGTAGTATCGAAAACTTTTCCTGCTTCTGACTCCACACCCTCTTTTCCGGCAAACCATTCAGAAATGCTCATCCATCGTCCCTGCATCTTATCGTAAATTATCTTCTCATCCAATTCTGCATCAATCCGCGGAATTGACAGTTCATATACCGTTACCCGTTTCAGAATATTTTCTATTGTTTCCGACTTTACTGTACGGATTTTCTGCTCAATTGACGTTGCGTTTATCTGAAGACTTTTTACAAAAGAACGAAGATATTCGATCAGCCTATCCTTAAACAGAAGAAATTCCTTTGTTTTCATCAGTTCTTCTGCTTTTACACTATTTAGCTCTCTCATATAATCCTGATAATTCTGATTCAGACGAATAAAATCATTATTCAGATCATTCCACCAGCCATATAGTACTTCGTCTTTTTCTTCTCCTATCCCTTCCATCTTTCCTATATGAATCCGAATCCTTTCCAGAAGCGTCGGTTCCAGAGAAGAGCCCTCAATAAAAAGATTTTCAATCCGAATCACCATACGCTCTATCTCTACAGCCACTTCAGAAAGCTGATAACGAAACTTTTTATTTTTAAACTCTTCAATTGTAGTGACTTTTCTTGTGTCCTGAATTGTCACAAGATTCCCCCACCCTGCCAGAACCGTTAAATCCTGCTGGCATTGTTCCAATGTATATTCCGAAAAATATGGATCTTCCTTCAATTCTGCAAATACTTCTTCCTGGTACATCCAATATTTCAGTTTTTCATACTTCAAATAAAAAAGCCGAATAACGGAACGGTATCTATCTGTATTTTCTACATTTAAATACTTCGCCTCCATCATCGGCTTTCTCGTTTTTTCCTGAATTCTCATCTGATTGTGCTCCGTTTGTCTTATATTTGTACTGATTTTATCATATTATGGGCGGAGTTTCTATAGGATTTAGGAGAATTATTTATTTTTATAATTTATGACATAGTTTTCTTTTTATTTCTTTTGTATATTCCATTTTGACTCCCTCCTCGTCACCATATATCAAATGGAACTATGCCAGATTTGACAATTTGTGCTTTCATTGCTTTTCCATTCCAGATTTAGATGTCAAAAGATACCGACATCTGATTTATAGAATATTATATCAGCCGGATTTTGTTGTAAAGCTGATTTTTCCCTGTATTGGCATCTTCTCTTTTTTTATAAAAATGCAAATACTGCTGTAACTTTTCCGCAGATATGTTAAAATATAGTAGGTATTTTTCATACTGCAATGTGTAAAAACATGAAAATATTAGTATCAGGAGGTTGACTTACTTATGGAATACCGCAAATTTGAAAAACTGGGGGTTTCTCCTTCTCTTCTGGGATTTGGCTGTATGCGTTTTCCCTTAAATCCAGATGGCTCCATCTGTGAAGAAGAGGCGGAAAAAATGGTGGATACGGCAATCCAGGCAGGCGTCACTTATATTGACACCGCGTATCCTTATCACAATGGAGACAGTGAACCGTTTCTCGGACGCATTCTGAAAAAATATAGCAGACAGGATTATTTTCTTGCTACAAAGCTGCCCATCTGGAATGTAAAAACACAGGACGACGCAAAAAGGCTTTTTGACGAGCAGTTAAAACGTCTTGATACCGAATATGTGGATTTTTATCTTCTCCACTGCCTTGATAAGGAAAAATGGCAGGCTGTGCTTGACCTTGATCTTATCCCTTACTTTGAAGAACTGAAACGTCAGGGAAAAATCCGCTTTTTCGGCTTTTCCTTCCATGACGATTATGAAGTCTTCGAAAAAATCGCCACTTACCGCAAATGGGATTTCTGCCAGATCCAGTACAATTATGTGGACACAGATATTCAGGCGGGTGATAAAGGCTATGCGCTGACAGAAAAGCTTGGCATTCCCCTTGTTATCATGGAGCCTGTAAAAGGCGGTTCTCTTTCTTTCCTTCCGGACGATCTTGCAGCCTCACTGAAGGCAGAACACCCTGACAGCAGCATTTCTTCCTGGGCGCTTCGCTGGGTGGCAGACAAGCCAAACGTAAAAGTTGTTTTAAGCGGAATGTCCACTATGGAACAAGTGGAAGATAATTTACATACCTTCAGCGATTTTGAACCGCTGACAGAAAAAGAAGCGGCTCTTATCGCCAAAACAGCAGAAAGCATAAAAAAACGGACCAAAAACGGCTGTACCGGCTGCGCCTACTGTATGCCCTGCCCTTTCGGAATCGATATACCAAAAAACTTCCGCATCTGGAATGACCTTGCAAAGTATGGAAATAAAGAAAAAGCAAAACAGGCATTTTTCAGGGATTTAAGCGCTGCTGCAAGAGCAGATCAGTGCAAAAAATGCGGAAAATGCGAAACCGTATGTCCTCAGGGAATTTCCATACGGAAAAATCTTGTAGAGGCAGCAGAGGATTTAAATAAACTAAAATAGCATTCAAAATACTTTTTATCGGAGGCTTAATCACATGAGTGCAAATTCTTCAACACTTATGACAAAGGGTCCTATCTGGAAAAAAATCATAGCCTTTGCCATTCCCCTTTTTCTGGGAAATCTTTTTCAGCAGTTTTATAACACGGCTGACTCCTTGATTGTAGGAAATTTTCTGGGCAGCAGCGCCCTTGCCGCTGTCAGCTCCTCAGGAAGCCTTATCTTCCTTATGGTAGGCTTCTTTAACGGTCTTGCTGCCGGCGCCGGAGTTGTTGTTGCCCGGTATTTTGGCGCAAAAAAATATGACATGGTACAAAAAGCGATCCATACCATTGTCACACTTGGTTTTCTCTTCGGTATTTTACTTACCTTTATCGGGGTTGTGGCAGCGCCGCAGATCCTGGTACTGATCGGAACTCCTGCCGAAGTACTGCCAAATTCCCTTGTATACTTCCGCATATATTTCTGCGGTTCTCTTGCATTTGTTATGTACAATTTCATGGTAGGAATCCTTCAGGCAGTCGGTGACAGCAGACACCCTCTTATGTACCTGATCATTTCCTCCCTGACAAACATTGTACTGGACCTTGTACTTGTGGCAGGCTTTGGTTTCGGCGTTGGCGCCGCCGCTGTTGCAACTATTGTTTCCCAGTTTTTAAGCGCAGTTTTATGTCTGCGCCACCTTTTGAAAGCTCCTGCGGAATACAGAATCTCTTTCTCCAGGCTGAAGATTGACGTTTCTCTTCTGAAGCAGATCCTTTCAAACGGTCTTCCTTCCGGACTTCAGAACTCTATCATTGCCCTTGCAAATGTAGTAGTTCAGTCCAATATCAACAAATTCGGACCTATGGCTGTAGCAGGCTGCGGTTCTTACAGTAAGGTTGAGGGCTTCGCCTTTTTGCCCATCACCTGCTTTGCCCTGGCTCTTACAACTTTCATCAGCCAGAATCTCGGTGCAGGAGAATATAAAAGGGTAAAAAAAGGCGCTGCATTCGGAGTCATCTGCTCTGTTACTGCAGCGGAGCTTGTAGGCGTGATCATTTATATTTTCTCACCCTACTTTATCGCTGCCTTTAACAATACGCCGGAAGTATTATCCTACGGCGTTGCACAGGCTCATACAGCGTCCCTTTTCTATTTCCTTCTTGCATTTTCACACTGTATGGCAGGAATTTTCAGAGGTGCGGGAAAATCCACAGTCCCCATGTTTGTTATGCTTGCATGCTGGTGCATTATACGTGTCACCTACATAACTATAACTGTGCGTTTTATTCCTGACATACGTGTTATTTTCTGGGCTTATCCACTTACCTGGTTCTTAAGCTCCGTTACGTTCATTATTTATTTCTTCCGTTCCAACTGGTTGAAAAACCTGGAAGCGGCAAAAAATAATTAAATAAGAAACATTCCCAGATGGTAAATCACGAAGGCTGCGATCCATGCGATAACGCATTGGCCGATCACCATAGCCGTTGCCCATTTACCGCCAAGCTCACGTTTTACAGAGGCGATTGCCGCAACACAGGGCGTATAAAGAAGGCAGAACACAAGAAGCGCTCCTGCGCCCACAGTTGTAAGGCTGCTCTGTAAAACGGCTGTGCTTCCAAATAATACAGTGAGAGAAGATACTACGCTCTCTTTTGCAAGGAAGCCGGAAATCAGCGCTGTCACAATTCTCCAGTCACCAAATCCCACCGGCGTAAATACAGGAGCAAGCACGCCTGCAACAAGCGCCAGAATACTGTTCTCTGAATCAGATACCATATTGAATCCCGTATCAAAGTTCTGTAAAAACCAGATTACGATCGTTGCAATAAAAATCACCGTAAATGCTCTCTGTAAGAAATCCTTTGCCTTATCCCAGAGAAGATGCAGAACATTTTTTGCGCCCGGCATACGGTAATTGGGAAGCTCCATAACAAACGGAACTGCCTCTCCCTTAAATGCGGTTTTCTTAAAAATAAGCGCCATTAAAATTCCCATGATAATGCCGAACACATAAAGTCCGATCATCACAAGCGCCCCTTTTCCCGGGAAAAAAGCCGCTGTAAAAAAGGCATAAATCGGAAGCTTTGCCGTACAGCTCATAAACGGCGTCAGTAAAATCGTCATCTTCCTGTCTCTTTCTGATGGAAGCGTACGACTTGCCATAACCCCCGGAACCGTACAGCCAAAACCGATCAGCATAGGCACAATACTTCGTCCGGAAAGACCGAGTTTACGGAGAAGTTTATCCATGATAAACGCAACTCTCGCCATATATCCGCTGTCCTCCAAAATCGATAAAAAGAAAAACAACGTTACGATGATCGGAAGAAAACTTAACACACCGCCTACTCCGTTGAAAATACCATCGATTACAAGAGAATGTACCACACTGTTCACATTTGCCGCTGTCATGGCGCTGTCTACAATTCCGGTAAGAGCTGTAATCCCGGATTCCAGAGCTCCCTGTAAAAACGCGCCTATCACGTTAAAGGTCAGCCAGAACACGAGTCCCATGATTCCAATAAAAGCCGGAATACCTGTATATTTCCCTGTAAGAAAATGATCGATTTTCTGACTTCTCAGGCGTTCTTTACTCTCTTTCGGTTTAATTACCGTCTCATTACAGACATCTTCAATATATTCAAAACGCATCTGCGCTACCGCGGCTGCTCTGTCAAGACCAGTTTCTTCCTCTGTCTGCTTTGCAATATCCTCCAGGAGATTTTTTTCATTATCTGTGAGCCCTAACTGCTCCAGAATCTTTTCGTCCCCTTCCATGACCTTGCTTGCGGCAAATCTTACCGGTATCTCCGTTTTTTGCGCATGATCCTCAATCAGGTGCATCACTGCATGGATTCCTCTGTGAATCCCCTCTTCTTTTCTGCAAAAATCATTTTCCAGAGGAGCTTCCTGATATTTTGCCACATGGACTGCATGTCGGATCAGCTCCTCAATACCTTCTCCTTTTGCCGCTGAAATGGGAATGACCGGAACGCCGAGAGCAGCTTCCATTTCATTTACTTTTACAGAACCGTTATTTTCTCTCAGCTCGTCCATCATGTTTAAAGCGACAACCATCGGAAAGCCCAGCTCAAGGAGCTGCATGGTAAGATAAAGATTTCTTTCAATATTCGTTGCATCTACTATATTGATAATTCCTTTTGGCTTTTCCCTTATTACAAATTCCCTTGTCACAATCTCCTCGCTGCTGTAGGGGGACATAGAATAAATTCCCGGAAGGTCTGTGATCAATGTGTTTTCATATCCTCTGATCACACCGTCTTTCCTGTCAACCGTCACTCCCGGGAAATTTCCTACATGCTGTTTGGAACCGGTAAGCTGATTAAACAGAGTCGTCTTTCCGCAGTTCTGATTTCCCACAAGAGCAAAGGTAAGTATTTCACTGTCAGGAAGGGGATTTTCTTCCTTTCTGTCATGAAACTTTCCTCCCTCTCCATATCCGGGGTGAAATCCTTCCGGGCTTTCTGTCTTCTTATTCACAGTTTTTGGCTGATGCGGCTTGCTGATTTCTATATTTTCTGCGTCTGCAAGACGAATCGTCAACTCATAACCGTGGATTCGAAGCTCAATGGGGTCTCCCATAGGCGCATATTTTACAACTGTCACTTCTGTCCCCTGTATGAGACCCATATCCAGAAAATGCTGACGCAAAGCACCTTCTCCGCCTACAGCTTTTATCGTCGCTGTGCTTCCAATCTGCAATTCACTAAGCTTCATTTCTGTATTCCTTTCCATATGTTATATTAGTATAACTTTTTCTTCTTCTGTTATATCTCGATTCCTTCTCTCTGTCAACATTTTTTTACAAAAAAACTGCTGCAAACAGATTTTTCCTGTTTTTGCAGCAGTTTTTCTTATTCGTAATCAGCAACAACCATTTGATGACACTCCATTTGGGGAATTCTATAAAATATTTTTCCTTCTTTTTCCATAAATGGAATCTCTTCCATCTGAGGCGCGAGATAAAGTCTCTTAACCTTTTCTTTAATACGAAGATTTCCTTTTATATTATATAAAGGTACAATATCCTCAATTGCCTCCACCTGTTTTTCCTGCCCACTCATCAAAAACCTTCCTCTTACTGTAGTATGAGCAAAAAGAAAATGCGCTACATACCGCCTCTCTTTTTCTTGTTTTGTCAAAGTGAAAATACCTCTGTCCGGAAGGCTCACTTCCCCTGTTTTATCTTCTCCCAAAAGCATATCTACACATTTTGTAATCAATTTTTTTGCCTGCAAAGAACCAATCTTTCCATATTCTGAAAAAATATTCCAGCCTATATAAATCACATTTTCTGTTGACGTTACTGCTGGAAATGTACTCTCCTTCTTATTCGGAGAATGTTGGTGTGAAGAAAAATGAAGAACATTTCTATTAAAATACGGATTCTGTGCCTCTCCTAAAATCTCCCCTGTATCCGGACAAATTCTGTATCCCTGCTCGTAAATCACTTCTGCTTCCCCTTCTTCTCCTATATAATAGGAAGGTACAAAAGGATTTTCTCCCTGAAAAACAGCTCCTGTGGAAACAGCAAATATATCCTCATTTTCTTTCAGTCCGCTTGTACCACTTAAAAGCACCTTTCCTCCTGCCTGCAAATACGCTTTTATTCGTTTTTCCAGTCCAGGATTAAATCGAATGGTATCAGGAAGAATCAAAACTTTATACTTTTCAAACTCTTCCTCGGCATCAATCAAAGAATACAAATAATGTCCCTGTTGAAGTACCCTGCTTGCTCCTTCATCTCCATAAAACACAGTATCTCTTGTAGAGTTTCCGTAAAGCATAGCCTCCTGGCTTAACACCCCCACATCACTTATCGGTATGCTTTCATAACACCAGGATTCTTTTTTCTCCACTTCTTTGTAAGCAGCCCCTATTAACTCGTACGTTTTACAATTCATTCTGCCATCTGGGTGAAGTTGATCTCCAATGGAACATTTTGCCCCAAAGGCAAGTGAAAGTCCTGCTTCATATCGAAGTGCATTTGGGTGCTTGTATCCCCCGAACTCTCCCCACGTCGTATGGAATTTTCCCGTCATTCCAAGATATTCCATACCAAGATTTTTCACATAGGAAGCTGACATCGGAAAATGATCATAACCCCAACCACCTGTCGGAAGACTTTCAAGTTCCAGATGTGAGTTTCTTTTTGCAAGATCTCTTCTTCCCCTTGTAATATGTCCTCCATTATGAAATATCGTGCAGGTAGAATTATATTTTTTAATTATTTTTTCTACTTGTTCTGTATAATTCTGAAATACCAACTCCGCCTGCTCCATCACAGCAGCCTTATCTCTGAAGTCTTTTCCCCTTTTTATAATATCCTGTCTGCATCTTCCACATACGCAGGGAGTTACTGCTGAAATGTCAAGAAAAATCCCGTCTGGCTGATAACGCTTCATGACTTCTTCCAGCTCTGCCAGCAGTTTATCAAGATAAGGAGTATTATAACACATTCTATGGTATCCGGGTTCCATAAAAGAATCTGTATCAGAACATTTTTCATCTGGTTTTCTTATAATCCAATCTCCATGCTTCACCGCCATTCTTTCATCAAATCCCGCTGAAAGATATATTGGAGATTTTACTCCGATTTCCTTACACGCTTTCAATTGTTCTCCCAGAAGATCAAAGGAAAGATGCGGGTGTATCTTGTTTACTTCTGTAGGATAATAAGACCACCCATGATGACATTTGGCAAATATTGTAACCGAATTTACATGCCCTGTTTTCAAAGCAGCCTGAAACTGCTTTTTATCGAACTTTGTTCCTATATCTGTAATATGTTCTGATGTATGAAAATCCAGATGCACCTGTCGATATGGTATCATTTTTCCCACCTATCCTTTCACAGCTCCGGCTGTTGCACCGGCAATTACATATTTCTGGCAGATCAGATATAAAATCGTAATAGGAAGGGCTGTCAAAATCAAATCTGCAAAAACGTAATTCCAGTTGCTGGAATACTGTCCAAAGAAATTATATACTGTCAGTGGCATCGTCCATTTTGATGCAGAGTTAAAAAAGTATAACGGAACCATAAATTCATTCCATGCTCCCATCGCTGTTGTGACTACAACTGTCGCCATTATCGGCTTCAGAAGCGGAAAAATAACAGAAAAGAACATTTTTAACGGGGACGCTCCATCTATATATGCAGCCTCGTCCAGTTCTCTCGGCACATTTTTTATAAATCCGGACAAAGTAAATATTGTCCACGGCATTTGTAATGCAGCCTCCACACAGATTACACCCACAAAAGTACCGGTAAGATTCATCATCTGCAAAAGCCCATATGTAGTTACAATCTGAATTGGAGAAATCATTCCAAGTAAAAAAAGATAGTAAACAAAACCTGTAAACCTGCTTTTTTTTCTGGAAACAACAAAGGCGTTTAAGCTTCCTGCGATCACAACAATAAGAGTAACTGCAACCGTAATAATCATGCTGTTAATAAATGCCTGCCCCATATTTCCTTTTTCTATGACAACTTTGTAATTTTCCAGATGCCACACTGACGGAAGGGTAAGTTTAAATTCCTGCGCTCCCGGCGCATCTTTAAAAGAACCCAGCACTACGATTAAAAGAGGTATCAAAATAATAAGAGATGTAAAAAAAGCCAGGATTGTAAGCACTATGCTGTTTATGTTTTTCTTTTTAGCCATTACATTTCCACCTCTCTTTTTGTCAGTACTTTGTTTATCACAACCGCTATTACTGCAATCAGCAGAAACAGAATCAGACTCATCGCAGAAGATCTTCCCAGTGAACCTTTGCTGAATTCCTTATAAATAAAAGTATTTAATACCTGCGTAGCATTTCCCGGTCCGCCGTTTGTCATAACATACACCTGTTCAAATACCTTAAAGCCACCGATGGTATTCATAGTAATTACGACAGTAAACGCCGGTGCAAGAAGAGGCAGTGTTATATTTCGGAAACGCTGCCATACATTTGCCCCGTCTATTGTAGCCGCCTCATAGTAATCCTTTGGTATTCCCTGAAGTCCTGCAAGATAGATTGCCATTGCAAAGCCGCTCCATTTCCATATTTGTACAAAAATAATGCACCACATAGCCGTCGTTCCATTTCCCAGCCAATCCGTCACAGCTCCGGAAAGTCCCAGAGCTGTGAGAATCTGATTAAGAATTCCTCCGTCCAGCTTAAATACCGCCTTAAACATAATTCCTACAACTATTAAGCTCAATACTGCCGGAAGATAAAAAACCGTCCGAAAAAAAGATTTTCCTTTTACTGCTGCATTTAAAAGGAGTGCCAGCAAAAGACCGATGATTACAATTCCAACTGTCGTTGCCACTGCAAAAAGCACCGTATTTTTTAAAGCCAGCATAAAATAGTCATCATGCAGAAGTCTTTCAAAATTCTTTAATCCTGTAAATTTGGGACTGTCGATTCTTTTTATATTCCAGTTTGTAAAACTCATAATGAAACTGGCTGCTATAGGAATGCAGTAAAAAATGGAAAACAGAATAATTGCCGGGTATGTAAAATAATTAGGGTAAAATTTCTTCTTATTCATGTTCACGCCTCCATACTACTGCTGCTCACAAAACCTTATTCAAATGCTTCAAATCCCTGCTGTGCCATATAATCCTCATAAACCCACTGAAAATCTTCCCATACAGATTCTGCCTCTTTTTCTCCTGCTGCTGCCTCTACATAGAAGTTCCACAGATCATTAAAGCAGCCGTTTGCATCTGCAAGCTCTCCGTTTAATTCATACACGTAATTTCCACTGTTGATATACTCTTCTACAATACTCTGTACACATGGAGTTGCCTCTCCTCCGTCTACATCATTAAATGCAGAATATCCCGGATTTGCTTCATAATACATATTCTGGTATTTCGGCATGGACCACACTTCCAGAAAAGCCTTTGCCTCTTCTACCTGTTTTCCTGCACTTGGAACAAACAGTCCCTGTACATAATTTCCAGTTGGAAGAACCGGCTTATCTCCAAAAGGAATAACAAAAGATCCAAGTTCTACTTCCGGATAATTCTTTGTAAAATCTGTCGCCCACTGATCGATAGTAAGATACATAGCTGCTTTTCCATCTGCCATAATCTGGGCAGCATCGTCATATCCTACAGACAAATTATCCTCATTCACATATCCTTCTGTATACAGATCAATATATCTCTGAAGAACTTCTGTTGCCTCTGGAATTTCTGTCCACGTAATTTCATTATTTAACAGCTTTTCATACGTTTCTTCTGCTTTATCTCCAAGAAGGATCGGAATACCGCCTGTCATAAAAATCTGTGTTTCCCAGTTATCTTTATTTGTCTGTAAAAACGGAGCCGCATCTGATTTTTCTTTTATCGTTTTTAAAATTTCAAGAAATTCATCGTATGTCTGCGGTTTCGGATCTTCTATTCCACAGGATTTTAAAAGTTCTTTGTTATAATATACAACCTGATAACCGGAAGAAGATTCTTTTGGAAGGGCATAAATTTTCCCGTCTTTTCTGTCTTTCAGCATTTCCGGATTCACAAGACGCTCTACCCACGATTCGCCACTTAAATCCTCGCAATATTCATATACATTTAAAGTTGCATTCTGAGACGGAGTATTCTGTTCAAAAACGTCCGGCACTTCTCCTGTAGAAAGCTTTAAATTCGTCATAGAAGTATACTGGTCGTCCGGCACTACCTGAAAGTCTACTTTACAGCCGTAATCTTGTTCGATCGCATCAGCCATTGTCTGATAAGCATCAAAAAATTTTGCCTGGCTTGTCATAAAAGAAATTGTTTTTCCCTCCAGAATTGAATAATCCTTCTCTTCTTCCGCATACACCGCTGCTGGAAAACCTGCAAGCATAGACATCGCTGCCGTTACGCTGATTATTGTTTTTACGCTCTTTTTCATGATATTTTCCTCCTGATTTATTTTGATATATTTATTTTATCTGTTTCTTTGTACAGAATAAATGGAAAATATATGGTAAAAACATGGAATATTTTTGAATCGTATTGTTTTTTCTCATTTCTTCTGCTATTATGCAGAAAACAGATAAAACGGAGGCAATACAAAATGAAACTTTCATTCCATAAAAGACTGTTTTTTTCTCTTTCCATACTGATGGCTGCACTGATGATTTTTTGTATCGGAGCTTTTTCACTTTTTACCTACCGGAACCTTTATAAAGAATCTATGAATAATCTGAATCATCTTTGCGACAGAACGGGATACGAATTTCAGACACTGTTAGATAATATGGACGAACTGGCTTTATATGCTTCTACAAATCCGGAAATCAGGAATGCCTTTACACAAGCCAAGGAGGAAGATTACTCCAATTCTCAGCTTTCCCAACAGACAGCACAGATTTTAGCCTCTATTTCCATACCGAACACTTCCTCACATTTCCGTATTTCTCTGTACAATAAAAACGGAAATTTCACCTCCATCGGTATTCCATATAACAAACAGAGTACAATGGAAAAATTAAATTCTTCCGATTATAAAAGCTGGTATGAAAATCTTCCTGTCCAAAAAAACAGAGCCTCCTTTTCCGGTTTTCATAAAGATTACTGGAACCCGAAAGGCGATGCTTATCTCTCTCTTTACAGAGAAATATTCGATGCGAAATCCGCATTTCACGCAGTAGGTATTATTGAAATACAATGTCCGTCTGATTTCGTAAAAAAGCTGCTCAACTTCGACAATACCGATTATTCCTGCTATCTTTTTCAGGAAAACGGCAATCTTATTTTTTCTACAGAAAAAACAGACTTTGAAACGGCAAGCTCTGTTTTTCAATCCTGTACGGCATCTTCTACAGGGCATACAAAGTCTGATGAGCATATTTTTTACAGCAGTACAAAAACGAAAAACAATTTTTACGTTGTACTGACGCAGTCTGAAAAACATATATGGAAAATTATTCTTCCACAAATAGCAGCTGTTTTTCTTATGGGTATTGGTTCTTTTTTCATTACCATAAGCGCTATCTTTATTGTAACAAAACGCGCTACGCGCCCTCTTTCAGAACTGACAGATTCTGTAAAACAAATATCTTTATCCACGCCGTCACTGCAGCTTGACGCCTCTGATTATCCAGATGAAATTTCCAGTCTGAATCAGGCGTTTGACAAAATGCTCCTTCGTCTCAGACAGTCTATGGACGAAAATATACGAAGGCAGTCCTATGAAATGAAAGCAAACATGATCGCTCTTCAGGCACAAATGGACCCTCATTTTCTCTATAATACACTTACAGTAATCAAGTCTTTAAGCAGAGAAAAAAACACAGCTCAGATTACACGTACCTGTGATTATCTTGTGAAAATGCTGCGATACATTTCTTCCTATGATGACCATACTGTTTCTCTTAATCAGGAACTCGCCCATACAGAAAATTATCTGGAGCTTATGAAAATCCGTTTTGAAGACCAGTTTACTTATACTTTTTCCATCGATTCTGATGTGGATACAGAAAATCTGCGAATTCCAAAGCTTACATTACAGCCTCTTGTAGAAAATTGTTTTCAACATGGATTTAAAACAGTTGCGCCTCCCTGGAATGTATATGTACATTTCTGGCAGGAAGAAAATCACTGGTTTGTAAATGTGACAGATAATGGAACCGGAATCACTCCTGACAAAAAAGAAGAACTTATGAATAAAATAGAAGAATTTTTATCCCATCCTTCCGATTCTATTTCTTCTATGAAAATCGGCGGTATGGGACTTGTAAACACAGTCGCACGACTAAAGCTCAGATATAAATCTCAGATTTTATTTGACATTACAGCTCTGCCGAATGGAGGCACATCTGTTACACTTGGAGGTATAAAAGAAAATGAATATATTTGTAATTGAAGATGAACCACCTATTTTAAGAGATATACTTGCAACGATCGAATCCTTCCATGAAGATTACCAGATTATAGAAAAAGCATATAACGGACAGGAGGCACTTGATTTTATCAAAGAAAACGGAAGCCGCATAGACGTACTGATAAGCGATATTCAGATTCCCGTTGTCGATGGGCTGGAGGTAATTGCCGCCGCTCATAGACAGTTTCCTCATATTTTAAGCATTATTCTTACAGGCTACAGCAATTTTGATTACGCCAGAAAAGCAATTAAAAATCAGGTATTTGATTATCTTTTAAAGCCAATTGACGAGGAGGAACTCCATTCGCAGCTGCAGAAAGCTTATGCTAAAAAATGTCTCGATTATATAAAAACGCCAGCCCGTAATACAGAGCCTGTTTCTGTCCTCTCAGAGACTCAATATCAGATTGCCATGTTAAGTCTGGGTTCTTTTCCTGTATACTCTTCGCTTTACAATGAGCTGTTTCCCGAGTTGTGGAAACAACTTTGTATAGAAGAATATTTTGAAAAAAACAGTCTCTTGGCAGATAATTACTGGATCATTGACGGAACTTCTCTGGGAGAAAAAATTATATTATTTCATATTCCGGACGAAAGAATTTCTGATTCCAGACAATATCTTACAGAAGTTCTTCAGCCTCTGTGCACAAAAGAAATACCGGTCACAATCGCCTTAAATACTTCCTTTTCAGGAATCCGTGATGTACACCGCTGTGTATTAAACCTGAAAAATTTTATCAGTAAAACGATTCGCATCGGTATGTCGCAGCTTCTTTTTTACCCGGAATTTCCAACGGATAACTCCACAAAATATGCGTCTCTTTTTACTGCTTTAAAAGAGCGCCTTTCTTCCCTTATGCTTCAAAAAAATATTCCTGTATTTGAAGCAGAGCTTAAAAACTATGTCCGCCAGATTTCCAGACATAATATTCCTGCTTTTTCCGTACATCGTTTTCTGTGTGACCTTCTTCAGTCATGTATTGCCATATACCCTTTTGAACAGAAAAAAGAGATAGATATTTCTGCAACAATCACGGACATACTTCTGCTTTCAGATACTTATACCTCTTTATATGAAAATCTCCGTTCTATTTTTCTGTCTCTTTTTGAGAAGATCGTGCAAAACGATACTTCTTATAACAGCCGCGCAAATGTAATTTTAAAAGTAGACGCATATATGAAAAAACACTACCGCGAACCTATAAATACGAAATCTATTGCTGAGCAGTTTGGATTTACTCCGGCTTATTTAAGCAAAATGTTCCGGGACTATAAATCTATTACTCCGGCTGATTATATCATTCAGCTTCGTATGGAGAAGGCAAAAGAACTTCTTTCTTCTTCGTCTGGCTGTAAAATCAAAGATATTGCTGCCTCAGTGGGATATGAAGATTCTCTTTATTTCAGCAAAGTTTTCAAAAAAACCACCGGAATGTCTCCCAGGCAATATATCGAACACATGTAAAAGGAGCTGCATTACTGCAGCTCCATCGTCTTTCCAAACACACCGATCACATTTTTTACTTTTTTCATTACTTCATCAAACATTGCCGGAGGCAGTGACTGCATTCCGTCGCAAAGCGCTTTTTCCGGATTGTTATGCACCTCTATCATCACGCCGTCTGCTCCTGCGGCAATGGCAGCCATCGTGAGCGGCTCAACCATAAATCTCTGTCCGGAAGCATGGCTTGGGTCAACAATGACCGGAAGATGAGATTTCTTTTTGAGCATAGGAATCGCAGAAATATCAAGGGTATTTCTCATGGAAGTCTCAAAAGTACGGATTCCCCTCTCGCAGAGAATTACTTTCTCATTTCCTCCCGCCATAATATATTCTGCGCTCATTAAAAGCTCGTCAAGAGTATTTGCCATGCCTCTTTTTAAAAGAATAGGCTTATCCAGCTTTCCAAGCTCTTTTAACAGCTCGAAATTCTGCATGTTTCTTGTGCCTACCTGGATCACATCAACATCTTCAAAAAGTTCCAGGTGATCGAGACGCATAATCTCCGTCACAACAGGAAGACCTGTCGCTTTTTTTGCCTCCAGAAGAAGGTCAAGTCCTTCCCTTCCAAGTCCCTGGAAAGAATACGGAGAAGTCCTCGGCTTAAACGCGCCGCCTCTTAAAAGATTTGCTCCTGATTTTTTTACATCAAAGGCAACCTCTGTCATCTGCTCTTTCGTTTCCACAGAACAGGGACCTGCAATTACCTGAAAATGTCCGCCTCCGATTTTTTGTCCGCAAATGTCAATCACGGTGTCTTCCGGGTGCATAGAACGGTTCGCCTTCTTGTATGGTTCGCGAATGCGTCTCACATCTTCTACCACCTCAAGGGCACGAAGCTGATCCTCCTGAATATGGCTGGTATCTCCGATCAGTCCGATAAGAGAAGCCTCCAGTCCGTCAGAAAGGTGAAGCTTCAGTCCCTTCTCTGTAAGAGACGCTTTCAGTTCTTCTACTTTTTCCCTGTCTGCACCACGCTTTAAAATAATGATCATCTATTTATCTCCTTACGTAATAATCTTTCTTTTCTTTTCACATCTTAACCCAGAGATTACAGATTGTCAAGCTTTTTATTTTTATATTTTAAAGCGTAACGCTTTCAAGCGTGAAAGTGTTCTGTTTTTTTAGTTTTACAGTTCTTCCAGCTCGTCCTGGCAGATCGGGCGAATGCCTTCTTTTTTCAGGACTTCTACTGCCTTCTGATTATCTTCTACTCTGAGGATCATATATGCAGTTCCCTTCTTTCTTGAGGTAAACGCATACATATATTCCAGATTGATCTCCTGATTTCCAAGGATACGCATAACTCTTGAAAGAGCCCCCGGCTCGTCCGGCATTTCCACTGCAAGAACCTTTGTAATCGAAAATACATAGCCTGCGTCCTTTAATACGGTAGACGCATTATACACATCATTTACAATAATACGGGCAATTCCAAAATCTTCTGCTTCTGCCAGAGAAAGCGCCCGCAAATCCACGTTATTTTCCGATAAAACGTCGGTAAATTCTGCCAGTTTCCCTGGTCTGTTTTCCAAAAATACAGAAATTTGTTTTACTGTCATAGTGCAATCCTCCTTATTTCTGATACAGATTACGTTTGTCAATCACACGCACTGCCTTGCCCTCGCTTCTTGTGATTGCCTTTGGATTCACAAGCTTCACCTTCGCATAAATACCAAGCATTGCTTTCAGAGCGTCTACAAGCTCTTTTTCCTTTGAAGCAACTGCACCAAGGCTGTCTGAGAACATTTCCGGCGTCATTTCCACCTGTACCTCTATTGTATCACTGTTGTTGACCCTGTCTACTATAATCTGGTAATTTGCCGGGTATCCTTTATTCATAAGCACTGTTTCAATCTGTGACGGGAATACGTTTACGCCTTTCACGATCAGCATATCGTCGCTTCGGCCAAGAGGCTTCGTCATTTTTACATGGGTTCTTCCGCAGGAACATTTTTCCCTGCTTAAAATACAGATGTCCCTTGTGCGGTATCTCATAAGCGGAAATGCTTCTTTTGTAATGCTTGTAAATACAAGCTCGCCTTTTTCTCCGTCAGGAAGAACCTCTCCTGTCTTCGGATTGATCACCTCTGCAATAAAATGATCCTCGTTTACGTGCATTCCATTCTGGGCAGAACATTCAAATGCGACGCCCGGTCCGGAAATTTCTGTCAAACCGTAAATATCATACGCCTTAATTCCAAGTTTCTCTTCTATATCGTGGCGCATTTCCTCTGTCCACGCTTCTGCGCCGAAAATTCCCGCCTTTAAATGAATCTGTTCCTGCAGTCCTCTTTCCATAATACTCTCCGCAAGGTATGCCGCATAAGAAGGCGTACAGCAGAGAATGGTAGAACCAAGATCTGTCATAAACTGAATCTGGCGCTCTGTGTTTCCGGAAGACATAGGAAGGGTAAGGCAGCCTACCTTATGAGAACCTCCGTTTAATCCGGGTCCACCTGTAAAAAGACCGTATCCGTAACTTACATGGCAGACATCTCCCTTTGTTCCGCCTGCTGCCGTAATTGCCCTTGCGCAGCAGTCTTCCCAGAGATCAATGTCATGCTGCGTATAAAAAGCCACCACTCTTCTTCCTGTTGTGCCGCTGGTAGACTGAATGCGGACACAATCCTCAAGAGGTCTTGCAAGAAGTCCGTAAGGATATGCCTCCCTCAGATCATCTTTCGTAATAAACGGAAGTTTATGTAAATCATCTACCGACTGAATATCTCCCGGCTCAAGCCCTGCTTCTTTCATTCTTTCTCTGTAAAGAGGAACATTATCCCATACATTCTGTACCTGTGCTGCCAGTCTTTCGCTCTGCCACTGCCGAATCTGCTCTCTGGACGCACATTCAATTTCCGGCTGATAATATCTTTCCATATTTTCCAATTCCTTTCGTTGATTCCTGTTTTATAGTATTACTATACCATTTTAACGCTTCAACGTAAAGAGATTTTTCCTCTTTTGACGGGCTTTTGTCATACATAAAGGTCATAAGCTGCATACAGGCAACTGCAGTATGACTTATGACCTTCTGTCTTCTTACAAATATTCCTTCAGTTTTTCCACATTCTTCTCCTCAAATTTCTGAAGCTCCTCCATAAAATGATAAATATCCTTCTCCACCTCATTTTCATATCTGTGAAGCTGTTTCTGCGCCTCAATAATCCCCATTGTACTTCCGTTTATCAGCATTCCCGCAATATTTGATGAAGACTGATCTGTCATTGTTTTTACGTTTATCATAAGATATGTGCGGATTTTTTCCATTGCATTTAAACCTTTTTCATCAAATCCATTATCATTTAACATATCTCCTGCCCGTTTATGAAATCTCCAGTATCCTTCCATCTGCTTTTTCAGCACTTCGCGAAAAGAAACGTCCTCTGTCATCTCAAGAAGTCTGGAAAGCGTATCTACACCCATCTGAGAATTCTGATATACATAATTTAAAAGCTCTGCATTTGCATTCATATCGCGCCTCCTGAATTTTTTGTTAGTATGCGCAGATTTTCCCATAATATAAACTCGTGTTTGAAATTTCCTTTTAAAAAAGGTATGATAAAAACAACAAATCACAAGGAGCTTACAAATGCCAAAAACCCTGACCTTCCATATCCACAAAAATGAAGAAAATCAATCGGTTCATCAGTTTCTCAGGGAACATCTGGGATTTTCAAAATCTCAGATCCGTTCCCTTAAATTCCGGGAAAACGGAATTACTGTAAATAACAGCAGATGCCGCATTAACTATATGCTTACAAGCGGAGATATTTTAAAGCTTATTCTTGAAGAGAAAACATCGGATTCTCATATTGTGCCGCTTTTTCAGCCGATTTCCGTTCTCTACGAGGACGATGACGTTCTTGTCGTAAATAAATCTGCCGGGATTCTGGTGCACCCTGTAGGCGGACATTACAAAGACACGCTCTCCAATATGGTTTCTGCCTATTATCAGAAACAAAATCAGAATATTACAATCCGCCCTGTTGGAAGGCTTGATAAGGATACCTCCGGAGCTGTTATTTTTGCAAAAAATAAAATTGCGGCTGCCCGTTTTTCTCAAAAAAACTGCGGCTCCGGATTTGAAAAAGAATATCTTGCGATTGTTTCCGGCATTCCTGACCATCTAAAAGGAGAAATACGTTTTCCTCTTGGCTGCTGTCCCGGGCAGCCTTTAAAAATGCGGGTGGATTCCAATGGAAAATCTGCTATTACCTCTTATAAAGTAGAAAAAATATTTTCTTCCTCCTCCCTCCTCCGGGTACGGATTGCTACAGGAAGAACGCACCAGATCCGCGTCCATATGGCAAATATCGGACACCCCCTTCTGGGAGACCAACTTTACGGAACAGAAGAATCCCTTTCTCTTAAAGGATTTTCAAGAACTGCTCTTCATGCAGTTTCTGTACAGTTTCCACATCCCTTTTCAGGACAGAAAATCCGCATAGAAGCGCCGCTTCCGGAGAATTTTGAGACGTATCTTTTTACAAAATAATATTTTAAAAATTCCTTTCCAAAGCAAAGATGAGCCGGTTTTACCGCCGACTCATCTTCAAGTTTATTCTAATCTATTCTTTTACTCACTTTCCATTTCCATATGTACCGGATAGCTGGATTTAAAAACCCATGTATCCAATAATTCCATTTCTTTAGAAAATTTAAATCTAAGCTCCTCACAGTTATTGATTTCATATACTGTCATCTGAATATTTTCGTCGTACTGAGGGACGATTAAATTACCATCTGCATATACTTCACACCCTTCTGTTTCCGCTGATGATGTTGCAAAGTACTTATAATTTTTACCAGTATAAAAGGTTATCTCACCTCTTTTCCTACTACAATGCACATAATTTTCCCGTTGACTAGAAGTATCTGCATAAAAGCCACTGGCACTATGTGATTTTTTTATTCGAACTAATTCTCCTACAGGATACATTTCAGCTTCCGGATTTTCCAAAACTCTCTCCAACTTGGTTTCTTCTACTATATAAGGTTTAATATAAGTATCATACATTAAACTACCACAAATAAGAGTAATTACTATCCCCCCGACTAAACCTAATATAACATCTGTATCTATCCAGTCTGTATCTCCTGTTAAAAATGATACAATTACCCCTAGAACACTCATAGCACAAAGTACTATCAACAGTAAAATAAATGCACATATGAGAAAATTAACAAAACCTCCAATGATTTCCCAGAACCCCAATGTCAGCAAAACAATAATCAAAATAATCCATACCGGAATGGTAAACCAATATACAATAAACATTCTTTTTCTCCTCCGTTTAAATTTTTTTCGAAACACTATTTTTTCATCCAAAACACCTTTTTTCCGTCCCCTCCCTGATCTAAAGCAATTCTCTTTTTTCCCTCTGCAATTACAGGAAGCTTAATTGAACCCTGAATAGGATCTCCCTCCTGTAAATTGACAGTGATTTCCCCATTATCTAATGAAAATGTGCCATTCCCATAGCACCATGCCACATAATATTGATATGATCCATCTGCATTAAATACCATTTTAGTATCCCCATCACTAAATGAAGTACCGTAGAAATCCCACATTGACATACCGTTAACTTCCATAGTATACGCTTCGTCAATCTGCCATTCTCCCAACAGTTCTTCTTCTGTAATTGTTTCTGGATTCACTTTATTTTCTGCTGTTTTTGCCATCTCCGCATAATAAGGCAGAAACGTAAAATCGACCATATTCAAGTCCCACCAGTAATAATCTCCTCCAGCTACAGAGTATTTCTTTGCAATAATGCACAACTCACCCTTTTCGTTAATATAAGGATATGTCTGTGCAATATTTTCGTCTGAAATTGTTTTTTGCAATCTGTCATTAAAAAATTCCACAAAAGACTGATTTTTAAAATTTTCGTTTTGCCTGTCCCAGGGTTCCCAAAAACTGGAACCCAATACCTGTTTTGCTTTTTCATAAAATTGTTCTTTTGTCAGTCCTGCTTTTTTAAGAATCTCATCATTAGACACTTCTGCCCCTGAAAAAATAGTGATATTGAAGACCATATATGTATAGTCGTTATTTACTACATTACTATTTCTCACTACAAGAGATAATATATCGTCATTAAGCGCCCAATAATACAACACCTCTTCACTTGTCACAGGATAACCATACTCATTAATTTCTTTAATCGAATTTTCAACAGCCGGATAAAACGCATCGTATATTTTTTTATTAATCTGCTCAATTTCATTTCCTTCTAAATTTATCTGCGGAATTCGATAAGTACATATTATCTCCGTTTTTTCGTCCATATTTGTATTATTATTTATTGGAACACTATATGCACATTCTTCCATAAACGCATCTGTAACAAGATTATCTAAATCTATGCTCCTTGATACATCAAATATATTATCCAGAATATTGCTATACTTCATTAGTATTTCTTTTTGTCCCTGATACCACGATTTTGCAGTATCTTTACCTTTAAAATACTCTTTTATATATCGAATATCTGAGAATATTCCTCCATCATTTACTAATAATTGATATATTAAATATTCTCCACGGGCATGGGTCACTAACAACGCTTTATAATAATTACATTTTTGCTGAATAGATTCTAATGTCAATTTACCAGCCTCGTTTGAAACAGAAATTGCTTTATTTGCTCTCGTAATCGCATTTGCAATATCTGAAACCACCTTCATTTCCTGATAACGATTGTAAACATCAGATGTCCCTAATCCAATATCGCCTGCCAGAACAACTGATTTAAATGTAAATTTACCTATATTCAAAGTATTTAATATTATATTTTTCAGCTTAATACCTCCATCAACAAAAGATTTAACTATTTCATCAGAACTGTATAAGTCTGTTTCTTTTAATAATTCCATAGACATATTTTCCTGAAAAAATTTCCACTCATATTTCGCAATATTTTCTCCTGTATCTGCAAGATATTCTAAGCGATTTATCAATAGCGTTTCATTTACATCAAGTAATGTTGAAGCAACATTTCGAAGTTCTTCTGATTCTGCATATTTGCTAACTGCCATCAGAAAATCATTCGCTTGCGAATAATCCTGAAATGTAGTTTCATAGTATTTTGCAATCTCGTTATTTTTAATAATTACATTTTGCAAGCCCTCATTTCCTGTTCCGAATGCTGCAGAAACTATTTCTCCAACATCACTCGCTCCTATAAATTCAGATGCAATATCCATAACAGCCCAACCAAAATCTCCGATATTTTTTAAATCATCAAATCGACTTTGCGTCTCAATCTGCTCCGCAAGCTGCCCGCTTTGCATGGTTATAATATTAACCAAAATTTCAGCATAATCCTGCTTTTCAGGATATTCTCCTATTAACTTTGAAGATTCGTCTAATGCCCATGCTAATACCTTATTTTTCTTTATGTTGTTTATCATTTGCCAATATCGGATTTTCGAATCACTACACAGAACAGTATTAAGCATTTCTTCATTATTTTCATAATTTCTCACAATAGATTCCATCTGCTCTTTCGTATAATGTTCTTCCTTTTCTTCCGCAAATACTGAAACAGAAAATATAAAAATAAATAATAAAAAAGTTATTGAAATTCTAACCGCTCTTTTCATTCGCTATCCTCCCCTACCAGTTTATTAACTGCCTGAGAAAGCACTTTCTCCAACAACGCCTTAACTGGCTCATTTATGTGGATTACTCTTTTTCCATTTTCAACCGTTACCTTTGCCTCAACTTCATACTCACAAGTATCATATTTTCCTGACTTCAATGTATTTACTAAACATTCTTCAGGATTTTCAGAAGCACTGGCTTCTTTATACAATATTTCATATTTTGGTAATTGTACTTTTATTTTTGCTGTTCCTTCAGTGTCAGTTTGCATAGAAATTTCCTGCTTTTCAATTTCAATACAATTCGAATTTATTTCCTGTAACTGCTTTTCTGAGGTTTCCTTATTAGTTTCAATAAAATGCCCCATCTTTGTACATACTAATAATCCGCATATGCAAATTATTGCCGGTATCACAATTAACATTTTCTTCTTTTTCATTTTATCCCCCTCTAATCTCTTTTAGAGATATTTTACATCTCTTTAAGCTAATTTTCAATACCCAATAATAGCATTATGCTAATCAAAAAGGAGTTTATAATGGTTTTGAAAGATGGAATATTAGGCGCTGCTATTAGAAATGCTCGTCAAAAAAACAATTTATCTCAGGAACAATTAGCCGAATTAGTAGAAATTACCCCAACACATTTAAAACATATTGAAAGCGAACATAGAAAACCTTCTATTGAAGTGTTATTTCGCCTATGTCAGACTTTACATTTATCTTTAGATAATCTGATTTTCCCTTCAGAAACTACACGTATAGAAGAAATTCTTCCATTACTTTCTTCCTGTAGTGCCAATGAACTTAATATCATTGAAGATTTATTAATCTCTTTTAAAAAAAATATGCCTCTCTAAACAGCTTCTCTTATAAAAAAACCGCAGCCCCGGGAACTTCTTTTCCCAAAGCTGCGGCTTTTCTCTCTTTTCTTTACTCGTAACGTACAATCTCTTTTTTCAGTCTTTTCATAATCCGTTTTTCCAGTCTTGATATATAAGACTGGGAAATGCCGAGAAGGTCGGCTACCTCTTTCTGGGTTTTTTCTTTTCCTTCTGCTCTGCCGATTCCGAAACGCAGCTTGATGATCGTCTGTTCCCGGGGCGTAAGCCTTGAAATTGCCTTCGCAAGAAGGGAAATTTCCACCTCGTCCTCAAGATGACGGGAAATCACGTCTTCGTCTGTTCCCAGAATATCGGAAAGAAGAAGCTCGTTTCCGTCCCAGTCCACATTCAGAGGCTCGTCAATGGAAACCTCCATTTTCGTTTTGCTGTTTCTTCTTAAATACATCAGTATTTCGTTTTCTATGCAGCGTGACGCATAAGTTGCAAGCTTGATTTTCTTCACAGGATTAAAGGTGTTAATGGCTTTAATAAGCCCGATTGTACCTATGGATATTAAATCCTCCACTCCCACACCTGTATTATCGAATTTCTTTGCAATATAAACAACAAGGCGCAGATTATGTTCAATTAAAAGTGACTTTGCTTCCTGCTCCTTGTCTGTTCCCAGTTTGCTTAAAACAAAGGCTTCTCTCTGCGGTTCCAGAGGTGCGGGAAGGACATCGCTTCCTCCTATATAATAAATATCTCTTGTCCTTCCCATAACAAACCTGGAAATCCCCTGTATTGTACCATTGTTTACGCCTGCTGCTCTTATGCTCATGATTTTGACCCCCTAATGTAATAATCTGGAATTTAATAATACTTTGCATTCTTTTTCCAAAGCAGAAGCTTCTTCTGACACAGCAAATACAGGACGCTCCACATGCACCACCTCTCTCGGCGTGTGAATACAAAGATCCTCGAGCGTTACTGCCAGAAGCATTCCATTTTCGTTTCCCACTGCCCGATAAGGCACAAATCTGGGATTCAGTTCTTCAAGCCGCGTACTTTCCGTCTCCCCCTGGCTTTCTTTTATGTGTTTTAAACTCTCTTTCATTTCCTCCGGCAGTACGGATTCCAGAAATTCCGGACAGACAACAGAAACCGGTCTTCCGCTCACAGGCTCTGTAAGAAGGTTTCCCGTGTCATAAAATCCATATGCAGACTGTACCTTTCCCCCATAGGAAATCGTGATGGGATAAATATGTTTCAGCTTCACTTTCAGAGATTCGCTGAGGTATATCAGAGCAGATAAGGCAAAATATGTGCAGAAGGCAAATAAAAAGAAGGTTCTCACTGTTATTTTCCAGCCGGAAGAAAGAACCTCCCAGAAACCGCCCCATAAAAACGCTGTCAGATAAAGCGTTACCATTGCCTTTATCAGAAGTCCGCCCTTTTTCAGTCCAAACCCAATCCGTATCATAAAATAAGCGCAGGCGCCATGACACAGAATTGCCGCCGGAAGAAAGTCTTCCGCAGGAATGTAGAAAAGCAGGCAGGAGTACAAAGCCCCTGCTGCCGCCGCAAGCAAAAGCCGCCCGCGGTTCTTTTTGCAGGAAAGAATCCAGCCCGCAATCCTGAGAAGAAAATAATCCATCAAGAGATTCGTCACAAAGACTACGTCTATGTATACCTCGTAAGACATAAAAAACCCCCTATGACCTGTCAATCCTCCACTTTGGTAAGTGCATTTATTATAGGTCATAAGGGGTGCATATTTTGTCAAAATCGCAGAGCTTTTCTCAAGAATTTCTCGCCGAAGTTCGACGAAAGCTCCTGATATTATGTCACCTTATTCTTTATTTTTTTCATGAAGGGCTTCCATCATCGTGCGAAGCTCTTTTACCGGAAACTGTCCGGGAGCCGAGGCTTTTCCCACTGTCGCAAAGGTAAGGCAGGAGCCGAAATTTTCTCCGGAAATCCGGCTGATAGATCCGGTGTTTCCCATTGAGATGGCGATAAGGGGATTTTCGATTTCCTCTGTCATCTCTTTGCAGGCAAGCATCAGATCCGCTGTATTTTCAAACTCTGCAGGCATTTCTGCGATTTTTAAAACATCTCCTCCCGAGTGATAAAGTGCGCGGAAACGGTTTTTCAGCTCTTCTTTTGATTCTGTCTTCTGAAAATCATGGTAGGAAGCGATCACCTTTGCACCCTTCTCCTGCAGGCGCCGTATCAGCTCCTTTTTTAAAGCCTCATCTCCAAAAGCTTCCACATCAATAAAATCGGCTTTTCCTGTTTCACACGCCCACACATTATAGTTTACATAATCTTTTGTTCTGATTTCTCGATTTCCCCCTTCTTTTGACGTACGGATCGTGAAAAGAAGGGGAACCTGTCCCAATATGTCGGAAAGGGAAAAAAGCATTTTTTCCAAAGATTCTCTGTCCTCAAGCGCTTCAAAAAAATCAGCTCTCCATTCCACAAGCTCCGCGCCTGCTTCCACTGCTTTTTTTCCTTCTTCTTTAATTTCTTCTTCTGTTTTTCCGGTAAGAGGCACACAAATTTTCGGAAGTCCCTCTCCTAAACTTATATTTTTTACCTGAATGGGTTTTGTCATTTCTTGACATCTCCTTTTTCTCATAATAAGATATTGGTAGCAAAAGATAAAATTTTAAAAACTGCAGCAACAGATTGGAGGCTTTTTATGACAAACATAACAGGACACACAAAACTTACAGGACTTCTCGGAAGCCCCGTCTCCCACAGCATTTCCCCTCTCATGCACAATGAAGCGTTTCGTATGCTTTCTCTTGATTATGTCTATCTCTGCTTTGACGTAACGGAAGCAGACCTTCCCGAAGCAGTCCGGGGCTTAAAGACCTGCGGCATCAGAGGATTTAATCTGACTATGCCCTGTAAAAACAGGGTTGTGGAGCTTCTCGATGAACTTTCTCCCTCTGCCAGGCTGATCGGAGCCGTCAATACCGTTGTCAATGAAAACGGCAGGCTGATCGGTCATAATACAGACGGTGTTGGCTATATGCGCTCTGTAAAAGACGCCGGACACAATATTATCGGAAAAACAATGACTCTTATGGGAGCGGGAGGCGCCGCTACTGCCATCTGTGCCCAGGCTGCCCTTGACGGAGTTTCTCTTATCCATGTATTTGCCCGCAGAACAAGCCGCTTCTGGAATCGTACACAGACTCTTGCCGATACCATAAACAGCACTCTTCCGTGCCGTGTGCTTCTTCACGAAAACGAAGACTTACACGCCCTTAAAAACGCCGTATCAGAAAGCGCCATTCTTGTAAACGCCACTTCTGTGGGAATGGCTCCAGATACAGAAGCTTCTATTATTACAGATACCTCCCTTTTCCGCCCGGAGCTGATCGTATCCGATGTGATTTACAATCCCCGGAAAACACGCCTTTTACAGGAGGCGGAAAAAGCCGGCTGTCCTGTTTTTAATGGTATGTACATGCTTCTTTACCAGGGTGCGGAGGCGTTCCGCCTTTTTACAGGTCAGGAAATGCCGACAGAAGCGATCAAGGAAAAATTTTTTGCCGGATAAATCTGCATTTACAGTTTTCCATATAAAGAAATGTACAGCTTCTCATAAGCGGAAGCTGTACATTTTTGTATTATTTGGACTCTTCTGTAACCTCTACTTTACGGTTTACACGGTCTTTGATTTCTTCTTTTAAAGAAACAATAAATTCACCAAGGTCTTTCGCACCTTCATCGCCGAGGAAACGGCTTCTTACAGAAACTTTGCCTTCTTCCTCTTCTTTTGCTCCTACTACAAGCATATATGGAACTTTCTGAAGTCTTGCCTCACGGATCTTGTAGCCGATTTTTTCTGCACGGTTATCAATTTCCACACGGATTCCGGCTTCTTTTAACTGTGCAAAAACTTTTTCTGCGTAATCCATATATTTCTCGGAAATAGGCAGAACCTTAACCTGTACAGGGGAAAGCCATGTTGGGAAAGCTCCTGCAAAATGCTCGATGAGGATACCGATGAAACGCTCGATAGAACCAAACGCTACACGGTGGATCATAATCGGGCGGTGCTTCTCTCCATCTGCTCCGATGTACTCACAGTTAAATCGAAGAGGAAGCTGGAAGTCAAGCTGAATTGTTCCGCACTGCCATGTTCTTCCGATAGAATCCTCAAGATGGAAGTCAATCTTCGGTCCGTAGAACGCGCCGTCTCCTTCATTTACCACATAGTCAAGACCAAGATCGTCAAGGGCGCCGCGAAGTGCGTCTGTTGCCATCTCCCAGTCTTCATCGCTTCCCATAGAATCTTCCGGACGTGTAGAAAGCTCTACGTGATACTTAAATCCGAATAACTGATAAACCTCGTCAATCAGTTTTGCAACTCCCTTGATCTCATCGCGGATCTGTTCAGGCATCATGAAAATATGTGCATCGTCCTGTGTAAAGCAGCGCACACGCATCAGTCCGTGAAGCTGTCCTGATTTTTCGTGGCGGTGTACAAGCCCCAGTTCGCCCATGCGAAGAGGAAGGTCACGGTAGGAGCGCGGTTCAGACTGGTATACAAGAATACCGCCCGGACAGTTCATCGGCTTAATTGCAAAGTCTGTCTCATCAATTACGGTTGTGTACATATTTTCTTTGTAGTGATCCCAGTGTCCTGATGTTTCCCATAAGTGACGGCTTAACATAACCGGTGTGGAAATCTCCACATATCCTGCCTTATTATGAATTTCTCTCCAGTAATCAAGAAGCGTATTTTTAAGAACCATTCCCTTTGGAAGGAAGAACGGGAATCCCGGTCCTTCTTCTCTCATCATAAAAAGTCCAAGCTCTTTTCCGAGTTTTCTGTGATCGCGTTTCTTTGCTTCCTCAAGACGTGTGAGATATTCCTCTAAATCTGCTTTCTTTGTATACGCAGTTCCGTAAATTCTTGTAAGCATTTTGTTTTTCTCGCTGCCTCTCCAGTATGCGCCTGCAAGGCTTGTGAGTTTAAATGCTTTCACAGTCTTAGTATTCATAAGGTGCGGTCCTGCACAGAGATCAACAAACTCTCCCTGCTGGTAGAAGCTGATTTCCGCATCTTCCGGAAGATCCTCGATAAGCTCTACTTTGTACGGCTCCTGTTTTTCTTTAAAGTAAGCGATCGCCTCTTCTCTTGATTTTGTAAATCTTGTGATCGGAAGCGCCTCTTTTACAATTTTCTTCATCTCTTTTTCGATTTTTTCAAGATCTTCTGTTGTAAGAGGTGTCTCGCTGTCTACATCGTAATAAAAACCGTCTGCAACAGAAGGTCCGATAGCAAGCTTAACTTCCGGATAAAGACGTTTGATCGCCTGCGCCATAATATGAGAAGCCGTATGACGGAATGCACCCTGTCCACCCTCGCTGTCAAATGTAAGGATATTCAGCTCGCAGTCCTTATCGACTACAGTACGAAGATCTCTAACCTCTCCGTCAACTTCTCCTGCACATGCCGCACGTGCCAGTCCCTCACTTATATCCTGGGCAATTTCAATTACTGATTTTGCTTCTGCGTACTCTTTTTTTGAGCCGTCTTTTAATGTAATAATCATTATTTTCTCCTTTCTCACGCATTTTATCTCCCGAAAACGTCCACAGACGAATTAAAAAATCCCTTACAATGCAATGCACTGTAAGGGACGAGTATCTCGCGGTTCCACCCTGCTTGTTATATTTGTCTGTACAAAAATATAACCACTTCATTGATGATAACGGAATCACCGGACCGGATTGGGGCCACTCAGAGGTAGTTTTCGACTGCTTCCCGATAAGATGCTTCCAGCAACTGCACCTCTCTCTGGAACGTTCCACAGCTTACTCGTCTCGTCTACGCGTTTTCCTTTTGGTTATGAACCACATTATATACGCCGGATTTGTGTTTGTCAATGGCGTTTCAGATATTTCCTTTTAATTGTTCTTTTATAAGGGCAAATATTTCTCTTACGATGTAGTGCGGTTCCATAAACGAATCTGACTGCGCGGCAATTCCTTCAGGAAATGTATACCCCAGTTTCTTTGCAAGGCGAACAGCCCTGTATACATGAAAATCATTCGACAAAATCCCTGTCTTTTTCTCTTTGCAGCCTGTCATCTCATCTGAAAATTTCAGGTTTTCCCTTGTGTCTGTGGACTTCTCTTCCAAAATCAGCCTGTCGGAAGAAATCCCATTTTTTACAAGATACCGTTTCATGCAGAGCGCCTCTGTAATATTTTCTCCGAATCCCTGTCCCCCTGATAAAACAAGCTTTGTTTCCGGATTCTTTTTTCCGTAGCCAAGAGCTGCCTCCAGTCTTTTTAAAAGAGCTTTGGAAGGAATCTCCCCTTTTACGTGAGCGCCGAGAACAACTACATAATCCAGATTTTCCCTGCCTTTTCCTTTCATACCGGAAAGTACCTTCACAAAAAGCAGAAGAAAGAGACAAACGCCTGCCAAAATAATGACGCCGTATATACATTTTGTCCACTCAGGAAACAAATCCGGATATTTTTTATCAGCCGCAAAAAGAGCGCCGTTTCCCGCAAGAAAAGCAGCTCCCGCAATCCATATCCAGGAAAAATCTGTATGAATCCCGGAGTAAAGAG
>OLRL01000288.1_pt1 | contig 42189 bp, 46 predicted proteins | sample 1643201 | NCBI WGS metagenome assembly OLRL01 (sample SAMEA3136649, study PRJEB25190) | human gut metagenome | biome: human gut; feature: human-associated habitat; material: faeces | place: Austria | collected 2013
ACCCCTTGATTTTACTGGGTTTCATCTAACTTGGTCCTATTATAACTCAAACACCGCTCTCCCATTTTGACACAGACTGTCTGGATACCTTCATCTGCTCTGCCAGTTCTTCCTGTGACCATCCATTTTTCTTCCGAAGCTGCATTATTTTTTCCGCTAAAATCATATGATAACCTCCTTTATTTTTACAATTCCTTTTTCTTTTTCATACGATATCGTTATCATATTTATAGCAAAGATTGTAGTTACCTGCCACCAAGCACGCTTTGAACTTTGTCAACCGACAGTTGCAGCCCCCATTTTCCAAGGCTTTTCACCAGTTTTTATAATTTCAATTTTGCAAATGCATCTGCAAACGCATTATTGACCGGCTCATCTTTTTGCTGACGTAAATACTTCTGTACGTCCTTTTTACTGACGCCTGCCCCTTCTTTTTCCCTGCGCTTTTTAAAAGCCGACATTTTTTCTTTGTAACCGCATACACATACGAATTGTTCCTCGTCGCCTTTTTTGATAATCTCCATCTTCTTGTGGCACTCCGGACATCTTGCATTGGAAATCCTTGCGATCACTTCCTTGTGTCCACATTCTCGATCCTGACAGACAAGCAGTCTCGCCTGTTTTCCATTGACAGAAAGCATTGGTTTCCCACAAACCGGACATTTCTTATTCGTCACATTTTCATGACGGAATTTTCCTTCTCCGGTTTTAATCTCATCGATAATCTCTACCGTATATCCTTTGATTTCCTGGATAAACTTCTCTTGCTTCAATTTTCCTTTTGCAATGCCGGACAGCTTCATCTCCCAGTCTGCTGTAAGCTCCGGCTTTTTCAAATCTTCCGGCACAAGCTCCAAAAGCTGTTTTCCTTTCGAAGTAATATAGATTTCTTTTCCACGAAGCTCCATCAAAAAAGAATGGAATAATTTGTCTATAATATCCGCTCTTGTGGCTACTGTTCCAAGACCACCTGTCTCTCCCAAAGTTTTTACCGCCTGTTTATCCTTGGACTCCATGTATTTTACCGGATTTTCCATAGCAGACAATAATGTTGCTTCGGTAAAATGTGCCGGCGGCTTCGTTTTGCCTGTCGTTACATGAATCTGTCGAATCGGAAGGCGGTCCCCTGATTTCATATCCGGAAGCGCCTGTTCGGATAATCCTTCTTCATTCTCCTCTTCTTCGTATTCATAAACGGTTTTCCAGCCTGCTTCTTTTACAATTTTACCTTTCGCTACAAACGTCTCTCCTGCTGCACTTCCACGAAGTGTTGTCTGCTCATACTCAAACGGCGGATATAATACGCTCAAAAATCTTCGTACTACAAGATCATAAATTTTCCGTTCTTCGTTCGTCATATGATCTAATTGTACATATTGCTCCGTCGGAATGATGGCATGATGGTCACTTACCTTTTTATCATCTACAAACGATTTGTTTACTTTGATCGGCTTCATGATCAGACTTCCTGCCAGCTTTTTGTAAGGACCTACCGCACATGCTTTCAGACGGTCTTTGAGCGTATCCACCACATCTGTTCCGATATATTTGGAATCTGTTCTTGGATATGTCAAGACCTTATGACTTTCATACAATCTTTGCATAATATTTAATGTTTCTTTTGCAGAAAATCCAAATCTCTTATTCGCATCTCTCTGTAGCTCCGTCAAATCATAAAGTCCCGGTGCATAAGATTTTTTTGCAGATTTATCCACACGTTCTACGATAATTTCTTCATTTTTCAACAACTGCTCAATTTTTTCAATCCTGTCTTTGGAAAACGTACGATAGCTGCCGGATTTTTGATCCTGCCATGTCCATTTCACAGCTCCTGCCTGTAAAGAAATTCCATAATATTCTTCCGGTTTGAAAGCTCGTATTTCTTCCTCTCGTTTTGCGATCATGGCAAGTGTCGGTGTCTGTACACGTCCACAGGAAAGCTGTGCATTGTATTTGCATGTAAGAGCTCTTGTCGCATTGATTCCCACAAGCCAGTCTGCTTCTGCACGAGAAACTGCCGCTGCATAGAGGTCATTATATTTTCTTCCATCCACCAGCTTCGCAAATCCTTCTTTGATTGCTTTGTCCGTCACGGAAGATATCCAAAGACGTTTGATCGGCTTATGGCAGTTTGCTTTTTCCAATATCCACCTTGCCACCAGTTCTCCTTCTCGCCCTGCATCTGTAGCAATGATGATCTCCCCTACATCTTTTCGGAAAAGCTGTGTCTTCACTGCCTGGTACTGTTTCGATGTCTTCTTGATTACTACAAGCTCCATCTTCTTTGGCATCATCGGAAGCACTTCCATGTTCCATTCCTTGAATTTTATATCATACTCTTCAGGATCGGCCAGCGTTACAAGGTGCCCTAGCGCCCAAGTGACAATGTACTGATTTCCCTCGATTGCTCCTGTTATATTTTTGTTACACTTTAAAACTCTTGCAATATCTCTTGCCACAGAAGGTTTTTCTGCGATTACCAATGATTTCATATTAGTTTTCTCCTCCATTTGCTACATATTGGTATGCGATTCTTGGACTTCCATCTTCCATATACACAATACCGCATCTTTGAAAACCGTTTTTTTCAATCAGATGGCGCATCGTCCGATTATCTTCATGCGTATCAATCCGCAGGCTCTCCATCTTGTCTTTTGCAAAATCTACTGCCTCTTGAAAAACACCTTTTACCTTTCCATTTCCGGCAATACGGTGAATCGTTCCGTATGGTTCTTCATTGAACCATTGACCATCTTCTATATATGCATAATTCGGATCTTTTTCTGTTACAAACGCAAACACTCCGTATGTCATCTCATCATTATAGCAAACATACAGTTGCTTTTTCAGAATATCCTCTTCAAAATCGATTTTCCCCGGATAGTCTCCCGCCCATTGCGTAAGATTGCCGGATTCTTTCATATATTGCTTTGCAATTCCTACGATTTCCATAATTGCATCTAAATCTTCTTTTTTAGCATAACGTATCATCTATATTCTTCTCCTTAAAATCCTCAAATGAATAAAATGGTATTTTGTATCCACGTTCTTCCAGCATTTCCATAAAAACTTTCATAAAGATTCCCGGTTTTTCTTCTTTTTTCAAAGAAGCTAACGTCTCTTTTAAATTGGGATTGCCGCTGAATTCACCGCCCCATTCTCCATCGTAAGTAAACCGAACGCCACAGCTCGGACTTCCGTTGATTCCCACAATTCCAAGAATTTCAAAACGTTCCGGATGAGAACTATATTCTTCGATCTGTAAAAGAATCGTATCTAGCATATTTCTTGATTCTTTTCGGAAAAATGCCGTGTCAAACTGAGATGCCGCATGTCCCCATCGATTTGCACCGTACAAAATAAATTCCGGACATGGTAATTGCACCAGTTCCACGCCCGCATCTAACAATGTATGTAATAATATTCTTTTTTCTCTTCTCTCTGACTCCATCTCTGTAGGATCTTGATTTTTCAGCTTTGTTCCATCATTCAAAAGGCAATGGCTTACAAATAATATTTTCTGTTTCATAAAGGTCTTTCCTCCATCCGTAAAACTCCTCTTATTATACCATTTCTTTTGCAAAATGCACTATAGATTCCATCAATATATCCATGACAAAAATCAATTATACTTTATCAGATTGTCGTGGTACTATGGTTTTATTATCTAAAGAAAAGAGGAATTATTTATGGACAAACAATTTTCTACCACTTCGAGAATGGCTTTTTGTGGTCTTGCAATCGCAATCAATATCGTTCTCGGCATTGTAACAGCAGCCTTAAAATTCCCATTTTATCTCGATGTTATGGGGACCATGTTAATCGCCGTTTTCTTCGGCCCATGGTATGGAGCTGTTGTCGGAGCTGCAACCAATGTATTAACAAGTATTTTTAGCGGTTCTTTCTCCGGAATGCCATTTGCGCTTGTCAGCATTGCAGTTGCTTTCGTTGTAGGATTTGCATTTAAGAAGATCAAATTCAACTTCTTAAACGCTATTTTAATCGGTGTTTTAACCGGTATCGTTGCTCCACTGATCGGTACACCAATCGGTATCGCGGTATACGGAGGTTTGACCGGAACCATTTCTGACGTTGCAGTTATGTTCTTGAAACAAAGTGGCGCAAGCATCTTCGCAGCTTCTTTCTTACCAAAGTTATTCAATAACTTATTGGATAAAGTAGGTTCCATGCTTCTTGTATATTTGCTTGTAACGGCACTTCCGAAAAATATGAAACCGGCATCATTTTCTAAGAAATAATTTTCACCAAAGGACTTGACATAGGTGTTATACTATAGATGTAACAAAGAAATACACTTAACAAAACCTCTTTGCATAATAGACTACAAGGTTGAAGGCTTGCTAAGCGAGATTCAGTAATTGGAGGAAAAGGTAAATGAATACTTTAAAAGCTGAAAAGAGAAACATGTCAACAAAAGCAAAGAAACTCAGAAGAGAAGGTTATGTAACCGGAAGTCTCTTCGGAAAAGAATTGGAAGAATCTATTCCACTTCAAATGACAAAAAAAGACGTAGAACAACTATTGAAAAAAGAAGGAAAAGGCGGACGAGTTACACTTACTGTAGAAGGGAAAACCTACGATGCGCTTATCAAGGAAGTCGATTATAACTCTCTAAAACGTGAAGTCGATGAAATTGATTTTCAGGCGCTTGTAAGTACCGAAAAGGTACATTCTTCTGCTGAAATCCATCTTGTAAATGAAGGAAAAATTACCGGCGGAATTCCAGAACAAGTGCTTCACGAGATTAATTTTAAAGCTCTTCCTGCAGCGCTTATTGAAAAAATCGAATTGGATGTAGGCGATTTGAAAGTCGGAGAAACCCTTCGGATAAAAGATCTGGAAATTTTCCAGCATAAAGATATTGAAATACTGGAAGATCCAGATGCTACCATTGTCACAGTAACGGCGCCAAGGGTAGTTACATCCGATGAAGATGCCGAATCCGGTGAGACTGCTAAATAAAAAAATAGGAGTGTCTGTGATTTATTCATAGCGCACTCCTATTTTTATAAACTTACAAATCTAAAAACTGTAATAATATCTCTGCCTTGAGCCTTGACATATAAGAATCCCAATCAATTTCAAGCAACGAATTCAGCTTGTCAATCCTTTTCCTTATCGTGTTAATATGCACATACATTTTTTCTGCAGTCACACTAAAATTCATATTATTTTCCAGATAGACCTTGAGCGTTTTTAAAAGCTCAACATTCTTTTCATCTTTCATTAAGTTTTTATACGTCAGAAGCAAGTGTTCCAACTCGTCTTCTGGAATTTGAAGCCATGTGAACAGACCAAGCAAATCATAATCCCAAACTTTTCGTTCTGGATAAATCTTTCTGCCCATTTTCAGAATCTTCTCACACTTCGCTACAACAGATTTTACTTCCGAGAGCTTATTTCCTTCTCGCAAAACCGCAAATTCCAATTCTATTTCCGAACACTTTTCTTGAATCTTTTCCTCAAAGTCCAAAAGCATTTTTTCCACATCTTCATTCTTATATTTTAAGGGTTCTTGCATTTCTGCAAGCATGACTCCCCTATTTTCATCTAAAAATGCAAGTTTCGCATTTTGGGAAAGATTACTATTTTGAAAAGCGGTAAAAAACACATCACGATTGATTCTGGCGCTTACCGTTTCATTTTTCTGCTCAAAAAGGACACATGCATATCTTGTGTTCATGGAAATTCCTTGTTGGCTTGCCTGATATAGCAATCTGTCAGTATTTTCTCCTGTAGAATGTAATGCAAGAAGCACAAGGTTTTCAAAACCGTTATTTCCTATACTATCAGCAATCACAATCTGCTCATACAGCGCCTGCAATAATAAATATGCGATTCTTATGGAATATTCATCGTAATAGTCCAAAAATTCTCTGGATTCCATTACTACAAAATATGCCTGAACAACACCGCCGACTGTAATCGGCATAACAACCCAGCTTACACGCGGTTCTTCTTCTCTTTCATTACACAAGCGAATACGTGTCATTTGAATATAATCGCAAAGCGTATATCGGTTATGCGGCAGACTTGGTTCCCAAAAGTCGCTCTCTTTCAAGCCGTACATTTCTGAAATCCGTTTAAAATTTGCAGAACTATAATAGCCTTCTTTCTCACCTACATCAAACAAAAACGCCGGGAAGTCCATTTCCACCTCAACTGCCTGAAGAATTTTCTTGATCTTTTGAACTTTGTAAGTGATAGGCCACAGACTAAATGCGCCATTTTTTTGAATCTGAAATCGTCGGATTGTTCGATTCAATACAATGGTATTGATCTGCTGCATAACATCCATATAGCTTATTTCAAAAGGCATACTGACCAAAGGTATTTCATATTGATCGAATAAGTCTATGATTTCCTGCGAAATTTGGGGTAAATGTCTTCCTCGTTTTATCATCATTCCCGAAGTCTGTTGCATCATGCCTTCATCAAATGCCTGCTTCATAGAATCCGGTTCCATTCGTATGGAATAGCCTGAGGTAATAACCAATTCTTTTCCTTTTGTCCAACGGTAGGCATCCGGGGCATCCATGATTGCAATCCCCTGAACTTCTCGCTGTAATCCTTTTGCACCGCCTACCACATAAAAGTCCTTAAAAAACTCCTGCTCTAATAAAGTTTTCATCGCAATTCCCATGCTGCCCCTTCCCTTTCTACCACCATTTTTGTTCACAAGTGTAACATTCCTTGCAATTTTCTGTCAAGCAAGGACTTTAAATTCTAATGCTTTGCCAACCAATCCATTGCCACTTTTGCATAAATTGCAGATGAAGTCGGCAAACAAGTCTCATTGAATTTTGCGTGTGGATTATGATGACCTACCCATTCTTTTTCATCCTCCACCCCTGCGCCGATGAATAAATAGCTTGCAGGAACTTTTTCACTAAAGTATGAGAAATCCTCTGATCCCATTACATGGAAAGACGGATATACTTTAAGTTCTTCATCTAATTCTTTTATAGATTGAACAACTTCATCATTCAACGCAACGTCACATTTTACAGCCGGAACATCATTCAATACTTCAATTTCAAAATCAGAACGATATGTTTCTGCTACACCCTTTGTTACTTCATGGATACGGCGTATAATATATTCACGAATCTCCGCTTTAAATGTTCGAAGAGATCCTTCTAACACCGCACGCTGTGGGATCACGTTAAACGCACTTCCTGATTCAAAATGTCCGATTGTCAAAACAGCTTCTTCCATTGCAGATACTTCTCTTGCGATCAATTCCTGCAATGCCAGATATAGATGAACTCCGGTATTGATTGGATCAACTCCCTGTTCCGGCGTCGAACCATGTGTTCCTTTTCCTGTCAAAATAATACGGAACCCATATACAGAAGTCATCGGATATTCTCCGTAGATAATCTTTTTATTCTCGCTATTCGGAGCTACATGCATCGCAAATGCGGCATCTACTTTCGGATTTTCAAGCACGCCTACATCTACTGCTTCTTTTGCACCCTTAAACGTCTCTTCTGCAGATTGGAACAAAAGCTTTACCGTACCATTGAGTTCACTTTCATGTGCTTTCAATAGTTTTGCTGCGCCAAGAAGAGTCGTTGTATGCATATCATGTCCACAGGCATGCATACATCCATTCTTCGAAGCAAATGGTTCTCCTGATTCTTCTTGAACAGGAAGGGCATCCATATCGCTGCGAAGCATAAAGCATTTTTCTCCGTGTCCGATTAGGGCAACAATGCAGGAACATCCTTCATATACCGTATATTCAATTCCCATCTTTTCAAGTTCTTTTGATACGAATTCTACAGTTTTTGGAAGCTTAAGGCCTATTTCAGGCATCTGATGAAGCACTCTTCTCCATTCGCTCAACTGTTGCTGTAGTTCATTTGCTTCTTTTAATAACTGATTTCCCATCACGTATTCCCCTTTCATCTCGTTTTATCTTACGAATCTGTTTTATTCATTATACATTGGCGTATAGTCATTCTGTTTTCCCCGGAATTCTTTCATGATATTCTCACGTACTTCCGGTTTTGTATACAGATCATACGCAATACCTGCTATAGCCTGTGCTGCGCTGATCGCGCCTTTTTCGCCAATTGGACTTCCGGTTGCTGCCGTAGCCTGCCATGTATGAGGTGCTGCTGCTGCCGGCCAACAAGCTGTTGAAAGCAAGCACATTGGCATCATATAACTTACATCTCCACTATCAGAAGATGCCGTAAGCGGATTGATCTTATATAAATCTCTTGCTCCAAGTTTTACAGACAACGGAAGACCTTCTGTATCATAAAGCTTGCTTGCACGTTCAACATTTTCCAGTGCAATCGTGCTCTCCAGTTCTGCCGCAAACTCCATATCCTGTTTGTCAAACGCCGGAAGTTCTATTTCTTTTAGATTTTCATATGCCAGATCTGCAAAAGAATGATTCTCCAATAACTCACAGCATCCATAGTCGATTTTCATCTCCATACTTGTCTCTGTCATCAGACAAGCTCCCTCTGCAATCTTTCTGACACGCTCCAGTATCTCTTTCACATCTGAAATATATGGCGCTCTCACGAAATACCATGAACCAGCGCGAGGCGGAACAATGTTCGGCGCAAATCCTCCGCTATCGGTTGTATAATGAATTCTTGCCTTTGAAGTTACGTGCTCTCTTAAATAATTCACACCTACATTCATAAGCTCTACTGCATCCAACGCGCTTCTTCCTACCTCAGGCGCAAATGCAGCATGTGAGCTTCTTCCTTTAAATTCAAAATGTGCAGAAGCGCTTGCAAGGTATCCGTTGTCATATACCATATTTGCGCTCATAGGATGCCAGCTAATTGCCATATCACAGTCATCAAACATATGATAATATGCCATTTTTACTTTTCCTGAAAGCATTTCTTCTTCCGGGCATCCGTAGAAACGAACCGTTCCTTCTATCCCTTCGTTCTCCAAGAACCTTTTTACTGCAATAGCTGCGGTTGCCGCAGCAGAACCAAGCAAGTTATGACCACATCCGTGTCCCGGCGCTCCCTCTTCTACCGCTTCTTTTTTATTGGATACTTTCTGTGATAATCCCGGCAGTGCATCGTATTCTCCCAGAATTGCAATCACAGGACTGCCGGATCCATATTCTGCATAAAATGCATGTTCCAACTTTTCTTCATTTACAATCACAAATCCTTCCTCTGACAACGCTTTACGGAAGTAATCTGCACTTTCTTTTTCTTCACCGCCCACTTCTGGATGATTCCACAAAGTACGACAGCTTGTCTGACAGAAGGAGTCCAGACTTTTTACGATTTCTTGAAGCTCTTTTTTTGTCATAATCCTATCACCCTTTTCTTAAAATAATCTAAGCTTTTTTCTCAGCATTTTTCAATGTTGCAAGTCCAATTGCAATACTGATAAATACGCATCCCAATGTTCCAAGCCAGTTAGAAGCGCCCGGTAGCCAATTGAATACTCCCATACCAATTGCTGTATATAAAGCAATTGCAATGAGTACCATAATCAGACTATGTTTTTTCATCTTGACACCAAACTGAATCAACAATGCTCCGAATAATGCCGGAAGCAGGTAGTTCAATGCTCCGATAACAGATTGAGGAAGCATCTCAAGAACAGAAGTTCCAAGAATCGCACCTACTGTCAGTACAGATGTGTTGATGATAATCGATACTGCCATACCGAGAGTTGCAATTACAGAGCCTTTTTCTGTTCCAGGTTCTACATCTGCAGCTACCTGTGCCATACTTGCACACGGAATACGCATGTTAGAAATATTTCCTGAGAGAAATGCCATGTAAGTTCCCGCCGGTCCTACAACCGGAAAATATGAAATCGGTTCCACAAACCAAAGTACGCCAAACGCACTAGCGCCACTTACAAATGCTGTAAGCAAAGCTGCCGGTTTCGGGAGAAGTCCATATACAACAGCAAGCAATAATGCCGGTGAAAATGCAAGTACTACGCCAAAATATCCTGTAAATTTACCAATTTTGTTTATTTTTGGCGTATATTCTTCTTTATAAAAATTATTGTTCATATTCCTTCCTCCTACCTTAAATCAAAGCCGTAATGATCATAGCGCCTAAAATGGTAATCGTAAGCGACCATTCTTTTAACCAACCAATGTTCTTTTTCTCTGCAACTGTAGAAAGTATGTACATAATTACCGCTCCAAGCACACATGCAATTGCGTTTTTATTTGCACCCGTAAGTGCTGTTGCCTCTGCTTTTTGAAGCATCAAATAGATTGGTTTTGAAAGGTGGCTTGCAACCATTGCCGCAAATACACCGATGATTGCTGCTGATGCAATCGTAGTCAATGTTCCTGCATTTCCTTTGGATAATTTATGCTCTATTTTATCCATTTTGTTTGCAGCGAACGTTCCAAAGAGTACCCAACCAATAGAGCAAAGAATCATTGTCCAAATTGCCATGGTAAGAGCTTCTTCTGTCATCGGATCTGTTCCAAGAGTTACACCTACTGCCGATGTTCCAAGTCCTGCAGCAATAGATTCAAACATAACCGAACCGATCATAGAAAGTCTCATCCACCCCACAGGACCTCCTACTGTTACAAGAAGTGATAACATACCACTTAATACAACAATAGATGGACCGATTGAAGTTACCGCACTACTTTTCATGGCCTTCTTCATCTGTTTTTTTGTGAGTCCTACCTTCTCTCCTGAGTTGTAAGCTTCCCTGGCAAAAAGAAGCGCTTGTAACATAACGAATACTACCGGAATTCCACAAGCGATCCACATAGGCAAGCTGTTTGCAAGTTTCATAACATCCATATACTTTTCCTCCTTTTTTGCTTTTAAGCATTTCCATATATCATAAGATTTTCTTAAAAATAAAAAAATGAAAATATTTTCACTTTTTCACGTTTTTTGTCGTGTGGTGAAAATATTTTCATTTTTCATTTCCTTTTTATAAAATAATCTCATTCTTGCTTCGGTTAATGCCAAAGACTTTATTCTCTCAACTCCTGTTCATATTGAATCTCAATCAAACACAATCCTTGCGGCGGCGCTGTGATTGCTTCCTGTGTGCGTTCTACTCCGTCTAAAAGCTCCTTCACCTTTTCCGGCTCATAAAAACCTCGCCCTACGCGAATCAACACACCGGCAATGATTCGAACCATATTGTAGAGAAATCCGTTTCCTGTAATTCGAATGGTGATTTCCTCTCCATTTTGTATAATCTGCAAATCTGTCACCGTCCGAACCGTTGTTTTCGCATTTGTTCGGATACAACAAAATGAGGCAAAATCATGTTCCCCCACAATATAAGCTGCCCCCTGTCGCATTTTCTCCACATCTAACGGAAAACTGATGAAACAATTGTACAACCGTTTTGTCGGAATCGCCACTCTTGAATTGATGATGTGATATTCATACGTTTTTAGTGTATCCTGATATCTCGGATGCCATTCCAAAGGAACTTCCTCTGACTTTACAATCACAATATCCTCCGGCAGTCTCTGATTCAAGGCATAAGAAAATCGTTCCGGCGGAATACTGCTGTTCGTATCAAAAACAGCCACATTTCCAAGAGCATGCACTCCCGAATCGGTACGACTCGCCCCGATAACCGCAATTTCTTCTCCGGTCAATTTACAGATGGCTTGATTCAATTTTTCTTCAATCGTTACTCCATTTGGCTGAATCTGCCAGCCACAATAATTTGTACCATCATAGGCAACTGTCAGTTTTACACGTTTCATGAGCTACTCCTAAAATATCCAGATTTTAAACGGAACAAATCTTCCTACTCCGATCAAAACCACAAGATAACATGCTGTTAATATATATGCAATATAGTCTCTTTTCTTATAAACAAGCGGTTTCATCTTTGTTCTTCCATCACCGCCACGATAGCATCTTGCTTCCATCGCCATGGCAAGGTCGTTGGCGCGGCGAAATGCAGAAACGAACAAAGGAACAAGAATCGGAATCATACTTTTTGCCTTCTGAATGATATTCCCACTCTCCAAATCTGCACCTCTTGCAATCTGCGCTTTCATGATCTTATCCGTCTCTTCCAAGAGAATCGGAATAAAGCGAAGAGCTATGGACATCATCATCGCAATCTCATGTACCGGAACTTTGATCTTGTTCAACGGTCTTAACAATCGCTCAATTCCGTCTGTCAACTCATTTGGCGTCGTTGTCAAGGTCATGATCGAAGAACCAATAATCAAATACACAAGACGAAGCACCATATATACAGATGCCCGCAAACCATCTTCTGTAATCTTAATGAATCCAATGGACAATAAAATCTTTCCGCTGGATGTAAAAAACAGATTAAAGATTGTAGTCATCATCAATAATAAGATGATTGGTTTCAATCCTTTTGTAATAAATTTAAACGGTACTTTGGAAGTTCGGATTACGGCAATCAAAAAGATGGTACAGATTGCATATCCCAACACGCTTTTGAATAAAAACAGTGAAATCAAATAGGCAAGTGTACATACGATCTTCACTCTCGGATCTAATCTATGTATCACACTATTCGTTGGATAATACTGTCCTATTGTTATATCTCTTATCATAATACTTTCACAATCTCCTCTACTGCTTCCTCAATCGTTGTTGCTGATACATCTACCGGAAGTCCTTTTTCCTTCAGCGCATGCATAATATACGTCACCTGAGGCGCCGCAAGCCCTACCGTTTCTAATTCCTTATAATGTGCAAACACCTCTTTCGGTGTTCCATCATACAGTTTACTTCCATGATTCATAACAATCAGACGGTCTACATATTTTGCAATATCCTCCATACTGTGAGAAACAAGGATTACCGTCATATCACTTTCTCTATGAAGCTTGGCAATCTGATCTAAGATTTCATCACGGCCAGCCGGATCCAAGCCTGCAGTCGGTTCATCTAATACAAGCACCTTCGGACGCATGGCAAGCACCCCTGCAATGGCTGCTCGACGTTTTTGTCCCCCTGACAGATCAAACGGTGACTGTTTATAAAATTTTTCCGGGAATCCAACTGCCTGTAATGCTTCTATCGCTCTTTTTTCACATTCTTCTTTCGATAGACCTTGATTTTTCGGTCCAAAGCATACATCCGAGAGAACGTCTACTTCAAAAAGCTGGTATTCCGGATACTGGAATACTAATCCGACTTGGCTTCTTAAGTTCTTCATATTATAACCGTCTGCATAGACATTTTCTCCGTTAAAATAATAGGCGCCGGCTGTTGCTTTCAAGAGTCCGTTCAAATGTTGGATCAATGTAGACTTTCCAGAGCCGGTATGTCCGATAATTCCAACAAACTGCCCGTGTGGGATTTCAAGGCTAACATCTTTTAAGGCATGTTTTCGATAAGCAGTACCTTCTCCGTAAATATAATTGATATGTTCTAATTTGATTGACATAATTCTTTTACCAACTCCTCTATACTGAGAATTCCGTCCGGCAGCTTGACACCTTTTTTCTGAAGTTCATATGCCAAAAGAGTCACCTGCGGAACATCCAACCTGTACTTTTTCAATTCTTCTACGCGGCTGAAAATTCCTCGCGGAGTTCCTTCCATCACAACATGTCCTTTATCCATTACAATGACGCGATCTGCCCCTACAACCTCTTCCATATAATGAGTGATTAGGATAACCGTCACCTTTTCTTTTCTTCGAAGCTCTTCTATCGTCTGAATCACTTCTTTTCGACCATTCGGGTCTAACATCGCAGTCGGCTCATCTAGCACAATACATTTTGGCTGCATAGCAATTACACCGGCAATCGCTACTCTCTGCTTCTGTCCTCCCGACAACTTATTCGGTGAATGATGGCGATACTCGATCATACCGACTTTTTGAAGACTCTTCTCCACTCTCTCCCAAATCTCATCTGTTGGCACTCCAAGATTCTCAGGTCCAAAGCCAACATCTTCTTCCACAACCGTCCCGATGATCTGGTTGTCCGGGTTCTGAAACACCATTCCTGCTGTCTGTCTGATCTCCCAGACTTGATCCATGTCTTTCGTGTCTCTTCCGTTTACCCACATCGTTCCGCCAGTCGGTGTCAGAATCGCATTCATTTGCTTTGCCAATGTAGATTTCCCCGAACCGTTATGTCCAAGAATTGCAATGAACTGCCCCGGTTCTATGTCGAGATTCACTTCGTCGAGCGCTCTGTGCGTTCCGATGATATTTCCTTCGTCATCCATCTTTTCATATTCAAATACTAATTTTTCTGTCTTAATCATGCTCATACGCGTTTCCTCTTTTAACTACGTTGCTGCTGTGTGTATTGTACTGCAACTACTTCGGATTTGCAACAGTCGCTTTCTCCGTATTTACAACTAAAATTCCGATACTCACACAGACCAAAGCGATTACCGTTTTCAAAGATGCAATCTGTTCTCCAAGGAGGATTGCGGAGAGGGCAACTCCAAAAATCGGAATACTGAATGCAAATATCGTAACCTTTCCTACCGGATTGTATTTTAGAAGTGTCGTCCAGATACAGAAAGAGATCGTTGTTAATAACGCCAGGTAAACAAGCAGCAATGTTGATTTTACTGTAAAGCCTGTTACATGCCCTCCTGCAAAGAATCCAATCAAAGCCAATACACCGCCTCCGAATAACAACTGGTATGCAGTCAGCGTCATTGGAGATTCTCGGTGGGAAATCAATTTCAATGTAACGGAACTTGTTCCATACATCACAGCACATATAAATACAAAGCCTTCTCCCGTAAGCTTGAATCCACTGCCCCATGCTCCTGGCGCAATGTTAATGATAATCACTCCTGCAAATCCCAAGATGCAGCCTAAAGCTTTTCTCCACGTCATCTTCTCAGATTTGATCAAAAGCGGCGCCACAAGAATCGATACAAATGCATTCGCGGCATTGATTACAGACCCTTTTGCTCCTGTAGTATTTGCTAATCCAATATAGAAAAAGAAATACTGCAATGTTGTCTGTAACAATCCCTGTCCACACACATAAGGAATCGATGACTTTTTCATGGTAAGAATCCTTTTTTCAAACATACAGCCTAATATCCATGTAAAGATTCCTGCCAGAAAAAATCGATATCCCGCAAATAAAATCTGACTTCCTACTTCTTCAATACAAAATAAATCGTAGCCAATCTTGACGCATGGAAATGCACTGCCCCATAAGGCACAGCATACCAATGCAAGAATGGCTACGACACTTGGTTTCCTCATAAATTTTTCCATGTTCTTTCCTCCATTCTTCAACCTTTTCCATTTTAACGAAGAATGGTGGATTATTCAAGTCCTCCTTACAAGACTTCTCCTTTTCTTACACAACCGATTCCTAATCCGCCCGGTCCGATATGACAGCCAATACTGAGTGTCAACGGATAATGCATGATCTTTTCCCCCGGAAATGCCTTTTCCAATTCTTTTTTCCACATTTCCAAAGTTTCCGGTTCCATATAGGTGTTGGCAATTCCCAGATATAGTTCTCCCTTCTCATGCAGCTCATGAAATCTTCCATCTATATCCTTTTTTAATGCTTTACACATTGTCTTAAATGCGGATTTCATTCCACGTACTTTCGCAAAAGCATCCAGTTTCTCTCCTTGAATTGTCAAAACCGGTTTGATATTCAATACTGTTCCGATTGCTGCTCCCGCAGCAGTAACTCTTCCACCTTTTTTCAAATATTCCAACGTATCTACTGCAATATAAATACTGGCGTCTAGCGCCTCTCTTTCAAGAGTCTCGCAAATCTCTGCCCCTGACATTCCTTTTTCTGCCATCTCAAGTGCATCAAAGACTGACTGTGCCTGTGTGACAGAAATTCTGTGATTGTCTACAACATGAACTCTGCCCTCATAATCTTGTGCAAGCATCTTGGCATTGGCGCAGGAACTGCTAAGTCCACTTGTCATCGGAATGTAAACTACTTCCTCATGATCCTTTAAGAGTTCGTCCCACATATCCATTACGATACCTGGCGATGGCAATGATGATGTAATCTCAACACCTTCTGCCTGCTTTCTATAAAATTCTTCTATTGTAATATCCACGCCCTCATAATATGTAATTTCTTCAATGATAACTGGCATTGGGATAATAGAAACTCCCAGTTTTTTGCCCTCTTCCGGGAAAATTCCACAATTGCTGTCTGCCATGATTGCAACTTTTTGCATAAATGATCTTCCTTTCCAATAACTGACACATTGACCGATATTTTAACACATGTTAAAATTATAGCAATTGAATAGTTGTAGTCAATTTACAATATTTGATTTTTGTAAATTACTTATACAGATTGGAGAAATTGTAAACTATATGGAAGATAGACGTATTAAAAAAACAAAGAAAAATCTAAAAGAAACTTTGGTCGAAATGCTTTCTGATATGACCTTTGAACAAATTACCATTACGGAGCTGTGCAAACGCGCAGATATAAGCCGTATCACATTCTATACGCATTACAATGACAAATATGCACTTGTGGACGATATTTTTCAAGATATGATTCGCATCGGTACAGACAAGTATCGAAAAATGCAGCATGAAAATAATCCCGACAGAAATTTGGCAGCAAATTATCGAAATGTCTTGTATACGCTTTTGGACTTATACTATGATAATTATCCGTTTTTCCGGCACACAAGACCGGATAAAAATCCATTTCTCGCCTTTTCTTTCTATAATTATGTATTAAAAACAATCGAAGCTTACACCGATCGAGAAGGGAGAACACTAAATCTTCGCTATTCCGCAAGAAAGATTGCCGGATTCCTCTGCTATGGTATCGTCGGATTCATCAATGAATGTCATGCAGAAAATATGCCTCTTGACCAAATTCGCGAAGAAGCTTCCCATCTTCTCACAAGCATCCTTACTTCCGACATTATTATGGGGTAACTATGAATTGCTTGATATCCGTTGACAAATATTTTTGCCCCCGATACAATAGGAGAAGAGAACAAAACAGAAAGGAAGATTTCAAAATGGCAAATCCAATTGTAACATTTGAAATGGAAAATGGAGACATCATCAAAGCAGAGTTATATCCTGAGATTGCTCCAAATACAGTAAACAACTTCATCTCCCTTGTAAACGCAGGTTTTTACAATGGAATTATCTTTCACCGTGTCATCCGCGGCTTCATGCTTCAGGGCGGATGTCCGCAGGGAACAGGTACAGGCGGACCAGGTTACAGCATCAAAGGAGAGTTCGCTCAGAACGGTTTCACAAACAATCTGAAACATGAACCAGGTGTTCTTTCTATGGCTCGTACCATGATGCCGAACTCTGCTGGTTCACAGTTTTTCATCATGCATGAAAAATCTCCACACCTTGACGGCGCTTACGCTGCTTTTGGTAAAGTAATCGAAGGTATGGACGTTGTCAACGCGATTGCAGAAACAGCTACAGATTTCCGCGACAAACCTCTAGAAGATCAGAGAATGAAAACAGTAACTGTAGAAACTTTCGGTGTGGACTATCCGGCACCGGAAAAAATGTAATCATCAATTTATTCAGATTTTCAAAAGGGCTCCAAAAGAGCCCTTCTATCAAACAAATCCGACATTCGTCGAACGGTATTCAATTGACAATTTATTTTTATCATATGTAACAGATTTCTACTTGTTTTAATATCAAATTTGTTATAACAAAGGAGAACAATGTATAATATACTATTTTATAAAAAAGGCAAAAAACAACTTAAAAGATTATTTAGAAAGGAATGGTATCTCATGACAAACGATTGGAAATCTTTTCGTTCAACATTAAACTTAACACCGGAAGAGGAATCCTTAATATCTTTAGAAAAAAATCTGATTCAAACCTTAATCTCCGCACGTCAGGAAAAAGGACTTTCTCAGAAAGAGCTTGCCGAGCTCTGTGGTGTTCCCCAATCTGCTATTGGTCGGCTTGAGCGTGGCAAACACTCACCTCAGCTCAATAGTCTTTTAAAGATTTTACAAGCTCTAGGGTATACTTTGCAGATTACTCCATTGAAAAAATAGAGAATGCCAACGCATTCTCTATCTCCTACCTTGCCACAAACACATATTTCTTTTCATTGGAAAGACTTGGTTCATATGTATAACCATTCCAATCAAACTTCTTGATATCTTCCGGATCTTCAATCCGATTCTCCATCACATACTGTACCATATGACCTCTCGCCATCTTCGCTAGCGTCGCAAGTGTTTTTAACTTTCCTTTGTGCATAGTCAAAAACTCTACATCAATCAGGCAATCCTTTTTCGCATATTTTCTCACGCACTTCGCATATTCTTCCGAAGCCAAATTGAGCACAGTCTCCTCATCACAATACACTTCCCGATAAATCTCATCTCCCCAAAACTCATAGAGATTATGTCCTTCGATCGGAAGCTTGCATTGCATTTCCAATCGATAAGGCTCAATCGCATCCAGTGCGCCAAGCGCTCCGTAACATGCACTTAAAATCCTCAAATGCTCCTGCGCATACTGCAACGTCTCCAAATCCCAGTTCACCGCATCCATGTGCTTAAATACCAGTCCATCATATGTCAATACTGCTGCCGTCCCCTCTTTTTCCATAGAAAATGCCTGTATATCTGCAAATGCTTCGCCAGCTAATTTTTCATTGATCTTCATATAGCTTTCCAAATCCCAAGGCGTACACTTTTTCAAAGTTTGGATAACTGTTTCTGTTTTCTCTGGGAATCTGCATTTAGAAAGTGTAAGCTCATCTCGCGTTCTAACCTTCATATTTTTTGCCGGTGAAATAATCGTTCTCATTTCTATTCTCCTGTTCTACTCTGATTTTACGGTATTATAAAACACAACTCCAAGTATGATTGCTCCTCCGATTAACTCCTTCCCTGTCGGAATCTCGTGTAACAAAAAGATTGCCGCCACAATCCCATACACCGATTCCAAACCGGATATGATCCCTGCTGTCTGCACTCGAATATGTTTTAGTCCTTCGATAAACATGGAATGTGCGATTGCCGTACATACAATCCCATACAATAAAAGTCCTGCCACGTCCATCTTGGTTACTGTCGGACGTATGAAAAACATTGCCGGAAGCAAAACGATCGCCGCAGACCCCTGTTCATAAAATGAAACGATACTTCCTTGATATGTACTTACAAACTTCCGGTTCCAAAGGGACAGCACCGCATAAGAAAAACTGCACACCATTCCAAGCAGCACACCTTGCGTCATGCTGTTGGAAAGCTGAAACTCCGGCACGATAAACAATACCCCCACCAGCATAACAAATGCACTGATCACACTAGACGTCTTTAATTTTTCATGAAACAAATACGGTTCCAAAAACGTAACAAATAATGGGAATGTAGAAAATGTGATTGTTCCCACCGCCACTGTCGATAATTGAATCGACAACATGAATGTTGTCCAATGAACGGCAAGAATAATACCCGCTATAAAAAAAGCGCCATAATCCTTCTTATTTGTTAATCGAATCTCCGTTTTCCTCATCTTTAGCATCAACCATAAAAATAACGAAGAAAACAGCACCCTTCCAAAGGTAATCACAATTCCAGGAAGATCTACCATCTTCGCAAATAAACTGGACATTCCAAATAATAAAACTGCAATATGAACTTGCCAAAGTCCTTTTTTCTGTGTATTCATCTCTCTCTTCCTCACATCTTTATTCTGATTTCTATTATATAAAATCCATGCATAAATGCAATATTTGACAAAGAATAAACGATACTTGTTACTTCCTTCACCTCATGCTATACTTTTAGAAAACGTACTGATTATGAAGGGTAACACCTAAGTAAAAAGGCGCACAGAATGAAAAATCAAGGGGATTCTATACCCTTTTTCATACCTTGCGTCTTATGATGCAAGGTATTTTTTTGTTACAAATCCAATCAAAAAGGAGGAATTATGGATACACGAATCGCACTAATTGGCATTATCGTAGAAAGTCACGAATCCATTGAACAATTGAACGCTCTATTGTCAGAATACGGAGACTACATCATCGGACGCATGGGTATTCCTTACCGGGAGAAAAAGGTTTCTATCATAAGTGTTGCCATCGATGCACCTAATGATGTCATCAGCTCTCTTTCCGGAAAACTGGGAATGCTGCCCGGTATCAATACAAAAACAACTTACACAAAGCAATAAGGGAGCACATATGAAACAACTCATCGACAAACTAAGAGAAAATGGGAATTTGTCCAAAGAAGAATGGACAGCCCTGATTCAAAATCGAACGCCAGAGCTTGCAGACTATGTCTTTCAACATGCACGAGAAGTACGAGGACTTCATTATGGAAAAGATGTCTATATCCGAGGACTCATGGAATTTACCAACTACTGCAAAAACGATTGCCTCTACTGCGGCATTCGAAAAAGTAATGGAAACGTCACTCGGTATCGTCTAACGAAAGAACAGATTTTATCCTGCTGCGAAAGCGGCTATCAGTTAGGATTTCGAACCTTCGTACTCCAAGGGGGAGAAGACGGATATTTTACCGATGACCGCATGCTTGATATCATTCAGGAAATCCGCAACACTTATCCGGATTGCGCCATCACCCTTTCCATCGGTGAAAAATCTCTTGAAACGTATCAAGCGTTTTTCGATGCCGGAGCAGATCGATATCTATTGCGACATGAAACATATGATTCTGCACACTATTCCAAACTGCATCCAGCAAGCTTAAACGTCAAAACAAGACAACAATGTCTTTGGGATTTAAAAACAATCGGCTATCAAGTCGGTACCGGGTTCATGGTAGGCTCTCCCTACCAGACTGCAGAAAATCTCGCAGAAGACATGCTGTTTCTGAAAGAACTGAATCCACAGATGGTTGGCATCGGCCCATTCATTCCGCACCATGACACCCCGTTCAAAGACTTCCATGGCGGAACATTAGAACTCACACTTTTCATGCTCGGACTCATCCGCCTGATGCTTCCAAAAGTTCTATTACCGGCAACAACCGCCCTTGGCACTATCGCACCAGATGGTCGAGAACGTGGAATCTTAGCCGGAGCCAACGTCATCATGCCGAACCTGTCTCCGGTAGATGTCAGAAAAAACTATAGCCTATATGACAACAAACTCTGTATGGGCGCTGAATCCGCAGAATGCATTGCTGATTTAAAACAGCGAATGGAATCTATCGGTTATCGTATTGTAATTGCCCGCGGCGACTCGCTCAATTAAAAAGGGACAGGGCATTTTTCAAAAAGGGACATAGAAAAAGTAAATTAGGGACGTAGTAAAGTGTAAAAAGTGTACGTCCCCAAAGGAGGAAATTATGTACAATCCAGTTTCAAAAAATCCAGATGAATTTATCAACCACGAGGAAATCTTAGAAACTCTTGCCTACGCTGAGGCAAACAAGCATAATGAAGAGTTGATTTCTTCTATCATCGAGAAAGCGAAACTTCGAAAAGGTCTGACACACCGAGAAGCAGTTGTGTTGTTAGATTGTGATATCGAGGAGAAAAACCAAGAGATTTATGCTCTTGCAGAGCAGATCAAAAAAGATTTCTACGGCAATCGTATTGTAATGTTTGCACCGCTCTACCTCTCCAACTACTGTGTAAACGGCTGTACCTACTGCCCATACCACATGAAAAATAAGCATATTGCTCGTAAAAAGCTGACACAGGACGAGATTCGTAAAGAGGTTATCGCCTTACAGGACATGGGACATAAACGTCTTGCTCTTGAGACGGGGGAAGATCCTGTAATGAGCCCAATTGAATATGTATTAGAATCGATCAGGACGATTTACAGTATCAAGCATAAAAACGGAGCCATTCGCCGTATCAATGTAAATATTGCGGCAACGACTGTGGAAAACTATAGAAAGCTAAAAGAAGCCGGCATCGGAACTTATATTTTATTCCAGGAAACTTATCACAAGGAAAGTTATTTGGAACTTCATCCAACAGGACCAAAGCATGATTACGATTATCACACAACCGCTATGGACCGTGCAATGGAAGGTGGTATTGATGATGTAGGTATCGGCGTTCTCTTCGGGCTTGATAAATACCGCTATGAGTTAGCCGGACTTTTGATGCATGCAGAACATTTAGAAGCCGTATACGGTGTTGGTCCGCATACGATCAGTGTTCCAAGACTTCGTCATGCCGATGATATTGATGCAGATTCTTTTGACAACGGTATCGATGATGACACATTTGCAAAAATCGTAGCATGTATCCGTATCGCTGTTCCATATACGGGCATGATCATTTCTACAAGAGAAAGTAAAGCTTGCCGTGAACGCGTACTCCACCTTGGCGTTTCTCAGATCAGCGGTGGTTCTAAGACAAGCGTCGGCGGATACGCAGAACCGGAACCGGAAGATAACAAATCTGAGCAGTTTGATGTCAGTGATACTCGTACTTTGGACGAAGTAGTGAAATGGCTTATGGATCTAGGATATATCCCAAGCTTCTGTACTGCCTGCTACCGTGAAGGAAGAACAGGCGACCGTTTCATGTCACTTTGCAAAAGCGGACAGATTCAAAATTGCTGCCAGCCAAACGCATTGATGACCTTAAAAGAATACTTAATGGACTACGCTTCCGAAGCTACGAAAAAAGTAGGCGAACATGTGATTGAAGAAGAAATCAAACAGATTCCAAACGAAAAGGTTCGTCAGATTGTTATCGAGAATCTAAAAGCAATTGAAAACGAAAATCGCCGCGACTTTCGATTCTAGGAGGTTCCTATGAGTTTAAACAGCACACCTTCTGCCGACAGAATCCATATTGGAATCTTCGGCAGACGTAATGCTGGGAAATCCAGCATTATCAATGCCATCACCGGACAGAATCTTGCCATTGTCTCTGACATTAAGGGAACAACAACCGATCCGGTTTTAAAAGCAATGGAGCTCCTCCCTCTTGGTCCGGTTGTCTTAATCGACACTCCTGGATTAGATGACGAAGGAGAATTAGGCGAACTTCGTATCAAAAAAGCTTACCAGATTTTGAATAAAACCGATATTGCCTTACTTGTAGTGGATAGTTCTATTGGAATAACAATAGAAGATGAAAAAATACTTTCCAGAATCCAGAATAAAAACATTCCATACCTGATTGTATATAACAAATGTGATATATTTACGGAAGCTGCTTCCCAATCAGACAATACTATCTCTGTCAGCGCATCTACAGGCACACATATCCATGAATTAAAAGAACGGATTGCCGCGCTCGCTCCAAAATCAGCTGATTCTCTTCCGATTGTAAGAGATCTGCTAAAATCAAATGATTTCGTTGTGCTTGTTGTTCCGATCGACAGCTCCGCTCCAAAGGGACGTCTGATTCTTCCGCAGCAACAAACTATTCGAGATATTTTAGAAGCAGGAGCCGTTTCCGTTGTCGTAAAAGATACAGAGTTAAAAGAAACACTTAATAATCTAGGAAAAAAACCTGCCCTTGTCATTACCGACAGTCAAGCATTCAAAGAAGTGGCAAAAATTGTACCGGAAGATATTCCTCTCACTTCTTTCTCTATTCTTTTTGCAAGACATAAGGGAGATTTGGACATTGTGGCCAATGGCGCACATGCTATTGAGCAGTTAAAAGATGGAGACACCATCTTAATCTCCGAAGGCTGTACACACCACAGACAATGCGAAGATATCGGAACGGTCAAGATTCCACGCCTTCTGAAAAACTATACGCAAGCAGATTTGAATTTAGAATTTACGAGTGGAACAGAATTTCCGGAAGATTTATCAAAATACAGCCTAATCATTCATTGCGGCGGCTGTACTTTAAACGAACGAGAGATGAAATACCGTCTCCGCTGTGCCAAAGATCAGAATGTACCAATTACCAACTACGGAACAGCTATTGCACATATGAATGGAATTTTGACACGAAGCTTAGAACCATTCGCTTAACAAAAATACCCCTTAAAAAATGTCCAATCCATATTTTTCAAGGGGTATTACTATCTATACTTTACTATTTTCCTAATCTCTTTTCTTTGAAATCCTCACAAAATTTAAAGGACCCCGTAAAAAGGAAATCTTCTTCCTTTTTACGAAAAAATAACCCCTATTCCAATTACCTGCAATATAAAGATTACCGGCACCCCTATATAGAACTTTGGTTTTTTCGTCTTATGACGAAATACCTGCATTCCCCAAAATGCCCCAATAGAACCTCCGATTACCGCAACCCCCAAAAGTGTAGCCTCCGGGATCCTCCATTGGCGACGTTTTGCCTTCTGCTTATCCAAACCATATAGGAAAAATGCAATTGCATTAATCATACACACATAAATTATTATATTTCTCATTTTCTTACCTCCACAATCATGATATAATAGAAACAATGAAATTGTAAACAGATCAGGAGGAAAACCATGAATTTTCTTAGTATTTTTGATGTGATCGGTCCAAATATGATTGGTCCATCCAGCTCCCATACAGCCGGCGCCGTAGCCATTGCTCTTCTTGCAAGAAAGATGTACGGACGCCCAATTAAAAAAGTTACGTTTACCCTTTATGGTTCTTTTGCCAAGACATACAAAGGACACGGCACAGACAAAGCGCTTCTTGGTGGAACACTTGGCTTTGATACAGACGATGAAAGAATCCGAGATGCATTTCAGATTGCAGACGAAATGGGCGTAGAATACCATTTTATCCCAGATGAAAAGACGATAACAAACCATCCAAATACAGCTGATATTTTCTTTGAAGATGAAGACGGCCATACACTATTTGTACGCGGCGAATCCATCGGCGGTGGTAAAATGAAGATTGTACGCATCAACAACATTGATGTAGAATTTACAGGTGAATACAGTACCCTTATCGTTCAACAGATCGATAAACCGGGTGTGGTCGCACACATTACACAATGCTTGAGCGTTCACAATATCAATATCGCATTCATGCGTCTTTTCCGTGAAGACAAAGGCACTACTGCATTTACAGTTGTAGAATCCGACGAACCGATTCCAAGGGACATTTTACAGTATATTAAGATCAATCCAAACGTACAGGATTTGATGCTCATCGAGATGTAGGAGGTAGGAAAAATGGATTTTTATAACGGACAAGCTTTATTAGATATATGTGAAAAAGAACAGATTAAAATATCGGTTGCTATGAAAGAACGGGAAGTGACAATGGGAACACTGACAAGTGAAGAAGTAGATAAGAAACTTGAAAAAGTTCTTGAAATCATGCATAACTCTTCCCACCGTCCAATCGAAAAACCAGGTAAATCCATCGGTGGATTGATCGGCGGAGAGGCCAAAATGATTCACGACCATGCTGAAACTTCGCAGAGCGTCGCTGGTTCCATGCTTTCCAAAGCTATGGCATACAGTATGGCTGTTTTGGAAGTGAACGCCTCAATGGGACTCATTGTTGCCGCTCCGACTGCAGGCTCTTCCGGTGTTCTTCCGGGAATCTTAATGGCGCTTCAGGAAGAAAAAGGGTTCTCTGACGAAGAGCTTTACAGCGGGCTTCTCAACGCCAGCGCCGTAGGATATATTTTGATGCGCAATGCCTCTGTGTCAGGAGCAGAAGCCGGATGCCAGGCTGAGGTTGGTGCAGCATCTGCTATGGCTGCAAGCGCCATCGTTGAACTGATGGGCGGAACACCAAAACAATGCTTATCGGCTGCTGTACATGCTATGTCTAACTTACTTGGACTTGTGTGTGATCCAATCGCCGGACTTGTAGAGGCTCCATGTCAGACACGAAATGCCATCGGTGTTGCGAATGCTATCACCTCCGCAGAACTTGCTTTGGCAGGTGTAGAACATCCAATTCCATTCGATGAGATGGCAGAATCCATGTACCACGTAGGAAAAAGCCTTCCTTTCGAATTGCGTGAAACTGCAATGGGCGGATGCGCCGGTACTCCAACCGGCTGCCAATTAGGTTGCGCTATTTGCGGAAAATAATAGTAAAAGGTGTTTCTAAGGCACTCAAACCAGCCTTAGAAACACCTTTTGCAATTCTACATATTTCTAAATATTAAAGAAGGGATTCTCATCTATCGCTTACAATCCTCTGAAATTTTATAAATGATGATGACAAAAGAACTTTGTTCCATTCTCTTCTTGTTGCTCTGGATATTTTTCCTGACAAACAGAAGTACGATATTTACACCGCGAATAAAATGGACACATATTTTCTCTCTTTTCTACTATAATTTCATTTGCTTCACGTACTGTTTCTTTCTTATTTCTCTCTTCCGGATTTGGAAGTCTCATTTTTGGTACAGATCGAATCAAATATTCTGTGTAAGGATGTTTCGAATGGTTGTATACTTCTTCAACCGGTCCAATCTCACAAATTCTTCCAAGATACATAATCACAACTCGATCTGCAATATAACGCACAACTCCCAAATCGTGCGAAATAAAAAGCAAACTTAAATTCCTCTGACTCTGAATGTCTTTTAGTAAGTTCAAAATCTGCGCCTGTACAGAAACATCCAACGCGGAAACTGGCTCATCACAAGCAATGAATGCCGGCTCTAACGCCAAAGCTCTGGCAATTCCAATTCTCTGCCTCTGCCCACCTGAAAACTGATATGGATAACGTTTCATATGGGTTTCATTTAACCCAACTGTCTCTAACAGTTCCCTTACTTTCTTTCTGCCATCTTCTTTTCCCTTGTACACTTTATTTGCCAAAAGTGGTTCCAAGAGGATATCTTCCGCTTTCATTTTCGGATCCAATGAAGCATACGGGTCTTGAAACACCATTTGCATGTTTCTACGGATTTCTCCTTTTTCTTCCTTTTTGGCAAATACGTCTTTTCCGTCAAAATAAACATTTCCTTCTGATGGTGTCTCTAACCCCAGGATAATTCTTCCCAATGTTGTCTTTCCGCAACCAGACTCTCCAACGAGCGCCAACGTCTCATTATTATATATTTCCAAATCCACATGATGTAACACGTGATTTTCTTTCTTTCCACTAAACAGACCCTTTGTTACAAATGTCTTACTAATATCTTTTGCTACAATTAATGATTTATTCATAAGCTACTAACCCTCTTCATACAAGAAACATCTTACTCTTGTTCCATCTTTCTGTTGGTATAATTCCGGTTTTTCTTTTATACACTGCTCTGATTGATACGGACATCTTTCCGCAAATCTGCATCCACTCGGAATATTTTCGATTGATGGCACCATTCCTTGAATTGACATCAATTGTTCGATTTTCTTTTCTGGATCTGGTGATGCCTGTATTAATGCCTGTGTATATGGATGTTTCGGCGCTTGAAAAAATGTCTGTACATCCGCTTCTTCCACAATCTGTCCACAATACATAACATACACATAATCGCAATTTTCACAAATCACAGCTAAGTCATGTGAAATCAATATAATGGAAACACTCAACGTTTCTCTTAATGAACGTAACAGTTGTAAAATCTGAGCCTGTATAGTCACATCCAACGCTGTTGTAGGTTCATCTGCAATGATCAAAGAAGGATTCGCCGCAATTGCCATTGCAATCATCACACGTTGATTCAAACCTCCGGAAAGTTGATGAGGATATTGATTATAGCGTAACTGTGCATCCGGAATTCCAACAGATTCCATTAACGCAATGGTTTTCTTTTTCAATTCCTCTTTTGATAAGTCAGAATGCAATTTCAAACTTTCTTCAATCTGTTTCCCTACTTTATGAAGTGGATGAAGAGCACGCACCGGCTCTTGAAAAATCATCGAGATATCTTTACCACGGATTTTTCGTAACTCTTTTTCTTTTAAATTTGTCAGATCTTCTCCACGAAACAGGATTTCTCCAGATTTCACTTTAATATTGACTGGCATGAGCTGCATGACAGCTAAACTCGTCATACTTTTTCCACATCCTGACTCACCGACAATTCCTACGATCTCTTTCTTTTTTACTTTGATATTCACTTTATCTACAATCGCATTTTTCGATTTTGGGTCACCAATTGTAATATCTTTTACCTCTAATAACACGTCTTCCATCTTACTCCTCCTTTACTTAGCCGTACGTTTCGGATCAAGCAAATCTCGCAAACTATCTCCAAAGAAATTCAAACATAAAGAAATAAGAAGAATATAAATTGCCGGAGCCAAAGAAATCCAAGGAGCATCAAATAAATACGTTCTGCCTTTCGATACCATAACCCCAAGGCTAGTTTGTGGTGGCTGCGCACCAAATCCAAGAAAACTCAAACCGGCTTCTGAAAGAATCGCAACCGGAATAGACATTGTATAAAGTACAAGCAACATAGAACGAATATTGGGCAAAATATGTTTTATCATAATTTTCCATTTACTAACACCCATTGATCTGGCCGCTTCAATATAAGTACTATTCTTCAACGATAACGTCTGTGCCCGTACTGTTCTTGCAGTTCCTGCCCAACCGACAAGGATTAACGCCAACATCAAGTTTTTTGTACTAGCGCCAAGATTGTAGACAATTGCCATTGCAAGGATCATAAACGGATAAGACAACACGATATCTACCAATCGCATAATACATGTATCCAACAATTTTGATGAAGTCATTCCTGCGACCATTCCCAAAAAGGTTCCAATAATCAGATTAATCGTTGTTGGCACAAATCCAATAAACAGTGATATTCTAGATGCATATAGAATACGGCTGAAAATGTCTCTGCTTAATTCATCTGTCCCAAAAATATGCTCTGCAGAAGGCGCCATTTTCGGCTTCGTGTACTGCGTCTCATTAATTCCATATGGCGCAATCACATCTGCAAAAACCGCCAGAAAAATAAATACTAAAATCATAAGCAGACTAATAAATCCCACAGGATCTTCTTTTATATATTTCAATATATTTCTGCCGGCATTTTTCATTTTATTTTTCATGCTTTCCTCCTAATCGTATCGCACTCTAGGATCTGCCAGTGCGTAAATAATATCTGCAATTAAATTTCCAATAATAATCAACATCGTACTAAGAATAATAGTTCCCTGCAAAAGCGGAATATCTCTATTCGTTAACGCAGAAATTGACAATGTTCCGATTCCCGGAATACTGAAAATATTTTCTGTAATTAAGGCGCCACCAAGCAAAGATGTAAACTGCATCATCATAATTGTGATTACCGGCAAAATAGACATCTTCAATGCATGAAAAATAACAATTCCCATCCGCGTCTGTCCTTTTGCTTTCGCAGTTGTAATATAATCTGCCTGAATAACATCAATCAAATTCGTCCGGATCAGACGAGAAATCTCACCTGCCATACTCCATCCCAAAACAATGGATGGTAAAACCAAATGCGCAGTTGTTGTAAATCCACTAATTGGCAGCCATTTCAATTTGTAAGCTATCAAATATTGTAAAATAATTCCAATAGAAAAAGTCGGCATGGATATTCCCATCAACGAAACGCCCATAAATAATTTATCTAAAATTGTATTTTTCTTCAATGCACTGATAATTCCCACCGGAATCCCCAGTCCCCAGGCAAATATAATAGCCGATACAGCCAATTTTATTGTATTTGGAAATGCATTTTTGATTAAATTTGCAACCGGCTGATTCATAACAAAGGAAGTCCCTAGGTCTCCACGCAACAAATCTTTCATATACAATCCAAAACGAACCAGAATCGGATCATTCAAATGCATTTCCGCTTCCACTCTGGCAACTGTCTCATTATTAATTTTGTTTGACATCATTGCAGTAACCGCGTTTCCAGGGATAAGATTCATCAAAATAAATGTGATCATTATTACTCCCAAAAGAATTGGAATAGATACCGCAATTCGTTTTCCAATATATTTTCGCATATGTTTTCTCCCTATATGTATAAAAGTGTGCATTCTCATACACACTTTCCTACATACTTTCATGAAGAAAGGTATCAAGAACGACACCTTTCTCCTGAATTATTCTTATTTATTTGTTATAAGATTCATCAATTTCTACATTATGTGTTGAACAGCAAACCCATCCCTGCCATCCAAGCTGGAAGTTCTTAAGTCTTGGGCTAATAATACATGTACGTTTCTCTGCTGCAATTGGTAAATATAATGCTTTCTCTGTAACAATTTCTGCCTCTAATCCTTGAAGCGCTGCAATTCTTTCCTCTGCATCAAGAAGTCCATTTGCTTTCTTAATACGATCACTTAAATCCTTGTCTGTGATATTGTATCCATTAGAAGCGCTGCTCTCTACAGTAAATGTTGTAAAGAATGAACCTGGATCTGGAACATCTGCTGTTACCGGCCCAAGTGTCAATGAGAATCCTTCGCCACTTGCAACTGTATCCCAATAAGAAGTCATATCCATATTTTTGATTTCTGCCTTAATTCCTACTTCTCCAAGCATTGACTGAATCATTTCATTGATTGGATGTGTATAACTACTTTCTCCATTCTGAAGAATTGTAAGTGTTACATCTGATTCATGTCCTGCATCTTTTAATAATTTTTTAGCTGTTTCTACATCATATTTGATTTCTGGCTGTTCTTCATTGTAGCCTGGAATTGCTGGAGGAAGTACTCCGTTTAATAATGTAGCTTCTCCATTATAGAAATTCTGGTTAATTAAGTCACGGTTGATTGCAGCCTGAACTGCTTTTCTAATATTTTCATCAGCCATAAATTCATCTTTCTGATTGAATACAATATAATCCATACTTGGAGGCTGATATCCGATTAACTGATCTTTCCAAAATTCGCTATTCTGGAAATATTCAAGATTTTCCTGCTTTACTGACATGTAATCTAACTCACCGTTTTCAAACATCATACGTTCTGTAGAAGCATCAATATTCATTAAATAACGTACACCTTCGATTTTTGCTGGTGTATTAAAGTACTCGTCATTTCTTACAAGATTGATTTCCTGATCCTGTGTCCAGTCTTTAAATTTCATATATCCTGTACCAACTGTATATTGTGGATCAAAACCAAATTTATCTTTTCCTTCTTCTACTGCTTTACGATTGTAAATAGATGCAGGTGCACCTGTCATACTTGCAAGGAAGGATGCTGATGGAGCTGAAAGTGTAATCGCTACAGTATAATCGTCAATTACTTTTACACCTTCAATTACATCTGACTTTCCATCAAGGCGTTCCTGATATCCTTTAATTTCCTGGAACTGACCTGCATTCACACAAGCTTCTTCCGGATTTACAGCTTTATCGATTGTAAACAATACGTCATCTGCTTTGAATTCTTCTCCGTTGTGAAATTTAACACCTTTTCTTAAATGGAATGTATATGTAAGTCCATCCTCACTAATATCCCATTTCTCAGCAAGACTTGGAATAATCTCTGTCTCACCTGCTTCATTTACAACAACGTCTACAAGGCGGTCATAAATCTGAAGCGGAATAAAATAATCCGCATTTGTTTTCTGAATGTCTAATGTTTTCGGGTTTTGGAATAATGTAAGTACCATGATATTACCGTTTTTGCTTACATATTCTGTTTTTGTTTCGTTTTTAGCCGGTGTTTTCTCTTCTGTTTTTCCACAGCCAGCAAGCATAGAAACAGATAACGTAGCAGCTAAAAGCATGCTTAAGATTTTCTTTTTCATTTTCTTACCTCTCCTATTATTTATGCTTCTTACCCCAAAGCATCTGTATTCTATCACACCTAAAACAATAAGTAAAATAAATTCTTCCTATATCATTTATACCAATTATCTATAGCTTTTTTCACAAACAAAAGCCTTCTCCGTACCCCATTTTCCCTTATTTATCCTCTATCGCCATTACCATATCAATTCTTCTTTGGTGTCTTCCACCTTCAAATTCAGCGCTTAGCCATGTATCCACGATCATTTTTGCCATCTCAATTCCAACAACTCTTGCTCCAAACGCTAAAACATTGGCATCATTATGCATTCTAGAAAGTTTTGCCGTATATGGTTCGCTACATACAACAGCACGCACACCTTTTACTTTGTTAGCTGCAAGTGAAATTCCAAAACCTGTTCCACAGATTAAGATTCCTTTTTCTACCTCACCATTTACAACAGCACGTCCTACTTTTTCTCCATATTCCGGATAATCGCAGCTTGCTGTAGAATCTGTTCCGTAATTCACGACTTCATGTCCAAGCTCCTCTAAATATGCTGTAATCTCCTGTTTCATTTCTACTGCTGAATGATCATTTCCAATTCCAATTCTCATAGTTTTATTCTCCTTTTCTTTTCTGTGTTTAAACAATATCTTTTATCATTATACCAAAAATCCCTCTTTTCGCCAATGTATTTTCAGTTGCACATCTTACCATGCAACGGTATAATGACTTCGGAGGTAATTGACTATGATAAAACTAATTGCAAGCGATTTAGACGGCACATTGCTTTTGAATGATGCACAATCTCTAAATCCGGAACTATTTGATCTCATATTAAAATTAAAGGAAAAGGGAATCCACTTCATCGCCGCAAGCGGAAGACAGTACGCCAGCATGCACCGATTATTCGCACCTATAAAAGACCAGATTTCCTATATTACAGAAAATGGTTCTCTATGCTTTCACGAAGGAGAAATCACTTCTATGGAAACGATGGATCGTGAATTAGGACTTCGCATTTTGGAAGATATCCACAACCGTAAAAACTGTCATATTCTTTTATCCTGTCAAGATACATACTATACCGATTCAGAAAAGGTATTCTATCATATGCGGGACACTCTGCATTCCGATATTAAACTCGTACCGGATGTGTCTGAAATTCAAGAGCCCTTCTTGAAAATCGCGGTATATGATGATGTTACAATTGCCGATACTGCGCGTTACTTTTACGAAAAATATAACGACCTCATTCCTGTGGCCACTTCCGGTACTGTATGGGTAGATTTTGTTCTTCCAAATGCAAACAAAGGAACGGCATTGCAAGCTTTTGCAGAATATTTTCATGTCAAACCGGAAGAATGCATGGCATTTGGCGATCAACAAAATGATATTGAAATGCTGGAATTTGCAGGGGAAAGCTATGCAATGGAAAAAGCAGCTCCTGGAGTGGCTTCCCACGCAAAATATACAACAAATTGCGTAGAAGACGTACTACGTGAGCTACTTAAGTCTCTTTTATAAACCTAACACATCGAACACGAAAGGGGAATTTAAAATGATAACCATAGATAACCAGAAATGTATCGGCTGCGGAAAATGCGCCAAAGACTGTATCTCTCTTGCGATACAAATAATGGATGGAACTGCCGTTCCTCCGAAAGATTGTCTGCTTTGTGGACATTGCGTTGCTATCTGCCCGACCAATGCTGTTTCTATCCCAGACTATGACATGAACGATATTATAGAATACGACCCAGACACATTTTCTCTTTCACCGGAAACTCTGTTGAACAACATCAAATTCCGTAGAAGTATCCGCGATTACAAGGCACAACCAATTGAAGATGAAAAACGCGATTTAATCCTTCAAGCCGGACGATACACAGCAACAGCCAAGAACAATCAAGACTGTCACTTCATCTTTGTTCAGGATGAATTAGAAACTCTGAAAAAATATGTATGGGATTATATCGACTCTGTAGAGGCCCAGGGTGCCAGTCAGCTTCCAAAGGAACTCCTTCCATTTGTCAGCTTCAATCGCCGTCGGAAAAACAATCCGAATGATGATTACTTATTCCGCAATGCCCCGGCTGTGCTTTTCATCACATCTGATTGGCCTTTAGATGCCGGACTTGCCGCTCAGAATATGGAACTCATGGCGGTAGCTTCCGGTCTCGGTGCTCTCTACAACGGTTATCTCGCAAGAATTGCAAATGAGAACGAAGCGCTAAAAGATTGGCTCAGCATCTCCGGCAAAACCATCAAAGCGTGTATGTTACTTGGATATCCAAATGTAAAATATGAAAGAACGGCGCCGAGAAGAAAAGCGCACATTATACTAAAATAAAATTTATAAAGGTCTTATTCTAAACAATAAAAATTGCCACGCTCTTAATAGAACATGGCAATTTTTTTGTTTATATCCTATCATAAATCTTGTTGTTCGAATACCTTTAATTTTTTCAAGATTTCCTCCGTTTCATCTAACATTACCCCACATACTTAATCATGCCTCTACACAATTCTGCTGTTTTTGAATAGAAAGTAGCTTCAGCAAGATGGTGATTACTTTTATCATATATAACCACATGCGTCAACCAGCTCTGCCCCTCCTCCCAATAATATGGTGGACTTTGTACAATTACGACATCCATATCCTTCGGAACTCCTAGAGTAGTTTTTATTGTTTCCAATTGTTCTTTTGAAAAACTAAGCTTTTCATATGTTCCTACCATAATTTTCTCCATCCCACATAATGGTGTCTTATCAGATGAAGTTTGTGCATTTTCCAGAGTCAAAGTCATCTGTAACGGATTCTGTCCATCGCATATTTCAACTTTATAAGGAACAGTTGTGACGTCCGAATCCGTAAGATTCAACAAATTTAAATATAATCTGTCCTCCCATTCAAATGTGCTATTATAATCTCTTTCGTGACTAACTGTATTGTAGTACTGTATTGTCGAATCTTCATTTAACGTTAGCATAATCGGATCATCCGAATTCATCTGTAACCAACTGCCGAAGAGTTGATCTTCTACGAATTCTTCCTGAATATTGTTTTCAGTAGTTGTGTAATTCTCCCATTCACAAATAAATGCTTTCCCACTATTTGCTGTGAGTTCTCCAAAATCACCATCATTCCAAGAGCCATCCGAATACTTATAATAATACATTGCAAAGTCTTCGTTGGAATTTTCACCGTTCGGCTCTCCCGAATGCCAATTCATATAAGAGACTTCTTCCCCATTATCCCATATCCAAGTTCCTTCTTCATCTCGATCCGTAAGCCCTAAATATGCACTTTCATACTCAAAGTTATTCTGCAAATACGAGAACACAAATTCATCTTCTTCCTTGCTTGTAATAGTTGCAAGATAGCCTCCTTGAGATTCACAATATTCTTTTGCTTCCTTCCATGATGTTACATCACTCAATTCATATATCACTATCCGGGTAACAATTCTTCCCACCTCTCATACGTTACACCTCCAAATATTCAAACCTATTGATGCGCTCTTCCATTTCTTCTAAAGTTATTTTCCCAAAAATGTAAGAATCTAACACAGTTAAAAACAACTCGTCTGGACCATTTGTCGCACTCAACATAATAGACATGGCATTTTCCACACTCTTTCTTCTTTCCTTGCACTCTTCTAAATAGCTTTGACTTATAATCATTCCTTTATATTCTAAGATCGTCTTCATCATATTAATAACATATACTGGTGGATTCCTTCTTTTTTGCTCCCAATCTTTCAAAGTTGCGACTGGTATTTCAAACATTTTTGCAAATTTACTTTGACTCAATCCAGTTTGCAAGCGTAACTCTTTTACTCCCATAAGTTTTTCACCTCCTACCATTTCTATATATCATTATACGGCATTGCCTTATGTTATGCAACTTGATTATTCGCCTACGATATACTAAGATCTCTACCATATCATTCATGTTATTATAGATTTCTCTGCACACAGAAGCCCCTTCTTTTTAAGAAGTATATCTCATAAAAGCTTCCTATTTCACAGCTACAAGTTTTGTCTCCTCTTCTTTGAAATAGTCATCTGTATTGCTGCTTAATCCACTTGCTTTCCACGCTTGATCGAATGCAATATCTTTTGTGTTACTCAAAAAAACATACATACTGTCTTTCACCGCATTATTCATTCTTCCGGTAACCTCTACCTTATACTGATATATATAATCATCCGTTTTCCATGTGCCGTCGCTCATTTCATAATACTTTACTATAGTAACAAGCTCATTGTTTTCAAAGCATTCCTCGATAAGTTCTGAATCTGTCACATCGTAAGTCTTAACTACTGATACTTCTTTTTGAGAACAACCTGACAGACTAAGTAACATAACAGTTAATAAAATTGCTGCTGTTTTTCTCACCATGAATCACTCCCTATCATTTTCCTTTCTTCCTAATTCATATCCCACTTTGTATATAGTTCTTCTACAAGCTGAACCGTATTCATAGTTTGCGTTTCCCCAATAATCGGACTCTGCAATAGTCCCTTTGAGATACACTTATGAATATGTTCGACTTCGTATACAAATTCACTTGTATATGGGAAATCATAACGAATCGGCTCTTGATCGTGTAAATGCAACGTAAAACCATTTGCTTTCCAATAATTTGGAATTTCAATATACCCTTTTTCCCCATAAATCACCGCTTCATTTTTTAGTGCAACATTCATCGCAATCGTAGAAGAGACCAGAATACTGTCATTAAGTTTTAACTGAAAATTACAGATTTCATCCGCACCTTCTGGACATGGTAAATATGTGCCACTTATCTCCATCTTCGGATTATTCCATAAAAACTGTAAAAGTTCTATCGTATACGCTGCACTTCCATATAGAGTGCCGCCGCCTTGATCATGATGATACATCCAATGGTTTTCAGGAAAGCGACTTGGAAATCCAGCTTTTAATTCTATATAATGAATCTGTCCTAACACTTGTTCTTCCAGAAGTTTTTTCACTTGTAAGGTTGTCGGTAAGAAAATCGCTTTTTGAGCTTCCATTATAAAACAGTGTCTCTTTTTTGCCAGTTCAAAGAGTTCCTTCGCCTGCTGACTCGTTAACGTAAATGGTTTTTCCACAATCACATGTTTGTCGTGCAGCAATGCATCATAGGCGTTACGATAATGCATGCCGTTCACCGTAGGAATATAGACAATATCTACATTCTGATCTTCATAAAGCTCTTCGTAACTCCCATAGTACTGCTCAATATGGAGTTGTTTCGCTGCTCTTTTTGCCGTTTCTATGTTTCTAGATGCAATTGCATGTACAGTTTCATCTTTGGATTCTCGAATCCCTTTTACAAATCTTTCTACGATGGAGGCTGTACTTAATATTCCATATTTCATATTCATCACCTAATATAATTATAGACTTTCTGTTATTTTCATCTCTTAAAAAACCACTATGTCATCTACAAACAATTTTACTCTATCCAAATAAATCCTGCAAGTTTGTAGCAGTGAACTTCAAAGGAATCTCCTATCCCATAAAAAATCTGCCGACAGATTCACTCCATCGGCAGACATAATATATTTTACCCTATTCCTTTTTTAACTTATCTGAATGCTACTTCATTCCATCTTAACTCATTCTTGAAGTTTCTGATTGTTGTATCTTTGTCGATATATACTGCTTCAATTCCCATAACAGCTGCCCAATCACCCATCTGCTCTGCTGTTAAGTCATAAGAGAACGCTGTATGATGAGCTCCGCCTGCTAAGATCCAAGCCTCTGCGCCTGTTGCAAGATCTGGCTGTGGTGTCCAGAATGCTGTTGCAACCGGAAGTTTTGGCATTGGTTTTTCTACCTTCTTACAATCTACATCATTGATGATGAGACGGAATCTGTTTCCTAAGTCAACTAAAGATGTTGCAACTGCAGGACCTGTCTTTGATGTATAAACAAGACGTGCAGGATCTTCTCTGTCTCCCATAGATAATGGACAAACTTTGATTCCAATTGGCCCTTCTGCGATTGTAGGACATACCTCTAACATATGTGCCTGAAGAATTCCTTCTTTTCCAGGTACTAAGTTGTATGTATAGTCTTCCATGAAGGAAGTTCCTTTTGCGTCTTTCATTCCGTATGTCATGATCTTCATCAAACGTACCATAGCAGCTGTCTTCCAGTCACCTTCTGCTCCGAAGCCGTAACCTTTTTCCATCAATCTCTGGATTGCAAGTCCCGGAAGCTGTTTTAATCCGCCAAGATCACCAAAGTGTGTTACGATTGCATGGTAGTCTTTGTCTACTAAGAATTTTTCAAATCCGAGCTCGATACCTGCCTGTACAGCTACATGTTTCTTGAATTCTTCAGGATCTCTTCCCTCTAAAATGATGTCATATTTGCTGTAGTATTCGTCTACTAATGCGTTGATCTCTCCCTGTGGTACATCATTTACATAGTCTACGATCTCATTTACCGGATATGCATCGATTTCCCAACCGAATTTGATCTGTGCTTCTACTTTATCACCTTCTGTAACAGCTACGTTTCTCATATTGTCAGCTACACGAGCTACACGGATATGGCTACTTTCCATAATACCGATTGCTGTTCTCATCCAGCTTGCGATTCTTTCCTGTACCTTCTTATCAGCCCAGTGTCCTACGATTACTTTTCTTTCGATTCCCATACGAGATACGATATGTCCGTACTCTCTGTCACCGTGTGCTGACTGGTTCTCATTCATGAAGTCCATGTCGATAGAATCATATGGAATTTCTTCATTGAACTGTGTATGTAAATGTAATAATGGTTTTCTATATTCCTGAAGACCTAAAATCCATGATTTTGCCGGAGAGAATGTGTGCATCCATGTGATAACACCTGCACAGTTTTCATCTGCATTTGCTTCATTAAATGTTTTTCTGATCAAAGCGTTTGTGATCAATGTCGGTTTCCATACTACTTCATATGGAAGAACTCCTGATTTGTTTAACTCTTCTACGATTTTCTGTGAGTGCTCTGCAACTTTTCTTAAACACTCATCTCCGTATAAATCCTGTGATCCTGTACAAAACCAAAATTTGTAATCTTTGTTTTTTAACATGTTCCCTTTCTCCTTTACTTATATAAATTTATTAATGTTCCATGAAAGCTCGAAAAGACCTCGCTAAGTGGTATTTCGCCGCTCATGCCCACCTCCAAAGCAAAGCTTTGGAGGTGGGCGTTGCACTCATATGGCCTTCTTAAAGGCATTCCACGCACAAGCGCTTGTATGCCTTTTTCGAAGTCCGCATTCGCGGCTTATTGTCCATAATAGGCATTTGCGCCATGCTTTCTGTAATAGTGCTTGTCCTGCAATTCCTGTGGTGCCGGTTTTACATTTGGATTGATCATTTCACATCTTGCCGCCATTTTTGCAACTTCCTCAAGAACTACCGCATTATGAACTGCATCGTGTCCGTTCTTTCCCCATGCAAATGGGCCATGATTTTTACAAAGAACAGCAGGTGTTGCCATATATTCTTTATCTTTGAAATGCTCTACAATAAGAAGTCCTGTATTTTTCTCATATGCATCTTCGATTTCTTCTTTTGTCAGGCATCTTACACATGGAATCTCTCCATACATATAATCTGCGTGCGTTGTTCCATAGCATGGAATTCCTCTTCCAGCCTGTGCCCAGCTTGTTGCCCATGAAGAATGTGTGTGTACGATCCCTCCCATTTCCGGGAATGCCTTATACAACTCCAAGTGAGTCGCTGTATCGGAAGACGGATTATATTTTCCATCTACCTTATTCCCATTGAGATCCATAAGCACCATATCATCCGGAGTCAGTTTATCATAATCTACCCCGCTTGGTTTGATTGCAAACAATCCGGTCTCTCTGTCGATCTCACTTACATTTCCCCATGTAAATGTCACTAGACCATACTTTGGGAGAAGCATATTTGCTTCATAAACCCGTTTTTTCAAATCCTCTAACATTGGTACCTCTCCTTCTTTTTTATATTTCACTTACCATTCTTACTGAATGGCGGATTTCTAATTTTGGTTCTAACTCTATTGCTTTATCTACTGCTTTTCCTGCAAGAACATCTAACATCGCCTGCGCGACCTTTTCTCCTAATTCATTGATCGGATTAATTGCCGACGTCAAAGGAACTTCACAATACGTTGTCAGATCCGAGTTGTCCATTCCTGTAATTGAAATGTCCTGTGGTACTTTCATGCCCTGTTCTAAGCAAATCGCCACCAGTTTATTGGCCACCTCGTCATTGTAGCAAACACAAGCTGTACAGTTTCGAATTCTTCTTAATATTCGGCCTGCGTCTTCTCCTAAATTCCTTTGTTCATCCGTGTCAATCCAGATAACCCGTTCTCCACGAATCCTGATATCTGCCTCAATCAAGGCATCCATATATCCTGCATATCGAAGCATTCCCTGACCATCGTCACATTTGAAAATTGCCGCAATATTTCTATGCCCACAACTTAATAGATGCTGTGTCACCAAATGTCCCGCTTTTCGATCGTTCATAGAGACATGAGGCGCATCAATTTCCGGATAATAACTATTGATAAATATAAAAGGAATATCTTGTTCTTTTAATGCATTATATAAATGAAGATTTGGATTCGGTAACCCACTTTTTACCGCTTCTACAATAATTCCGTCTACTGATTTGCTTCTCAAAATCCCTTCCAATATCTGTCTTTCTTTTTCCACAGAATTATTTGTAAATGCAAGCTGAATTACATAGCCTTCTTTAGAAAGTCTCTGTTCTACACGCTTTATAATCGCCGGGAAAATATATTCATCAATGTATGTCGTAATCACTGCAATTCGTTTTGTATCTTTTTTCCGTTCCTTCGGTTTAGAAATATAAGTACCGCTTCCCCGTCTACGTTCCAATAATCCTTCATTACACAAAATAGAAATGGCATGACGAACGGTCTGTCTGCTCACTCCAAAAATAGCTACCAACTCGTTTTCGGAATAAATTCTGTTTCCGATCGTCAATTCTCCATTCTCAATCTTTTTTTTGATCCAGTCCACAATTTCAATATATTTACTTTTCTGTTCTGTCACAATTCTTCCCTCATTTGTCTATTCTGATTATTTTTTATTATATATTACTTCTTTTTCTATAATAAACATACAATACATGTATCTATTTTTCAAGTTGGTATATTTTATAAAGTATATACAACTTATTTCTTTATTTTATATCAATGTAAATATAAAAGGGATAGTTGTACACATACAACTATCCCTTTCCCACTACTTTTATGTAAGACGTAACAGTTCTTCAAAGGATTTTATCCGCATTTGGCTCTCTACTACATCTCCAAACCCATATTCAGCAAAGATAAATGGAACTCCTGCCTTCTTTGCCGCTTCGCAGTCTCCCAATGTATCTCCTACATAAACCGCATGTTCCAAACCATTTCTTTTCATCAGAATTCGAATATTCTCGTCTTTTTCTTTTCCAGTATTTCCGAAGCATTCACTGTCTTTCACATAATCACCCAGACCTGTTTTTTCTAAAAACAATTCGATATATCCGGATTGACAGTTACTTACAATAAAGATATTTCTTTCGTTAGAAAGTGTAATGATTGTTTCTTTCACGTGCGGATACAGAATATGACACGGATTCTTCACCAAATCTTCTTGTTCATATTTACAGCAGACTTCCATTACCTCATCCCGCTTTTCTTTCGGATACCCCGGCAAAATTGCCTGCGCGATCACATCCATTGTCTTTCCGAACAATTGACGCAAATCCGATCCCGTCACCGTAATATCCGTAATGTCACATGTTCTAAGCGCTCTTGTCCATGAATCCGCCACAATATCTGTCGTATTCCAAAGCGTTCCGTCCACATCTAATATGATATTCTTCATATCCATTTTCTTATCCTCACTTCTCCTATTTCAAATCTATTCATTAGAATTCCTTATTTCGCATGATCTTCAAGGAGAGCAGATACGACACTGCCATACTGATAACACTAACCCCCAATGCCATACCAATAGTCTGAGTTATATCTAGACCAGTGATTACTCTCATACATTTATTTGAAAGCTCCTGATTCTGACCAATTATTTTTACCACAGCAAAAATAATTGCCATAGAGCCTCCGATTACACCGAAAATGAGCATTCTGCTTTTTTCAGAGCCAAACTTCAGCTCAAGCGGTATCAGAATTGCAAGATATACAAATGCAAATGCCACGATACCAAACGTAGGAATTCCATACTCTGCAATCTCGCCGCCTTTTCCTTTCACTATGCATACTACGGATGCGATAGAGAATGAAATCACGGCAGACGCCATTGTCATTATAGCAGAAAAAATGTATTTTGAGGTCACATAATTTCGAACATCCACCGGAAGCGTGAATAAAAAGGAATATCCGTTGCCAAATTCATCATAAGCGATGGCATTGATGGAAAAAATAGAGCAAATAAACGTAAGATAGCTTACAATGAAAAACGGATTATCCGTTGTAAATGTCATGAATATTGCAAATAAAACCAATGCACCAAACACTTTCCCCTGCACCTTCGTTGTCAGCAAAAAATCCTTTACCAATAATCCTTTCATGCTAATCTCCATTCCGCCGCTTTGCGGCGGCACAAATAGTGATGAAAGATTTCACT